>JAABUX010002678.1_pt1 | contig 24762 bp, 20 predicted proteins | sample 5561851 | NCBI WGS metagenome assembly JAABUX01 (sample SAMN10711883, study PRJNA513361) | rock metagenome | isolation source: Antarctica rocks | place: Antarctica: Victoria Land, Richard Nunatak red sandstone | collected 2016-01-03 | reverse complement strand
TGCGTCTCGGAGAGGATGATGGTGGTCGGTTTGGGGCCACGCATGGCGACTCCCGGTGCCGGAGCTTTGGATCGGTCGGATTGCATCTCGTCATTCTACCAACAGACTTGGGCCAAGCTGCACTAGATTGTCTGGGAAGCCCTGGTGGGTCCGTTCCGTCAGGTTCGGTTCTCGCCCGATCGCGATGGCTTGGCCCGCGTCGAATGGATTCGATCGCTCGGGCCATCGTTCTCTGACTGTGGTCACTCGCGGATTCGCCGAGAAACCGGTCGCACCGCTCGACGAGCCGCCTTGGGGCGGAGTCTCGAAAGCCTGAGCACCGAACCCAAGGGACTGGCCCGTTCGGTCGACATCTCGGAGAGGGTTTCTTCGGTCATGGCCCGAGTCAGTTTGATCCCGTTGATTCCCCTCGGTTCGCCGTGGCCGACCGATCGATTGGCTTCGTTCCGCGCCGAGTTGGAACGGGCCGGAGACGAGGTGAGCATCGAACTTGGCGAATCCGACCCTGCGGTGACCGAGCCGCCCCTGGGTCTGGTCGCGTTGGCCATCGAACGGGTTCGTTCGGCTCCGGGGATCTACCTGGTCGTCGTCGACCTGGCGATGGACTACTCGGCGCTCGACGTTCTCGCCGTCGTTCAACGGCTTGAAGTCGGTGAGTCGAGCCTGGTTATCGCGGCGCGTCGCGGTCGATGGTTCGGATCGGTCGCCCGGCGAATCACCGGAACCTCGGACCCCGCTTCGGGTTTGGTTGGTTTGACCCGAGGAGCCGCCCGGCTCGCCGACCGATCGTTCGCCCCGGTGGGTTCGCGGTTCGTCTGCGAACTCCTCGCTCGCCTCGAAGGGGAGAAAAGCGAAGTTGAGGTCGCCGCCATAGGTCGGCCCGCCCGGCGATGGTCCCTGATGGACGACATCCGCCACGCCAAGCGGATCGCCGATGATCGATTCGGCAACGTCTCGCGGCTTTTGCAATTTTGCTTCGTCGGGGCGTCGGGCATGGTCGTCGACCTATCCACCTACGCGGCGCTCCAGGCGATCCTGGCTCGGACTCCGCTCGCGAACCGGCTCCTGTTCGGGGTCGACCGAGGTGGCGGATCGATCAGCCTGGCGGTCGCGGTCGCGGCGGTCCTGTCCATCGTCACGGCGATGACCTGGAACTTCTCGCTCAATCGTCGGTTGACGTTCAATGACGCCCGACGCGGCTCGATCGCTCACCAGTTTCTTCGATATGTGTTGAGCAACCTCGTCGGAAGTGGCATCAGCTTGTCGTTTCGACTCCTCCTGCCCGGATCGGTTGGCTTCTTCGCCCGACACCGCCTGGCAGCAGCCTTCATGGGAATTGTGGTCGCGACCGGGATCAGTTTCTCGATGGCTCGCTGGTTCGTCTTCGACGCTCGGGGATCTCAAAATCAGGAGTCCAACGACCCCGGATTGGCGACTCGTTGCGACTTCGATCACGATCAGCAGCCCAGTTCGATGCACCGCTCCGTCAATCGAATGGAATATGTGGACGGTCCAAGTGAAATCGGAACTGTCATGCAAATGAGCCAAGAATAGCTCAGAAAATTAGACGGTTACGCGAAAATTCCACTCAAAATCAACTAAAATCGCTTAAAACCACTCAGACCGTGGGTTTGCCTTTTTTTTCTCAAGTTTTCCGTGCAAAAACCCGGGTCGTGTCTTACATTGCTTTTGTGACTGGGCTTCGCCGTCAACGATTGAGGCGGCCCACAAGGGAGTAGACGTCGGGTTGCATCGATCGCAAATTTTTCGGCACACCTTAATATTGCTCATCAATGCTCAGGGGATCTGCCGGACTTTTGACGGATCGTTGTTACCTCCATTTATCCGCTCATCTCCGCGATTCTTACCCGTCGTTGACCATGATCGGTCACGACCCTCGACGAGGAACACACCATGAGCCAATCCGCGATCGCTCACGAAGTGCACCCAAGTCACGTCACCCTGGGTGACGTCTCCGTGGATTCCAACGCCTGGACCGATCGACGAGCCACCGCCCAGGCGCTTCGGGCGTCCTCGGCTCGGAAGTCGAGCGGCCGTCGCCGATTCATCGACCCCACCACTTGCGAGCGGGAATATTCCTTGGCCGAGTGTGAATTCATGGATGCAATGCAGGATTATAAACATAAGAGCGGGCGAATGTTCCCCACCTGGAGCGAAGTCCTCGAAGTCCTGGTCAACCTCGGCTACGAAAAGACCGACTTGACCAGCGACTCCGACTCGCCCTGCCTCGCATCTTAAGTCGGACTGATTGAGCAGATCGGTTCAGTCGTCGGAGAGGATGACCTCGTCCTCGACGCCAAAAGTCGTCCAGCGATTTGGAGGAGTTAAGTCGCGTTTGGGGCCGATCGCAGCGGTTGACATCTTCTCGGCGACCGCCTATCCTGGCTTCCATCTGTTCACTTGGTTTCCGACTCCGAATTGACGCCCGCAACCATGACCGTTCGCACCCGCTTCGCCCCTAGCCCCACAGGTCTCCTCCACATCGGTGGAGTGCGGACGGCCTTGTTCAACTGGCTCCTGGCCCGACACCTCGGCGGCCAATTTCTCCTCAGAATTGACGACACCGACCAGCAGAGGCACGTCGAGGATGCGCTCGCTAAGATCCTCGACGGCTTCCGCTGGATGGGGATGAACTGGGATGAAGGGCCGGAAGTCGGCGGTCCTCATGGTCCTTACTTTCAGTCGCAGCGATCCGAGGTCTATCGCAAGGCCGCCGACTCGCTGATCGCTTCGGGGCATGTCTACCGCGATTACAGCACCCAGGCCGAGCGCGACGCCGACCGAGACGCCCTCAAGGCGTCCAAGCAAGCCTACCGGTTCCGCGAAAAACCTTACACCGACGCCGACCTCGCCCGTTTTGAGAGCGGGGGACGCCCCTACGGCTTAAGGTTCCGGGTCGGATCGGGCCGGACCCTGGTCGTCCACGACCTCATCAAAGGGGACGTCGAGAGCAAGACCGACGAGATCGGCGACTTCGTGATCGTCCGCCCCGATGGGACGCCGCTCTACAACTTCGCCACGGTGGTCGACGACCTGGCGATGGAGATCACCCACGTCGTCCGCGCCGAAGAGCACCTGACCAACACGTTCCCGCAACTCCTGATGTTCGAGGCACTTGGAGGCAAGCTCCCCGAGTTCGCCCATGTCCCGTTCGTTGCGGAAAAAGGGTCGAAGGCGAAGCTCTCGAAGCGAAAAACCGACAACTACGCCAAGCAAGGGATCTATGTCCTCCTGAACCAGTACATCGAGAAGGGCTACATGCCCGAGGCGATGATGAACTACCTATCCCGGCTCGGCTGGAGCCTGGACGGGAACCAGGAGATCTTCGCTCGAGACGAGCTGATCGCCAGCTTCTCGCTCGACCGGGTCAACAGTTCGCCCGCCAGCCACGACCCCGACAAGTTGTTCTGGGTCCAGGGGGAGTGGATGAAGACCCTCCCGACCGAGGACAAGGTCGAGGCGGTCCTCCCTTACCTCGACCGCGAAGGCTTGCTCCCCTCGCCGGTCACCCCCGAGTTCACCAGGCGAGTCGTCTGGGTGATCGAGGCGCTGGGCGACCGGCTCAAGGTGTTCTCCGACATCATCTCGCTCGGCCGCTACTTCTTCACCGACGAGTTGACATACGACCCCTCCGCCGTCAAGAAGCGGCTCCGCAAGGACGGGGTTCCTCAACTGTTGGCCGAGTTGGATCAAGTGCTGGCCGAGCTCGAACCTTACGAGGTCGCCTCGCTCGAAGTCGCCGTCCACCAATACGCCGAGTCGCACGGCCATCCGATGGGCAACGTGGTCAACCCGCTCCGGGTGGCGACCACGGGGCAGGGGGTCGGCCCCGGCTTGTACGACTGCCTGGCGATCTTGGGCCGGGACGTTTGCCGGAACCGGATCGCGCAGACCCTGGCAACGCTCCAAGATAGCGAATCGCCGAGCTGTTGATCCGTCCCAGCCCTGGATTTCGGACCATGAGCAAGAGCAAGAAGCCCCCGAAAGCCGAGCGACGCAAACCGCCCGAGGTCGATCCTCCCGGCGAGCCAGGCACCTTGACGCCCGTCGAGATGGTTCGGAGGCGGCGGAACCGGCGGATGCTTTTCTTGCTCGTCGTGGCCGTGACGCTGCCGCTGCTCGAAGTGCTCGCGTACCGCTACCGGTCGATCCTGATCACGGTTGTCAACCGGTCCGACCAGGTCGTCACCATGGTCAAAGTCTCCTACCCCGGTGGGTCGTTCGAGGCCAAGGAGTTGAAGCCGGGCGGCGAACTGACCCAACTGGCCCGGCCAACCTACACCTTCACCAGCGCCGAGTTTTCCACCTACCGGACGGTGATCACGTTCTCGACCGCCGACGGCGGTTTCATCCGCCAGAATGGCCGGACCGGGACGATCGACTACTCGGCCCGAGAAACCTACTCGATCCAACCCGAACCGGCGACCGGGTCGGTGGGAATCAAGCACACCACCAGCCCTGGATTTCCGCTCGGGGCGATCCGCGACCTTCTCGCCAAGCTCGGGATTGGTTAGCATCTCAAGCCCAAGGCTTGATCCGGACGAATTTTCGCTCCTGTGGGGCCTGGAGCACGACCGACCGAGGTGGGCTTGCCGCATCCGTTGGGCGGTTGGCTCCTTTGAGGATACAGATCCGTCACGACTCAGGGGGATCGTTTCATGGCAAACATCGGCACACTCCCCGACGGCACCAAGGCGGGCGTCCTCCGCTGGGAGGTCAAGACGCTCCAGGACGACATGGCGGCGCAGGTCGCGTTCGATTCACCGGTCGACATCGGGCTTGACGTCATCGCCGGTTGGCAAAATCCTTTGCCGCATCCCCTGCCCAAGAAATTTCCACGGGGGGCCGGGCCGGAAGAGTTCCAGGTCTACCAGGTCACCGGCATGGCGCTCAAGATCAAGCTGGAAGGCGATGGGGATTATCACATCGTCGTTGAGGACGCCTCGGGCGTTCAGCTCGACCTTGAATGCGTCCAGCCGCAGTTCGCCGAGAACTCGATCAAGCTCGCGGTGCTGACCGACGTCCGCCAAGCGACCGAGCAGTTGTTCGGGGCGTCGCCGCACAAGGACCGCTCTTATCGGATGCTCGACTTGATGGAGGTGACCGTCACCGGGGTGGGCTTCTGGGACGAGGAGCACGGCCAGGCCGGGATCGGCAACGGGTTCGAGCTCCACCCCATCCTCTCGATCGCCCCGACCGGAAACGCGCCGCGACTTAGACGCTCAGCCAAGCATCGATGAATCTTCAGACCTCCGGTGATTCGCGCCAAAACTCGCAACAGTTCCGATTTGCCGTAACAATTTCCGCTGTATAGGCTTTGAACCGTAACTGCCACCGCCCGAGTGTTTCACCAGGCTGGGTGCGGGTTGGGCTGGTCCCTTTCGGACTGGTTCGTCGCTTGCCCTTTTGGAGACGGTCCCTTCGATGCGCCTCATCGTCACCGGTTCGATCGCTTATGATTACGTCATGGTCTTCCCTGGCCAGTTCCAGGACCATATCCTGCCCGAGAAGATGCACGTCCTGAGCGTGTCGTTCCTGGTCGACTCGATGAAGCGGCTCCACGGCGGGACGGCGGCGAACATCTCGTACAACCTCGCCCTGATCGGCGAGCGGCCCGAACTCGTCGGCGCCGTGGGGCAGGACTTCGCCGCTTACCGCGAGTGGCTCGACGGTCGAGGCGTGTCGACCCAGGGCGTTAAAGTCGTCGCCGATGACTTCACCTCGTCCTGCTTCATCAACACCGACTTGAAGCACAACCAGATCACCGCCTTCTACCCCGGCGCGATGAAGCACAACGCGACGATCGGCCTGACCGACCTCGGCCTGACGCCCCGGGACCTCGTCCTGATCGCGCCGAATGCCCCCGACGCGATGGCAGCCTACGCCCTCGAATGCACCAGGCTTGGCGTCCCTTACTTGTACGACCCGTCGATGCAGGCCCCCCGGATGACCGCCGAGGAACTCGAAGCGGGATTCGCCGGGGCCAAGGTCCTGACCGGCAACGACTACGAGTTCGGGATGATGGCCGAGAAGCTCGGGATCGGCGAAGCCCAGCTCCGCCGGAAAGTGCCGATCACCGTCATGACCCGGGGCGAAGCCGGGGCAATCATCACCGTCGACGGCCAGGAATACGAGATCCCCACCGCCCGGCCGACCGCCGTGGTCGACCCCACCGGCGCCGGCGACGCCTACCGCGCCGGGTTCGTCCTCGGGATGGCCCGAGGTTTCTCATGGCCCGTCGTCGGTCGCCTCGGGGCTTTGACCGCCGTTTATGCGATCGAGCAAACCGGGACCCAGCACCACGACTACACTCTCGATGAGTTCGTCGCCCGCTACATCGAGAACTTCGGCGAGTCCGCCGAGGTCAACACCTTGCTCGCCGGAGCGGACGCCGCCGTCGCGTAACTTCTCAACAAGGCTTGAAACCGCGACATGCCCACCAACTCGGCTCGGACCTTCATCGCGCTGCCGATCCCAGAAACCCAGCGGACCCGGCTCGGGCGGTTGCAAAGCTTGCTGGCTCCCGACCTGCCGGGGACTCGCTGGGTCACGCCCGACCAGTTCCACCTGACGCTCGCCTTCCTCGGCGACGTGCCCGACCTCGATCTCGCGCCGGTCTGCCGAGCCGTCAAGGAGGCGGCGACGTTCCCTCGGCTCACATTGAACCTCCAGTCGTTGGGGGCTTTCCCCGACCCCGAACATCCCAGGACGGTCTGGGTCGGCCTGGGCGGACCAGACTTCGAGCCGTTGCTCGCCTTGCGGGGAGCCATCGCCCAAGCCGTCGCCGAGGTGGGTTATCCCGCCGATGAAGACCGGTTTACGCCTCATATTACCTTGGGGCGGCTCAAAGGGAGCAAGGCGGGGGACTCGGGGCTCGACCTGACCCGGCAGGTCGCCCATTTCCGGACTTGGTCGGCGGGCAACTTCGAGGCGACGCAGGTCGTCGCCTACGCCTCGACCTTGACCCCCGAAGGCCCCGCCTATATGACCCTGGCGACGACCCCTTTGCGGTCGTCGAAACGACGCTCGGACGCTTGACGTGATTCGGGCTTTCATGTTAAATTAGTGGTCTAACGTACAGAACATCCCGCACGGGGAGGCGCTCGAGGTGGCCAAGAAACAAGCGATCGAGACCAACGGCAAGGCGATGACGGCCGACGAACGGGCTCTCAACAACACGATCGGCCAGATCGAGAAGGCGTTCGGTGCCGGGGCGATCATGAAGCTGGGCGAGGGCAGTTCGCTGACCGTCGAAGGGATCTCCACCGGGGCCATCTCGCTCGACCTGGCCCTGGGGGGCTCGGGGTTGCCGAAGGGGCGGATCATCGAGCTGTTCGGCCCCGAGTCGAGCGGCAAGACGACCATTGCGCTCCACGCGGTGGCCAACGCCCAGAAAAACGGTGGAGTGGCGGCGTTCATCGACGCCGAGCATGCGCTCGACCCCTCGTGGTGCAAGAAGCTCGGAGTCAACATCGAGGAACTCCTGGTCAGCCAGCCGGGGAGCGCCGAGGAAGCCCTGCAAATCGCCGAGATGCTTGTGTTGTCGAACGCCGTCGACATCATCGTCATCGACTCGGTGGCGGCCCTCACTCCCAAGGCGGAGATCGAAGGCGAGATCGGCGACACGCACGTCGGTTTGCAAGCCCGACTGATGAGCCAGGCGCTCCGGAAGCTGACCGGCGGGGTGTCCAAGTCCAAGTGCGTGTTGATCTTCATCAACCAGATCCGTGAGAAGATCGGCGTGATGTTCGGCAGCCCTGAGACGACTCCGGGTGGCCGGGCTTTGAAGTTCTACAGCTCTTGCCGGATCGACGTCCGCCGGATCGGCCCGGTCAAGGAGGGCGAGGAGATCGTCGGCTCCCGGGTGAAGGTCAAGATCGTCAAGAACAAGGTCGCGCCGCCGTTCCGCGTCTGCGAGTTCGACATGATGTACTCGGGCGGGATCTCGCGAGAAGGCGACCTGATGGACCTGGCCCTGGCCGACAAGCTGGTCGAAAAGTCGGGGTCGTGGTTCAACTACGGCGACATCCGGCTCGGCCAGGGGCGGGAGAACGCCAAGCAGTACTTCCGCGATAACCCGGCCATCGCCGAGGAGATCACGCGGAAGGTCATGTCGTCGCGGGTCGGCAATCACCAGGCCGCTAACACCAAACCGATCGCCGACCTCGGCAACGACGAGACGGAGTTTGAAGACTGATCGAGCCCTCCACAGCCCGAGACGGATAGCCTTGAGGGTTGCCGATGACGCGGCACTCGGGAAAAATGGAACGAGACGCCACACCTCCCGAGACGGTTCGTCGCCGGGGGTGTCGAGTTGTTCATCCCGGAGTGCCCCTCGATGCCGCATTTGTTCTTGGTGGTCGCCGCCGTCCTGGCTGGTACCGACCCGCAACCATCGCCCCAACCGCCGTCTCCCTCGAACTCGGCTATCGACGTGGTTTCCGCCCTGGAAACCACCTTGATCGACGCGATTGCTCGGGTCGAGCCGTCGGTGGTGGCGATCGCCCGCGACAAGAACGGCAAGGGCGAGGACACGGTCGCCGTCCGAGGCCGATATGAGCCGCCGCAGCCTGTGCCCCAGGAGCCCCAATTCGGATTCCGGAATTTCAACAACCTCAACGGCTTCGAACCCGAACTGCCCGACTACATCGCCTCGGATTATGGGTCGGGCGTGGTGATCGGCGACAAAGGGGAGATCCTGACGAGCTTCAGCGTCGTCAAAGGGGCGAGCCGGCTCCTGGTCCGGGCGATGGGGACCGGCGAGTTCGACGCCGAGGTGATCGCGGCCGACCCCCGGAGCGACCTGGCGGTGATCGCCCCTTGCGAGATCGCCGGTCGACGTCGCCCGAAGCTGCAACCCATCGCCCTGGGCGACGCGACCAAACTCCACAAAGGGACGTTCCTCCTGGCGCTGGGCAACCCGTTCAACTCGTCGAGGGACGGTCGATCCTCGGCCAGTTGGGGCATCCTGGCCAACATCGCCCGGCGGCTCGACTCGACGCACCTGGAATCCTTCCCGGCGAACCGGCAACTTCGCCACTACCCGACGCTCCTCCAGCTCGATTCCAAGCTCAACCTGGGGATGAGCGGGGGCGCCGTCGTCAACCTCAAGGGGGAACTCGTCGGCCTGACGACCGACGCCGCCAACGTCGGGGGATTCGACGCCCAAGCCGGCTACGCGATCCCGGTCGACGCCCTGTCGAAGCGAGCCATCGAGGCGCTCCGCCAGGGGCGAGAGGTTGAGTACGGCTTCCTGGGGATCGGGCTCTACAAATCGGGGACAAACAAGATCGCCAGCGTCAACCCGGGAACCCCGGCGGGCGAAGGCGGTTTGTTGGTCGACGACGCCATCTTGGCCATCGGCAACCTGGCCGTGGTCGACTCGGATACCCTGGTCATGGCGGTCAACGCATTCACCCCCGGCGCCCCGATCAAGCTCCGGATTCGCCGCGAAGGGCGCGAGGTCGAGAAGTCGGTCGTCCTCTCGAAGCTGCCCGTCGCGGGCGAGGTGATCGCGACGAATCGCCCCGAAGCCTGGCGCGGACTTCGCGTCGACTTCGTCAGCACCAACATGCGTAATAACCGAGGGAACGAACTCCTCGACGCAATGGCGAGGGGCGGAGTGGTCGTTTCCGAGGTCCTCCCCGGCTCCGCCGCCGACGATGCCGAACTCAAGCCCGGGCAGATCATCACCGCCGTCGAAGGCCAAGCGGTCCGGACCCCGGCCGACTTCGCCAAGGCCGTCGGCGACCGCCAAGGCCCCGTCGCTCTCACGATTCAAGGCAACCAAACGCTGACCATCAAATGATCAAGGGTCGGGATCGCCAACCTCGAGCGACCCGGAGGATCAGCCAGACACCCGCCGACACCAGCGAGATCGCGAGGCCGACTCGGAACCCCGGCGCCTCGTAGTTCAAGACGATCTCGTGTTGACCGGCCCTCCGCAGCGCAATTACTCGCTGGGCGTGGTTGCCTCGCTGGACTTCGGTGCTCACGCCGTCAACCCGAGCCGTCCAGCCCGGCATCCAGGTGTCGGCGACAATAAGCAGGCTAGGACCTCGGGTCCCGACCTTGAAGACCAACCGGTCGGGGCCGGTGGACGACAGCTCGACCGCTCGAAACGACTCCCTGGGTTCCGAGGCGGAAACCCCCGACAGCGGGTCATTCGTCATCAAGACCGCTTGTTTCGGGTCGACCTCGGCGAATCGATCCACCATCCGAGCATCGTCGGTCGCCACGACCTCGGCGCGAGGGACGAGGTAGGCCCGAGGCATCGCCGATGGGTTTCGCGCCACGCTCCAGCCGTCAGCTCGGCCCGGTTCGCCCGGCTGGGTCGCGACGACCGGCCACCCATTCGCCTCGAACAACGCCGCGAGCCTCGGGCTGTTCCGGTCGGCGAAGACCAGGGCCACGCCCATCCGGTCGAGCACCGCTTGCTGCGTGCGCTGGGTCCGCTCGGCGATCGGGCCGTCCATCGGGTGCGACAGGTCGACCGGCTTCGGCCGAGACAGGTCGTACAACCGCTGGTAAAGGTCGGCGGCGTGCTGGACCTGGAACGTGTCGTTGATGTCGGTCTTTTCCAGCCCTAGCTCGACCGCCGCCAGGTCTGAGACGATCGTCTGGTCGGCCCGGATTCGAATCGAGTGCGGAAACTCACCGGCCCGACCCGGCTGTGCGGCTTTAATCGCTCGCTCCACCTCATTCGCTCTGAGGAAAGCGTCTGATGGGCTGGTGATGAGGAGCTGATACCCCGAGCCGGCCAGCTCGACCAGGCCAAGCACCCCCAAACCAACCGCGAGCCGACCCCGTCGATTGGGCCGAAGCCAGCCCCAGACTAGGATTGTCGAAGCTCCGAGGACGGCCAGCCAGAAGGTTGGCTGCCTCGACAACTGGTCCAACCCCAAGGCCCAGCGATCGACCTCCGGAATCGACTTGAGCCGAGACGACTCCCAGGGGGTTCGGTCGAGGTCGGGTCGGGCCGTTTGCCAACCGCCCCAACCGACCGTTGCGAGCAAGAACACCACCACCCAGGCCCACCGCCTTCCCAAACGAACCCAACGGTCGGGATCATCCGGTCGCCGATGGCCGAGGGCCTCGACTCCGAATCCGACCAGGACAGCGGCCCCCAGGTTTGCCAGGAAGAGGGATCGCGACGGGACTCGAAATCGGTCCATCCCGGGCACGGTCTCGTACATCAAGGCGAACACGCCAAACTTTCGACCGAGGGCGAACAAGGTCGAGGCCCCGACGAGGACGATCCAGCCTCGGACCCGTTGCCGGTCCGCGGTCCAGGTTGCTCCGATCAAGGCCAGGACCAGCGGCACAAGCCCGATCGAGACCTGGGTTTCCCAGTAGTTTTCGGGACCGAAGTAGACCGAAGGCCCCCCCAGGGCGAACGGGTTGCCGAGTTGAAGAATATTGATCAGCGAAGGGTGATACCGGCTCGCCAGCTTTAGCGGCATCCGGCTCGATTGGAGGCCCCAGGTCTGGGTCATCGCGTCGGGTATGATCTCGACCGCGACCAGGCCGATCGTCAGCAACCCCACCCCGGCCCAGACCGCGACGGTCGCCGCCATCCTCGACCGCGAACCCGGCGTCCGGGCGGTCCGGATCAGCTCCACCCCGGCCCACACCCCCAGGGCAATCGCGAGGTAGTACCCCTCTTGCGGGTGCCCCGTCAAGACTACCGCTGCCAGCGAGAGGGAAAGCCCAAGTCCTGATCGCCAGCGGCCTCGACCAAGTTGGATGATCGAGTCGAACGCCCAAGGGTACCAGGCAACGGCCCAGACGTGAGGATAATGTCCCTCGAACGCCTGGGCAAGGACGTAAGGTGACAGCACGAAGCATCCGGCGATCACCATTCGGCTCGTTTCGCTCAGCCCCAGCGTCCGGGCGAGTCGAAGCATCCCGAAACTCGCCCAGACCAGGTGGCCGAGGGTGATCCACCCCAAGGTCGCGGGTGCGGAGATCGCCCAGGCCAACCAGACTGGGGGATAGAACATCCCAGCTTGCGGATTACCAACCAGGGGGCGACCGCCGAAGCCTCGATCATCCCACTCGGGGACGATTCCGGATCGACGGATGGTCTGCGCGACCCAGCGGTGCAAGGGCAAAGACTGGCGGGTCAGGTCGTTTCCCGGTGGTGCGGCGACGACCCGGGCTCGGTCGACCGTGGGCCGATGGGCGTCGACCAGGAGACTCGACGGTTCCGCTACGAGTCGCCCGAAACTGGCGAGGAGCAACGCGACCGGGACTAGCCAGACAATTTGACGGGTGACGAAGGGTCGGTGCATGAATGACGCCAGAACATTTTCGAGGTCGAGGTCAGAGGACGCCCTCGGATGGGTTCGTTCGGCTCAATTGGCCCTGGGCCTGATAACTGGCGTACTTGGGACGTGGCGGGGTCGGCAAGTCGCGCCGGCCGGCTTTGATCCCCTGGAGCAGGCTGAAGTAGCGATCCATGTGGGCGGTTTCGGACCACTCGCCGATCCTCCGGGCGTATCCGGCGTCGGCCAGCTCGTCGCGGAGTTCGTCGTCGTAAACCATCCGACGAAGCGCCACGAGCATCTCGCCGTCGCTGTCGTAGCCCAACCCTCCGCCGCTCTGCTCGCCGGTCTCTTCGATCGCGCCCCCGCCCCGATGGACGATCACCGGGGTCCGGACGCTGAACGCTTCGAGGACGACGTAGCCGAAGGTTTCCGGGAACAGCGAGGGGACGACCACGGCTCGGGCGCCTCCGAAGAGTTCGGCCAGGCCCCGGCCCCCGAGCAACCCCTCGAAGTGGACGTTGGGTAGGTCGGCGGCCAGGCCCCGGAGCTTCGACTCGTAAGGGCCGGTCCCCGCGATCCGGAGGTCGACCTCGGGCAAAAGCCGCATCAAGGGAATCAAGCGCTGGAATCCCTTCATTCGGACCAGCCGACCGGCGGCGGCAACATAGGGCCGAGCCGAGGTGGCCGGGGGGGTGTCTTCAATCCCGCCCGTCCAGTCGTCGGGAAGGAAGTAAGGGAGGTGGACGAGCGGGGCCTTGATCCCTCGACGCCGATGCTCCTCCAGCGCGTGCCTGGACGGGAACACCAAAGCGTCAAGCTCGCCGAGTCCCCGGTTGATGGCGTCCGTCTGCCTCCAGAGCTGCGGGGGTCGCTTCCCTTGGAGGACGCATCGGGTGCAGTCGGGCTTGTCGCACGGCTTCCGGTCGTACTTCCAGAGCAGGTGCATCGGGCAGGTCAGCCAGTGCTCGTGAGCGGTCATGATCCGGACCGCCTTGCGGCCCATCTCCAGGACGCCAGGCCCGCCGACAAGCGAGATGTTATGGAAGTGGACGACGTCGACGTCCACCGCGTCGAGGGCCTCGCGCAACGCCTCGGCCTTGAAGTAGGGGCGGCCGGTGACCTGAGTGGCCAAGGGGGACAAGATCCCCAAGGGGCTTTTCAAGGGGTGGATGTGGAGGCCGGGCGGGGGGTCATAAGGCCGGAGCGGGTGCTTGCCCCGGACCGAGTTGAAGGCGTCGACGCAGTGGAAGACGTGGACCTCGTGGCCTCGGCGGCAGAGCGCTCGGGATAGTCGGTCGACATAAGCGGCATCGCCCCCGAAGCTGTGGGCCCCGAAGAACGTGGTGACCATGCAGAACTTCATCGGCGACCTCCTGTCGCGACCGCTCGGTGCAAGAGCGGAAGTTGTCCGTCCTGGTTGGCTCGCCCCGGCCGCATCCTGCCCGATCGGCAAAGCGTGGACGTTCTTTTACTCGATCCGGCCGAATCGAACCAGCCGACTTGGCGGTCGGAGATCAACCCGGGCGACGAATCAGCCCGATCGATGGGAGCCGAAGATCGCGCGGAGGTCGTCGCACCTCAGGCCGCCGATCGCGGTCAGGGCGACCGAGTAGGCCATCGCTCCGCCCAGGATCGCGGCCAGGAGGTGGACCGGGAGCAGGGCCAGGCAGACCGGGACCATCACCATTGAGGCGCACAACGGTTTGAACAGGTGGTGGTGCCAGGCGGGCTGCCTCCCTTCGCGGGCGAGGCACGCATAGCCAGCCACCACGAGAACCAGGGCGATCAGGGCTAGGCCAACCGAAGCCCCTGGCAGGCCGAACCAGAAGAGCGAGGCGGCCACCAGGGGGACCGAGCCGAGCGCGCCGAGGCCGAGCGTCCAGACGCCGGACGACTCCCGGTTGCTGGCGATCAAAGCGGTCTGATAGAGGAAGGCCAGCGTCAGGAGTGGTGCTCGCCAGATCCCAATGGCCAGGAGGATGCCGCTGTCGGCATACACCCCGGGGAGGATCGCGGCGACCAAGGGGCCAGCCAGGACCGACGTCCCGACGGCGAGCGGAATCATCCCGATCGCCAGCGCCCTGACCAGATTGTTGAGGGCCAGCCGGGCCGCCGCCGGGGTGTCGCGCCAGGATCGGGACAAGGTGGGAAACACGACCTGCTGGAAGATCATCCCGAGCGTGAGGGCCGCCGCGATCATCCGGTGCGGTGCTCCGTAAAGCCCGACGTTGTCCCAGGGGCGAAGCAAGCCCACTACCAGCAGGTCGACCGACCCGAGCACGGTTTGAGCGACCTGGATCATCAAGACCGGTCGACAGCGCTCGGCGAAAACTCGGAGGAAGCGACGGGTGAGAGTCGGTCGGGGCATACCGTACTCTCGGACGTAACGAAACCAGACCAGGGCGATCCCCAGGGCTTCGCCAGCCGCCAGCCAGGCGGGAACGGCGGCGATCTTCGAAGCGTCGGTCACGCAGAACCAAACCCCGAGCGCAAAGACGGCGGTCCTGAGATAGAGCGAAACGGCCAGCAGGCCCATCCGCTCGACGCCTCGATAAACGAAGTCGATCCCCAGCGCGGTGGTGACCAGCATCAGGCCATAAAGCATCAGCAAGGCCCGGTCGACCGGGTCGTACACCGCGAGCCAACCGACCAGGATCAAGCCGAGATAGAGGGGGATCGCGACCATGAGCTTGATCGCAAGCAGGTGGTCGACCATCGGCCGGATCAAGCGAGGGTGCCTAGCTAATTCGCGAGCGGCGATCACCTCGGAACCATTCCGGACCAGGAGGACAAGCCAGAACACGACGTTGAAGGCGAACTCGATCCGACCATAGCCCGCCTGGCCCAGTTCCCTGGCCAGCGAGAGCGTGACTACGACCGACGTTGCCCGACAAGCGACCTCGGCCGCTCCCATCGAGAGGAAGTTCCAGGCGATCCTCGAAAAGACCCCAGCCACCTCCAGCTTCGACCCGTCGCCAGAGGGGGAGGGGACCGATGGCGTCGCGTCCACCCCGCTTATCGCCTCGACCCTCGCCGCAACCTTCGAGAAGGCCGGCGGTTCACGAAGGATTGCCGGCCGGGGTCGGGCCTTCGAGGTCGGGCGATGGGTGGTCGAGGTGTTGGCCATGAATTGGTTGAAGTTCCTCGGAGACTCGGAGGATTCGGGTCGGGAAGTCACCCGGAGTCGCAAGGTCGCTCGGGCTCGTCGAGGGGCTCCAAGGCGGGCGCGGGCGGATCGTAGTCGGGGGTCTCCGATCTGTCAACCTCCAAGATCGACCGGGCAAGCTCGGCGACATGAGTCGATCCGGCGACCAAATCGGGTCAAAGATGGCCCGAAGGGGTCGGTCGGACCACGACCGGGGGGTCGATCCAACGGGTCTTCGGTCGGACCTTGGGCTCGAAGTCGGCGATCAACTCGGCCCGGAAGTGGAGGACCCGGTTGAGCTTGGCGAGTACGGACGGGTTGCCCGAGCCTTGGAGCTTGAGGAGGACCGACTGGTCATCGCTCAAAAACGCCCCCTCGTCGAGGACCCCGCAATCAAACCCCGCGCGGAGGGCGTCGGCGAACTCGTTGTAGATGAACGCCTCGGTCGGGCTGGCCCACCAGTCTCGATTCATCATCGCGAATCGGTCGGTCGCCTCGCGGGCCACCTGGGCGTCGATGAAGGCGATCGAACGCCCTCCGACCACCGTCAGGTGATCGAGATAGCGGCGGATCTCTTCGGAGGTCGTGACCCCGCAGGCCAGGCTGTCCCGGAAGAAGTAGTCGAGCCGGTCGGCGCAGAGCCAAGGAAGTGGTTGTTCGAGGAGGGGATAGATTGCGTCATCGTAGAAGTCTTCGGGGGAGTACCCGAGGGCTTCGAGCGGACCGGCCAGGTCGGTTCGGTGGAGGAACTCGGGCTTGAGCTTTTCGTGGTGGTCCTGCTGCTCGGACGAGAACACGAAATCGACGGCGTGCGAGAACGCGGTGTGCGAGATGTCATGAAGCAGCCCGGCGATCCGTTCCTTGCGACTCGCCCCGAGCCGACCCAGGAGGACGTAGACCCCCAGGCTATGCTCGTACCGGGTCACCTGCTTGAACGGGAACGCCAAGGCCGAAGGGCCAGCCTGCTTGATCCCCGCGAGCCTCCGAAACGTGGGGCCGGAGATCAAGGCGAGCACTTCGGGGTCGTCGACCGCCACCTCGCCATAAACCCGGTCGATCCACCGCATCGCCATCGTCCCCATCGCTCGACAACCCGTTTCGGAATCCGACGACTCGATGATCGGTGTTGACCCGTGCCGAGTGCAAGCCCGGATTCCGTCGAGGCGACCCGTGGCCCGACCACTCGCCGCACCCGACCAACCTCGACCTGCTCAATCCAGCATGGCATGGGATCACGATCCGGAGCGAAAGGAGGATTAAGTCATTCAAGAAGATCGCCCCTGTTCCCTTGAAGCCCGGCGACGGCTAAGATCGTTTCCGGTCGTCTTTCTCGACCGATCGTCATCCGAATCCCATCGAAATCGCGGATGCCCAAAACGGGGCGGAGGTCGTGTCGTGGAACGAATGCGGGCATGGCGTGGGCTGCTGGGGTTGGGCGCGTTGATCCTGACGACGAGCTTGGTCGGCTGCGGGAGCAACGCGGGCGACAAGACCGACGTCGCGAAGCCCGAGGGCGGCACGCCTTCGGGCGGGGCTTCGGCCGGTTCGAAACCCCGGATCGTCCTGGTCACGAACTCGAACTCCGACTACTGGACCGCCGCCGAGAAGGGGATGAAGGAAGCTGGCGAAAAGCTCGGCGCCGAGGTCGAGATGAAGCGGAACGACGGCTCGGTCGAAGGGCAGATCCGCCTCCTCGAAGAAGCCCTCAGCGCGAGCGACGTCAAGGGCGTGGCCGTGTCGGTCGTCGAACCGCAGGCGGCCGGAATCATCGACGCCATGCGGAAGCTCAAGGAGGCGGGCAAGGCCATCATCACCGTGGATTCCGATGTCGCCTCATCCGACGCCGATGTCCGCCGCGCCTATGTCGGAAGCAACAACTCCAAAGCGGGCGAAACCCTCGGCAAGGCCGCCGCGCAAGTCCGGCCCCAGGGGGGGACGGTGCTCATGTTCGTCGGAAGCATGACGGCGGCGAATGCGAGGGAGCGTAGGGACGGGTTCTATATCGGTGCCGGTTCCAAGTTCGTTAGTCCGCCGCTGGAAGTCTTCGAAGATGGCGGCACCGACATGAACAAAGCCCAGAGCATGGCGGCGGACTCGATCACCAAGCACCCCGATGCCGGAGTCTTGCTCGGGCTTTATTCGTACAACGGCCCTCGGATCGCCCTCGAAACCTCGAAGAACCCGGAGTTCCGCAAAAAGGCGTTGGTCGCCTGCTTCGACCTCGACGAGCAACTGATCGAACACCTGGAAAAGGGGAACGTCGACTTCACGGTCGTCCAGAACCCCTACGAGATCGGCTACCAGGCGATTCGGATGCTCAAGGCGATGGCCGAAGACGACAAGAAAGTCCTCGGCGAACTCTTGCCCGGCGGCAAGGACCTTTACGACACCGGCTTTCGGGTGATCGTCCCCTCAGACACCTCGCCCATCAAAGGCGACAACGTCCTGACGATCCAGGCGATGAAGGAATGGCTGGCAAGCAAGGGCCTCAAGTCGTCTTGATCGGGCCGCCAGCTCGGTCCGACGGGGGTCGGTTCGGCCAGGACTTCGAGATTTCTCCTCGCGTCTCGGCGCGGCTTCGCCATTTCCCTTCAAACAAACATCCTTTCGGTGAGCGACGAGGAACATGGGCTCGACGAACAACGGTCCGGGGCGGGTGCTCGCCCTTTTTCGGTCTCCCGAGTGGGGCTTGCTAGCTAGCATCGTGGCGATCCTCGGCTTGATCTACGTCCTCGATCCCACCCGATCGTTCTTCCTCCCGTCGAGCCGGCTTTCGCTCTTGCACCAGATCGGCCTTTACGGTGTTTTGGCCATCGGTGCCTCGGTGGTCATCATTTCCGGAGGGATTGACCTATCAGTCGGTGCCGTGGTGGCCTTCTCTTCGGTGATCGCCGGCAAGCTGATGACCGAATGGCTGGGGGGGGAAAAGTCCAGCAACCCGTCGATGGTGATCGTCGCGGCGGTCGCCATCACTTTGCTTGTCGGCCTGGGTATTGGCCTGTTCCACGCATTCCTGATTAATCGGTTCGGCTTGCCTCCTTTCATCGCGACCCTCGCCACAATGTCGGGTTTGCGGAGTCTGGCGTCGATCATCTGTGACAACAAGATCATTAATATCCCGAGGAAGTTCGACCTGTTTCGAAGTCTGGGCCGCGAGCCGGTCAACACCTTCGCGACGTTCGCCATCGCCGCCACCGCGATCAGCGTCATGATGGGTGCCACCGTCCTGGGTCGACATCTCTACGCCCTCGGCGGCAACGAGGCGGCGGCTCGCTTGAGCGGACTCAAGATTCGCCGCCTCAAAGCGTTCGCCTACGGGCTGTCCGGAGTCCTCGCCGCGCTCGCGGGCATCTTGTTCGCCGGTCGATCCGGCCAAGCCGACGCCCGAATGGGGATCGCCTACGAGCTGGTCGCGATCACAGCCGCCGTCGTCGGGGGCTGCTCGCTCGCCGGGGGGGTCGGCTCGATCCGGGGGACCGTCCTGGGCCTGGTCCTCCTCCAAACCTTGATCCGAGGCACCGCCCTCGTCGTCCGCAAGGTCGACTTCGTCCTGAACCTTGGGGTCACCAAGATCCCCGTGGTCTTCGAACTCAACAGCACCCAGGTCGAAGGTTTGGTCCTGGGGTCGGTTATCATCGTCGCCGTCGCCGTCAACCAGCGGTTTCGTCCCAAATTGTGACGCGATGATCGAGCGACCTGCGAGATAATTCGGTGTTGGCACGCGATTGGCCGGAGGTCGGTTGTCAGCCACGAGAGATGCGCCCGGTTCCGCCCCTCGGGCCGCTCGTTGATACACGACCGAGGATTTTTATGGACCTGGGCATCAAAGATCGGGTGGCGGTCATCACCGGCGGCGACTCGGGGATGGGCTTGAAGACGGCCGAATTCCTCCTCCGAGAAGGGGTGAAGGTCGCGCTTTCGGACAAAGACGGCAAGACGCTCCAGGAGGCGGTCGACTCAGTCGGACATCTCGGCGAGGTCCACCCGATCGCCGCCGACCTCACGAAGCCAGGCGAAGTTCTCAAGCTCGCCCTCGCGGTGGAAGAACGGTTCGGCCCGGCCCACATCCTGGTCAACGCCGCAGGGATCACCGGGCCGACCGGCGACTTCCTCGAATTGACCGACGAAGACTTCCAACTGGCCCTCGAAGTCGACTTCATGGCGGCGGTCCGGGTCTGCCGGGCCTTTATCCCCGGAATGCGCAAGGCCGGTTGGGGCCGGGTCATTCTCTTCGGCTCTGAGGATGCCGAGCAACCTTACGTCGAGGAACTCCCCTATTGCGCCGCGAAGGCCGCGATCCTCAACCTGACCAAAGGGCTTTCCAAGGCGTACGGCAAGGATGGAGTCCTGGTCAACACGGTCTCGCCCGCTTTCATCCAGACCCCAATGACCGACGCTATGATGGAAAAGCGATCCAAGGAAAGAGGGGTCAGCTTCGACAAAGCCGTCGAGTCCTTCCTCAAGGAAGAACGCCCCAACCTGGTCCTCCAGCGTCGGGGGCAGGTCGAAGAGGTCGCCAGCCTGATCGCTTACCTCTGCTCAAATCAGTCTAGCTTCATCACCGGGTCAAACTTTCGGGTCGACGGCGGCTCGGTCGGTACCGTTTAACTCTTCGATTGACTGGGCTTCCTTGGCAATCCGTAATCGAATATTGCAAACAAAGGACTCAAACCCCGGCAAGGTGCCGAGGTTTGAGTCCTTTGATGATCCATGCTTCGAGTTGTCGGAAATCAACGCTTCGAGAACTGGAAGCTTCGCCGGGCCTTCTTGTGGCCGTACTTCTTCCGCTCGACCATCCGGGCGTCGCGCGTCAGGTAATCGGCATCGCGAAGGGCCGGCAGCAGGTCGGGGCGGTGTTCGGCCAAGGCCCGAGCCAGGCCCAGGAGCACGGCGCCGGACTGGCTGTTCTTGCCGCTGCCTCGGACGTTAACCCACACGTCGATCCGCTCGCCCATCTCGGTGATCTTGAGCGGCGCCCTGGCATCGCTGCGCTGGGTTTCTTCGGTGAAGTAGTTATCGACTTCGAGCTTGTTGATCAGGAACTTGCCGGTGCCCTCTTTGATGCGAACCCGGGCAACGGCGGTTTTCCGGCGACCGGTGCCCCAGACGTAAGGATTGATAACGGCCGCCATCGTGAATTCGATCCTCGGAACAGGACAAGCAGTTTGGTCGGAAAGCAAAGTGCTAGAGAAGTTGATTCGAGCATTCTGTCGGAACAAATCAAATCAAACGAACATCAATCTTCTGTCGGAAGCTCGGACACCCCATCAATGGGTGAGACCGAAGCGGCTTCTTCGTTCGAGGGGGCCGAGGCGGCTTCCGCAGGGGTCGGCAACGCGACCTGCTCGACGGGTTCGCCCACCGGGGCACCGACGCCAACCGGCTTCTTCCGACCTTTACGGGGCTTGGCGACCGCTTTGGGGGCGAACAAACCGCCCGCCGCCGTGGGCCGACCGTCGATCGCCGCCAGGGGGATCGGCGCCTGGGCCTGGTGTTCATGGACCGGGCCGGCCACGAGCTTGAGCTTACCCATCATGTGGCGGCCGATCTTGTTCTTCGGCATCATCCGCTGGATGGCCAGCTTCAAGATCCGGTCTGGGTGTCGACCCAGGAGCTTGAGAGCCTGTTCTTCCTTCTGTCCACCCGGGTGCCCCGAGTAGCGCTGGTAGAATTTCTGCTCCCACTTCTTGCCGGTGAACACGACTTTTTCAACGTTGGTGACGACGACGTAATCACCGGTGTCGATGTACGGGGTATAAGTCGGTCGGTGCTTACCCATCAAGATTGGGGCGATCTGCGCGGCGAGCCGGCCGACAACCGCCTCCGTGGCGTCGATCACATACCACTGCTGGGTCAGCTCACCGGCCTTCGCCTTGTAACAATCCATGAGACTTGAGCTACCTACCTTCAAGAACGGATCTTGATCGACCAACCTAGATGCGTCGGTCTGCGGTCGTGACGAAACGCCTATTCTAATAATAACTAATCGCCCGTCAAGATCGGTTCAGACGGATCATCGCAATCTTGGCCATTCAAGGATGGTTCAGATCTGAAATTATCTAGACACTCGCGACCGAATGTAATTAACAGCAAAATCCAGGGCATCAGGAATTTTATCTGGGACTTTGCCCCCAGCCTGAGCCAGGTCGGGCCGGCCACCACCACCTCCTCCAACGACCGGAGCCACACCTTTCAGCCATTGCCCGGCGTGCAACCCGCTGGCGATCAGGTCCGGAGTCAAACCCGCCGCCAGGTTCACCTTGCCGTCCACGCTCGAAGCGAGCAACACCGCCAACCCGCTGGGCTGTTTCCGCCGAAGCACGTCGATCAACTGCCGCAGCTCGTCGGGCGTCGCGGCGCCCATCGAAGCCGCGATAACCCGGGTCGACCCGATCAGCGTTGCCGCCGCGAGTAAATCATCCGGGGCGACCTTCGGGGCCGATTCCGTCCTCCGCTGAGCCACCTGCTTCTTGAGCGCCTTGTTCTCTTCGAGCAAGACCGCCACCCGCTCCGCCGCCTGGCTCGGCGGGACTTTGAGGGCTGCCGCCACACTCGCCAGGGTCTGCTGCTCCTGCCGGACGTAGTCGAGCGCGGCCTTACCGGTCAGGGCCGTGATCCGCCGAGTCCCCGACGAGACCGGTTCCTCGGCGATCACCTTGAACAGCCCAACCTGCCCAACGTTATCGAGGTGCGTCCCGCCGCAAAGCTCGCGCGAGAAGTCGCCCATCTGGACGACCCGGACCACGTCGGGATACTTCTCGCCGAACAAAGCCATCGCCCCCAGCGACTTCGCCTCGGCGATCGGCATCGTCGTCCAAGAGATCGCCTCGCCCCCCAGCACCTTCTCATTCACGGTCTCCTCGATCAAAGCGAGGCGCTCGCGACCGGTCGGCTCGGGGTTGGAAAAGTCGAACCGGAGCCGATCCCCCTCAACCTTGCTCCCCGCCTGCTGGGCATGCTTCCCCAAATGCGTATGCAAGGCATGGTGGAGGATATGAGTCGCCGAGTGCGCCCGTCGGATCGCCAGCCGACGCTCACCGTCCACCTCGGCAATCACCGAGGCGTTCAATGACACCGCTCCCTCGGTGACCCGACCGAGGTGGAGCGTAAAATCGTTGTCCTTCTTCGTGTCCGAGACCTCGAAAACAAACCCTTCGCCGCGAATAACCCCTGTGTCGCCAACTTGTCCGCCGCTTTCGCCATAAAACGGCGTCCGGTCGAGCACCAACGCGACCATCGGAGCATCATTCGCTCCCGAGGTGGCCAGGTCGGTCAACTGGTTTTGCGCCACGATCCCGATCACCTTCGATTCCGACCGAGTGGTCGAGTACCCCAGGAACTCGCTCCCACGATGGTACGACTTCTTGAGCGTGTCGAGCGGCCCGGCGGTGAATACGGCGGCGGCGTCGGTCGTCCCCCTCGATCGCCTCGAATGCTCGGTCATCTCTTCTTGGAACCCCGGACGATCCACCCGCAAGTTCTGCTCGGTGGCAAAACTTTCCGTGACCTCAACCGGGATTCCGTAGGTGGCATGGAGCGTGAACGAATCCTTCCCCGAGACCACGTCCGAGCCGCTCGCCTTGGTCTTCCGGAAGACGTCGTTGAGGAGTTTCAGGCCGTTGTCGACGTTGCGGACGAACTGCTCTTCTTCCTCGCGGACCACCGTCTGGACACGCCGGACGCTCTCGACCAGTTCGGGGTAGGGGTGCTTCATGACCTCGGCGACCGTCGGCACCACCTCGAACAAGAACGGCTCGCGCTGTCCCATCAGGTAAGCGTCGAGGAACGCCCGGCGGAGCAACCTGCGGACGACATAACCTTGCTCCTCGGCGGACGGTTTGACATTCTCGTGGATCATAAACGTCAGGGCGCGAACATGATCCGCGATCCTTCGGACCCGAATCCCGTCCGCACTCGCTCGATCGTAATTGATCCCGAGTTGGCCCGCCGTGGCGGCGACCAGAGGTTTCAGGATGTCGATCTCGAAGTTCGACGGAACCCCCTGGAGCGCCGCTGCCATCCGCTCCAGGCCCATCCCGGTATCGATGTTCTTATTCGGCAGCGGTTCGAGTAGGCCCGGACCGACCCGGTTGTATTGGGTGAAGACCAAGTTCCAGATCTCGACCTCTTCGATCCCGTCGCCATGATAAAAAATCTCCGAGCAAGGGCCGCAAACCCCGTCGGGGCCATGCGTTGGGGCTCCGGCGGGCCAGAAGTTGTCGTCCTCGCCCATCCGGGTGATCCGGCTCGGGGCCAGGCCTACTTCCTTGTTCCAGATCCCGAAAGCCTCGTCATCGTCGAGGTAGATCGTCACGGTCAGCCGGTCGGCGGGCACCTTGAGCGTCTTGGTCAGGAACTCCCAACCCCAGTGGATCGCCTCGCGCTTGAAGTAGTCGCCGAAGCTGAAATTGCCGAGCATCTCGAAGAAGGTCATGTGCCGGGGGGTCTTGCCGACATTCTCGATGTCGCCCGTCCGGATGCACTTCTGGCAAGTCGTGGCGCGGGTGAAGCTCGGGTCGCCCAGGCCCATGAACTCTCGCTTGAACTGGTTCATCCCCGCCGGGGTGAACAACACGGTGTTGTCCTCCTTAGGGACCAAAACGTCGCTGGGGCGTCGAACGCAGCCTTTTGACGCGAAGAAGTCGAGGAACGCTTCGCGGAGTTCGTCGGTGGTCATGAGCAAAACGTCCCGTCCCGGCGGTCGGAAGAAGTACGAGAAAGAAGGCGAAGAACCATTCGGCTTCGACATCCTCAAGATAACGCAACGACGCCCACGCTTCCAATCCATGCCGGCCCACGCCCGACCATTCCCGTTCCCGCTCAAGCTTTTGATCGGCTCAATCGCGAATTTCTGGAGAAGACTCTTGAACCGCTGGCGAAAGGCGGTAACATAGCCTTTGTCGCCTGGGGGAATGACGCCAAATGGTTGGCGGGGTTCACCTGGGTGATGGTTCTTCGTGGTGGTTGGTTCGGGCAAGGCTTTGGGCTTGGCTTCGTTTCGACATGGCGATTGAACTTTTTGGCCGGGACCTTCGTTGTGGAGGTTGCGGCCTTTGGCTTCGAGGGGAGTGCCCCTTGGGGTTTGATTTGTTCTTTGACAATTTGGTCGATCAGTCGCAAGTCGCGAATGATTGTTGCTTGGAGTTGCCCTTGAGGGAAGCCGGCGTGGGCCGCTTGGACCGGTCTTGGTTCGGGAGGTTCATGCTGTCGAGGGTTCAAGAATAGGGCGGGGTTTATCTCCCGCACCTTGAGTCCTCGGCGACCAGTTAGTTGTCAGTTGTCCTCAAATCTTGGGGAGGAGTCGGGGGGTGTTGCTTTCGGGCAGCA
>JAABUX010002677.1_pt1 | contig 24772 bp, 20 predicted proteins | sample 5561851 | NCBI WGS metagenome assembly JAABUX01 (sample SAMN10711883, study PRJNA513361) | rock metagenome | isolation source: Antarctica rocks | place: Antarctica: Victoria Land, Richard Nunatak red sandstone | collected 2016-01-03 | reverse complement strand
TGCCGGCGGTGATTCTGGGGCGGATGGTGGCGAATGTGGGGATCGAGGTGCTGGTGGGTTTGGTGCCGGTGTTTGGGGACATGTTCGACATCGCGTGGAAGGCGAATCGGCGGAACTATGCGCTGCTGACGGGGTCACTGGCGGAGCCGGAAAGGCAGCGAAAGCGGAGCTGGCTGTTTTTCGCGGGGCTGTGCGTGGTGCTGCTGGTGTTGATTGTCCTGCCGCTGGTCGTGTTCAGCTGGCTGACGGCGCACTTCGTCCATGGGATGCTGGGATCGCGGTGGCATGGCGGCTTCTGAGCCGGCGGGCAGAGTCGCGGGCGATGGGGGCGGCCGACTCTGCGATAGAATCTGGGTGTGTCGGGGCGTAGCGCAGCCTGGTAGCGCATCTGCTTTGGGAGCAGAGGGTCGGGGGTTCGAATCCCTCCGCCCCGACCATTCTTCCCTTTGAGCTCTTTTCGCTATCACATCGAAGGGCTTTCTGTATGTAGGCGTGACACTTACGGCGTCTACAAGGCAGTTCGAAAACACTGATCTCAGCAAATCCGCCTTTTCGTTCGAATCTCCCGAGAAGTACAAGAGATAGGCCTTATTCGCGAGTTCGAAGATTCTCTCTGCTTCAAGAGCGCGGTCGCAGTTCCCGGCCTCTCTAAGCCCAGACATAGCGATTTTGACTTGCTGCTCTTCTATTCGCCATTCGGTCATTTTGCGGTTCCAGAAGTCCTCCGGAATCCTGCCGTCAAGCTTGTCGGAGTACGCCGCGTCCATTCGGGTCTGAATCGCGCCGAGACGCCTCTCTAATCTGCCCTTCTCGGCGCTGCCTTCCTGCGCCCAAGTCAAGCGGTCCTTCCTGAGCTTCTGGACGATGGCGGAAGCGATCTCTGGAGGCACTTGGAGGCTTCTCAATGGCTCTCCAAGGCGCTTGGCAATGTCTTCCTCCCGGAAGCGCGGGAGAGCACACTTGCCCCGATACCCGGTGCAACGGTAGTAGATGTACTTCTCCTTCTGGATCTCGCCAGTGACCATGCAACCGTCATAGGCGCACGTCATTAGGCCACGAAAGGCAAGCTGCCGCTTCGAGTGCTTTGGGCGATTGTGACCACGGAGAACCGCTTGCGCTTCCCGGTATTTTCCCGAGCTCACGAAGATTGGTTGCGTGCCGGGGTACGTCTGTCCTCCCCACACAAAAGAACCTATGTAAAAGGGGTTCTGAAGGATCAGGTGGACGTTTCCTCGGCTCATCCCTTTCCCGGTCTCAGCCCGGATCGCTTTGGCGAGGGTCGTCAGCGAATGTTTTCCGGTAGCGTAGAGCTCGAAAATCCGGTTCACAACCGGGTAACCAGCCGGGTCCACCTCAATCGTGCGTTCCGCCTTGTTGTTCCTGTATCCGAAAGGTGCATGACCGGGAAAGATCCCCTGCGAAGCTTTCTCGCTCATGCCTTTCTTGACCTCTTCTTTCAGGTTCTCTGAGTAGTTCCGCGCAATCGCCAGACGGATGTCATGCATCAGCTTCACCTGCGATTTAGAGTCTCTCGAGAGGATCTGGCCTTCCTTGACGAAATGAATCTCGACGTCGAGATCTTCGAGAGTCAATGCATCCCGCTAGTTTCGATAAAGGCGGTCGGTCTTCTCCACCAGCAGCACGCGGCAACTTCGATCACGCCTGAACCGTGCGACCATCTCGCCGAATTGCTTCCGCCCCGTAACCTTTGCAGTCTCGACGTCCTCGAATGCTTGCACAATGCGCATGCCATCCTTCTCGGCATACTCGCGCACAATCTTGCTTTGAGCCTCAAGGGAATACCCTTCCTGTTCCTGTTCCCGGCTCGACACGCGCGTGTACATCACCGCTTCGATCATCTTTGTCTCCAATCGAGTTCAAACGATACCGTCTCCGCCGGGTATTCCGGCGGCTGAGGTGCGCCAGACGAAACCCGACGGTGCCGAAATGGTCTGAAAGGGTAATCGAAGGCGATCCAAAATTGAGGCGAATCCGTCGCCTGCTCTACGCCAGTACAATCGCGTCTTCTTCGTTCGGGCTGGGATGATCCCGGCAGCGACGCAGGACATATTGCGGGTCGATGATCCAGCGGCCGTCTGCTTGCAGCAATACGTGCGATTCAGAGAACAGGCCGATGCTCAAGAACCGATTCTGTCCACAGTCACAGCGCAGGTAGCTCTTCCGGTGCGATACAACCTCGCCCAGAAGAGCCTCAGTCTGGATCGGCTGGTCCTCTTCCTCAAGCTTCCAGTTGTAGTAGGTTCCGAATGATTGCGTAACCCTCACGCCCCGAACTGCGATGAGGAACTCTGCCACGGCCTCTGGTATGTCCAGAAACCGTGTCGTCTTCGTGATGTACTTGATGCACTCGTCCGCCGCGCCATCCCCTTGCTTCACGGCGCGGATGTCCAGCACGCGACGGTAGGTTTTGTTCCAGGCTGAGCCCTTCGGCTGTTTGAAAGCCTCGATTCGCCACTGGGCAAACTCGCTCTTTTTGAATGTTCTTAGGGCGCTGCTCGAGGTGATTCTGAGCCACGAGAACTCCAGTCGCAGCTTTGCTTCGGTGAACGTCGCACGATTGAGCCCCGACAGTTTGTAGGGACAGTCAAAGATGAGGTGTAAATGGGGGTGCCACGTTCGAGTCAAACGGTTGAACGTGACTTCGATAGCGTAGACACCGCCCCTTAGAAACGCGGCATTTGCTCGGTAAAACGCCTTCCACCAATTGCGAATCTGTTTGAAGGTTCCACCTCTGAGCCGCGCGCAGTTCGGAATCGTCAAGGTGAGAAACGAAGGGTGCTCCATCGCTGCGAGCATCTCGCGGACTGGTCCGCGGTAGCGTTCGAGTCGCTGGGCCGCACAGAGCGGACACAAGCGATGATGGCAGCTAATGGGAACAGCCACAGCGGACGAAGCGCAGCAGGTCGGCTTGAAGCCACGCCACTCCTTCTGGCACTGCATAAGACGTCGCAGGTCGGACGAGGCCCTCCACGGCCCCGTCTCCCCCTGCCTACGGCCTTCCCACGCATCGCGCATATCCGTTTCATGATCCCTAAAAGCAATAATTCTAAGCGAGGTAAAGAGTGTCCCTTGAAGCCGGATCTGACCCTCGCGTTTCGCAACCGGCGAGGTCCGGCTTCGGCGCTCTTCTGGCAGACTGAGTTTTGTATCACTTGTTGCTAGATGAATTCCTTTATCAAGTGAACGCCCTTGCGGGCGAAAACGCAGAGCTCCAGCCTCTTCGCAATTGAGGGCACATACGTCTTTTGACACTTCGAGCAGGACCGCTGTCATCGGCTCCGCCCTTCCGCAGTTCGGGCGTCAGCCTCTCTCGGTGAGGCGCAGAGCCGTTTCTCTAAGCGGTCCAAGAGCAGGAAGAACTCCGCCAGCCTTCCGATGTCATCCTGGTCGAGGACTTCATACCGTTCGAGCTCTGTCGGGCGTGGCCTTCCAGGTCCGCTATTCCTCGCTGAGATTCGGATGGACTGAAGAGGTGTACCGCCGATGCTCTGTGGTGGTGGAAGAGCGGGTAGCACAGCGCCTGCGGCGCTGATGAGGGCTCTGCCCTCATACTCCCGCCCCGTTTTGCTCTGGGATGGGGGGAGTGCAAGCGGCTTTGGTGGGCAGGCCGATGGCTTTCGGCCACCTGTCAGTGGAGGTGTTGGCTCGCATCCCGTCGACGGACCGGACGGGTAAACCGGCACTCCGTATCCCTGATCCGAAACCGCACTCCGCCTGCCCAAATCAAAATGGATGATCTTCTGTATGCCAGCCATGCCAAGCGTCTCTTTTCAGAGATCTTTTGGCTGGCGCTTGCTTGAGGTGCCGAACACGGCATCAGCTGGCTACAGGATCACGGTCTTTCTCAGGATTTCGGGACGACGACTTTATTCAACAAGAGCCCACCCTGTTTGGTCACAAACAGGACGTACTCCTTGGCATCACCCTGCCCCGCTTCGAGACGAACGCGAAGGGGAGGAGAATTCGGCAGGATGGTCAAGGCGTTCGGCATGAATGGAGTATGCACCCTGCGCCTCGGCCCTTAAGCGACAAAAGAGCTTAAACCTTCATTTGTCGGTACCCTTCTTCAATCAGTTCGCAGGCTCGCTTGTAATGGATTCGGACACGCTTTACGACCGAGTCGCGGGACCTTGCTCTTTCCATCTCTCTCGGCAAGAGCTCTGTTGCTATGTCCTCAAAGGATCTTCGCTGCTGCCGCAGTTCCCAGACCTCCAGATAGGTGGCGTATTGATCCAACCGGATCTTTGGATTCCTGTAGTGATCTGGCAGCAGACCGATCCTGCGCTCGTAATAGCTTTTCTTCTGTTCCACAAACGACTGGATACTCGCCAGGATCTGCTGCGTCGGCTCTTGAAGATCGATTTCGATCCTTACAAGGCGGGGATCTGTTGTGGAGTACCAGGAAGGCTCAATCACGTCGGGGATGTCCTTCGTTGCGTCGAGAAATCCGGCCTCCGTATCGGGGTACCCGGCTGGCCAATTCCATGAGCGACCTGCGCAAGAAAGAAGTGTGGGCAGGAAGAGTGTTGTTCTCCCCTCCCGCCTCATGCCGTTAACATCGAAGTCCCATGACGCAGGGAAAGGATCCTCTATGCGCCAACGCTCGCAGATTGCCCGTGCAGCTGGGGCGATGTGACTGCTTAGGAAGTACAAAGACTGCTTGCTGTATATGGGTCCGTGTTGGTCCCACCAGTACCCGTTCGCCTCGAACCAATCTCCAAACTGGGCTTGGAATCCTTCCTGCTCGCGCTGGTAGCTTTTGTTCCTGCGAAGAAACTCCCAGCGGAACCAAGCCAGTTGATTTCGCGGTCTTCGTGTTTCTGTTTTACTTCGCATTGGCTTGCTGTTCGCTCGCTGTTTCGCGGTTTCAGGGCTACCCTTCTACACGATCTTTCAAGCAACCTGCTTTTCTCACAGTCTCTCAGTGAGTACCCTCGTCACCACGGAGACGTTCACGGAACTCGAGCGCACGAGGGGAGCCGAGGCGGCTAAGCTCCTCACAAAGCATTCGCAATTTCGGTTCGCCGGGTATCGCTTCGATAAGGTCGAGCATCATTGCGTGCATCTGGTCTAACTCCCACATGTCGCGCCCGTCCTCCTGGGAGAGCAGCGCGGCCAACAAGTTCGCGGTGTGCAATGGAAACTGAACAGCGAGACCTGCTTCGTGGAGCCCGTAATAAATCATCGCTCCTCCCTTGGCGCTCGGAGCCGGACCTACACGCAACATCTCAGCCGTTTCGGCGAAAATGCACTCTAAGCGCGAGTGCCCAGTCAATCATTGCTCCCGCTTCTACCGAGTCGATTGGGATTGGTGTTGCTTCAATCCGCCGCTGCCAGTAAGCTCGCAGCCATCGATTCCAAGTCGTCTCGCGGAGCTGTTCGTCCGCATCTCGTAATAACAATCTGATCTCAGTGGCCCAACTGAGACGTTCCCTCAACGGCGCCCGTGCTATGAAAGCGTCAAGCCACCCATGTTGTATCGGATCAACTGAGCCGAACATCGCCGCTGCGCCGAGATGCCTCGAATACATGCGGGACCGCTCATCTGAACCGGTAGCGACCGTAGGGAGATGGTCTAGATAGGCGGGTAGTAGCTTCGGGAGCATCGCTTGGGACCACCTACCCCAAGTTAAAAACCCATCCCAGCACTGCTCTCGGGTGCGAGGAGAATCGGGACTTGCAAGTAGAGGCAACACATGATTTTGATACCAATTTAGGTCTGCACCAGCCAACAGCTCAGCATTGGCCACGATGAGTACCCTGACGAGTTCCGAGGCCGGCGACTCTCCTCCTATCATTACGCTGAACGTGTGGAGAATGCGACGAATGATCGATTGGTTCTCGGCACGCTTACTCCAAATAGACCGCAACGCATCAAAGTAAAAATCGATGAGATGACTACCCGGACGATTGATAGCCACTCCAACCCAACTGGTTGAGGTATCCTCCAGCGGCGTCTCTTTCCTTTCGCAGGCCTTCCAGAAAAGTTCAGCAAGGTCCAAGGCGTGATCTAATTGTCCGACCGGCAAGCCCCCGTCTTTTCGCTCCAACGCGTCTTTGAGTAATGAGGTCAACTCGTAGAGAACGACTTCATGCACAGGAGTTAGCTGATCCAGCACACTAAGCAAAGTTTCCCACTGTGCGGAGTCGTGAGCAGAAGACCATCCACGAAGCAGTCCGGACCAAACGTCTCTCGACCAGATGTTCCCAGCTAACGCGCTATTTGCGATGGTCATAGACCAGCCAAAGTTTGACTCCGCCGTGCGAGCAATACCTTCAATCGATCCTTCCTGTGAGGTATCCCCGAATGGGTCTTTGATCCCCGCAAGCCTCTCCGACTCGTCTAAGAGCTCCTTCAAATTCATCTCAGCAATGCGTGAAGCCAGAATGGGATTTCGGTCGGCAGTCTGGTGCACGCCCCCGCCAATCCAAGAATTGAAGTCCGGGTGCTCTCTGTGTATCCACCCCGGCTGGGTCTCTTGAACCTCTCCTAAACGTCGTGAGACTAAGATGCAATCCGGCGCGCACGTATTGAGCCATGACAAGAGGTTATACAGCTCGTACCGCTCGTAGTCTTCGCCGTTGGGTTTATAGGTCTCCTCGGCTTGTGCAAGAAAGGTCCGGCGGGTTTCTTCGGGGCTACCTCCATAGACGGCGCTCAGCAAAGCAAATGTCTCGTTCTTGAGCTGGAAGTTATCGATGAGTCGTTTTTCGATAATCCACGACAGCTTGTCACCGTCGGTGAGCGCCGGGAAGCGAATCATCCCACCGATTGCTAGGCGGCGCAAAATCGGCGCGCTGGATTCGATCCATTGTGAAATCTGATTTCGGGAAAAATCGGGCTTGCTGCGGTTCGCCCAGTCAAGCACATCCGCGCCTGCATCAATGAGGGTTGAGAAGCCGTTGTGCAGATGATCCTGCATCCGGGAGGCAGTGGAACCTCGAGAGAAGCTCAGCGGGTCCCACTTCGGGCCCGCCTTGCCGTAGATCTCTGACAACGCACAAGCCTGCTCAAATGCGGCGGTCACCATCATCGCGATGTCTCTTCCGATGTGTTCAAGGTGTGGACGCAAGTTAGTCAGATAGGCTCGATTGACCCAAAAGTCACTACCAATCGGTTGGATTTCCGCGTCGGGAGTATCCGCTGTTGGATCATCACCTAGTCTGAAGCGACGGCGCAGACTTAGTGTGGGCTCTGTTAACTTTCTGAAGAGATGGAGAACAGTTTGAGTGTCGTCGGGCATGGTGCAACAATCAAGCATGTACGCCAGAAGATCGGAGTTTGCGTTGATGGGCGTGGTTGCAGTGATTATCGGAACCCAAAACCGCATCGGTTCTCCTGCCGTCTTTGCACGATGAAAGGCCTGAGCAACCGCAAACCAAAGGTGGCTCGAGAGTGTTTGCCCCATTTCTCGCACAACCTCGATCGCGGGTCCGAAATGTTGGATCGCGAACGCCTCCGCGAACCAAAACGCTAGTTCCTGACTGGCCTCGGTCTGTACTAAGCCAGGCGCGAACAGAGCGCGGAAGTCAGGCTCCTCTCTAATCCACTCCAACCACCGGAGCAGCCGAGCGTGGCGTACGAAGAAGCGACGTGTGTGTGTTTCACGAAGCGACTGCTTAAGGAAGTCTGACTCCTCTTTCGTGATAGGCCGTTCGGAAGTGACGATTCGTTTTATGTTCTCCTCAGTACCGAGTGAGCCGAGATTCGCTAATTCCGCCCACTTTGCGAGACAATCGCCTACCCCACCGTGCGGTGCAGCCGGAGCCGCTCGAAGTGGGTAATGAATCGGAGCGATTCCCAGGTTGATCCAGTCGGTATCGCTGGCTGGTGGTGTCAGGGCGTAACGGCCAGGTCCCGAAGATGCCGCAGACATGCCCCGCGCTAGGTACAACAGCGGTAAATCTTGATGGCTGTAACCGACGAAGAGAACAACAAATTCTGAGAAGAGCTGTTGAATAAACCGACGGGCCCAACCTTGAGTGAGGTAGGCACGTCCGAAGTCGGCGTCCGTGAGTACCAGGTTGCGAGGCTCACCGCGAACCGACCCATGAAGGTGCACAATCCCTTTGAAGTCTTGACCGAGAGGCAGAGCCGGGGCGCTATAGACCTCCGGTGGTTCACCAAACATTTCCTGAGAGGCTCCTCGGAAATGATCGTCGAAGTTGGTGGTGACGATGCGAATCGCATCGAGTTTTCCAAATAGACGGAGCAGGGATTTGTGAAGGTGATTCGGTCTCGAATCCGGTAGTGAGAGACGTCGCTGCACTCGCTCGTGAACGGCGAGCTTTTCTTCGTGCAGCCGTCCGAGATAGCGATCAACGGGTTCTCCGGGACGCGGCGGGTTCGACGCTCCTCCGATGTCAGCTGCAAGCTGAATGAAATCTGGGTAATTGGCAGGCAGATCTATAGAGACGCCAGCACCGGCAAAGATCACCAATTGACCATGTTTCTGGGCGTCGATGATCGATTGCGGAAAGTCAACATCGTGCAGGAGCATAACCGGGCGTCTCGCATCCACCATTCTATGGAATGATCCGTCGCAGAAGCCTGTACCGACGATTCAGACTTTCGCAGGGGCCGCCGATGCGAGGTTGTAGGGCGAAAGAGAGCCGCAGATGGTCTAGTCTGCTACATGAGAAGCAACCGATTGCGGACATTCGGATGTGGGGTGTGGACGAGTCTACTTGCTGTCGTACAGGAAACTTCAGGCCGCTCCCCCTAAAGGTGCTCCAACAGTTCGAAAATCGTCTAGCAGCCCCGACCATTCTTCCTTTACTTTCATCTTCTGAACAGGCTCTGGTTTCGTGGGTGCGTACCGGCCTCCTGGGGTGCGATGCTCTGGCGAGAGCTCCGCCTGAAGAGCTTGAGCCGTGGTTGCGAGGATGATGACCTACGTACTGACTTTGCGGATGGAGGAGCGATCGCAGGCGCACTTTGAGGCGCTGCGGCAGAGGTACTTTCCACCGGAACGGAACCAGATTCCGGCGCACCTGAGTCTGTTTCACACGCTGCCGGAGGACGTGGGCGTGGAGCGGACGCTGGAGGTGGAGGCGGCGGCGCAAGACAGGTTTTCGCTGGCGGTCACGGGGGTGCGGTCGCTGGGGAAGGGGGTGGCGTACCGGCTTTCGTCGGCGACGCTGGTGGGGCTGCATGGACGTCTGGCGGAGGCCTTCCGAGAGCATTTGACGGCGCAGGATCGGCAGCGCTTGCAGCCGCATGTGGTGGTGCAGAACAAGGTGACGCCGGCGGCGGCGCGGGATCTGCTGGCGGAGCTGGAGCGCGGGTTTGTGCCGAGGGAGGTGGAGGCGGTGGGGCTGGATCTTTGGCGGTACCTGGGTGGTCCCTGGGAGCTGGCGCGGACGTTTCCGTTCCGGGCGGGGGCTTAGCACGGGGTTCAAGCGGGCGGGTGTGGGTGCGGTCAGGCGCGGGCGAGGGTGTCGGCGGCTCGGCGGGCGTCGCGGATGAGGTCGGGGAGACCGACGCCGCGGAGGGCGTTGCCGAGGAGGGTCAGGCCGGGGAGGTCGGCGATGCGGGCGTCGAGCGCGGAGATACGGGCGAGGTGGCCGACGGCGTACTGGGGGAGGCTCTCCGGCCAGCGGCGGACGATCGTGACGGAGGGGTTGGGGAGCGGGCCGAGGATGCGGTGGAGTTCGTGCCGGGCGAGGGCGGCGATGTGGTCGTCGGGCGTAGAGAGGAGACGGTCGGCGACGGCGCCGCCGAAGAAGGCGCGGAGGAGGCGGCCTCCGGCGGGGACGCGGTGGGGAAACTTCTGATCGACGAAGGTGCAGGCCAGGAGCTGCGGGTCGTTCGAAGGGGATGGGGGGACGAGGAAGCCGAAGCCGGGTGGAAGTGAGAGGTCGGGCGCGTGGGGATAGCCGAAGGCGACGATGATGGCGGAGGTGGCCTGGGTGGGGAGGAGGTCGGCGGCGGTGGGGTCGAGGGGGTGGAGGAGACTGCGGGTGATGTGGGCGGGGGTGGCGAGGAGGACGGCGTCGAAAGGCTGCGAGGTGGGGGTGTGGACGGTCCAGCCTTGCGGGGATCGGGAGATGGCGGTGACGGAGGTGCTGGGGCGGAGCCAGGGGGCGGGAATGGCGGCGGTAAGGCGGTCGATGAGGGTGTTGAGGCCGGAGCGGAGGGTGGTGAAGATGGGAGTAGGAGCTTCGGAGCGCGCGGCACGGGTGTGTTCGGCTGATTGCAGGGCGGCGATGAGCGAGCCGTGCTCGCGCTCCATGGCAACGAACTGCGGCATGACGGCGCGGACGCTGAGCTGCTCGACGTCGCCGCCGAGGACGCCCGAGAGCAGGGGAGCGGCGATGCGGTTGAGGACCTCTTCGCCGAAGTGGCGGCGGGTGAAGGCGGCGATGCTCTCGTCGTGATCGGGAGCAGAGGCTGCCTGCTGGGCGAAGGCTTTGAGCTGGGCGGCGCGAGGGAGCTCGTCGCGGTAGGCCTGTTTGGCTTCGGGGCTGAAGAGAGGGGAGCTGTCGACGAGGTCGAGGTGGGTGGGAACCATCATGCGCATGCCGTCGGGCATGGTCTCGAGCCGGCCGTCGAGGAAGATGTGAGTCTTGCGGGTGCTGTCGCCGGAGGGGAGGAGCTCGTGCTCGAGGCCGAGTTCGAGGGCGAGCTGGCGGGCCCAGGGTTTCTCGGAGACCCAGGCGTCGGGGCCGCACTCGATGGTGAAGCCCTGGGTGTGGACGGTTTCGACGATGCCACCGAGGCGGGGCGAGGCTTCAAAGAGGGTGGCTTCGAGGTCGGCTCCGGCGCGGGCGTGCCCGGCGAGCTGCCAGGCGGCGGAAAGGCCGGCGATGCCGCCGCCGAGGATGGCGATGCGTTTGGTCATGAGGAGTGAAGCTGTTGGCTCTTAGCTGCTAGCTGAATGCCCGGGTGGGTGCGGGAGTTCGGGTCAGGCCTGGACGGCGATAGGGGAGTCGACTTCGAAGAGGTTGGCCTGGTAGGCGCCGGTGGCGACCTCGGCGAGGGCCCGGACGAGGGTGGGCGAGTCGTTGAGGCTTTCGGCGCGCCAGAGCTGGAGGCCGAGCTCGCGGGCGGTCTCCCGGAAGGCGATGTCGATGTCGTAGAGGATCTCGACGTGGTCGCAGAGGAAACCGACCGGCTGCATGACGACGCCGGGGAGGCCCTGGGCGGCGATGGCGCGGAAGGTGTCCTCGACGGTGGGACCGATCCATGGGCCGCCGGAGACTCCCTGGCTCTGGAAGGCGAAGAACCAGTCGGAGTCGCGCAGGCCGACGGCGGACATGCGCTGGGCGACGAGTTGGGCGGTGCGTTTGCCTTCGACGGGGTAGGGGTCGGGGGAGTCCTGCTCGGGGGTGCCGGGGCGTGCGCCGATGACGGAGGCTGAGCCGGTGGAGATGGTGCGGCAGGGGACGGAGTGCGCGGTGAAGAGGACGGGGACGCGCTGGCCGGTGGAGGCGCAGGCCTCGGCCCAGACGGGCCAGAGTCGCTCGGCGAAGGCCTGGGCGAGGAGCGGGTGCTCGGCCCAGCCGGCGACGAACTCGATCTCCATGCCGGCGGAGGCGGCGAGGACGGCGCCGCGATAGAGGCCGACGGAGGTGCGGGAGTTCTGGGGGGCGAGGCAGATGGCTTTGACGCGGGTGATGCCGTCGCGGCGCATCTGGTCGAGGACATCGGCGATGTAAGGGTCCCAGTTGCGCATGCCGACGTAGACGCGCGGGCCGCAGAGAGCGCCTTCGAGCAGGCGGCCCTGGATCATGGTCCAGCGGGTGAGCGGCGGGGGTTGGTCGCCGGGGGTTTCACCGAGGCCGATCTCGCCGTAGCGGTGCTGGAGCTCGTGGACGACCTCGTCCGGAAGGGGACGGCCGCCGGTGACGCGCTTGAGGTATTCGGCCATTTCGCCGAGGACATCGGGGGTGCCGTGCGCGAGGAGGAGGATGGCGGACTCGTCGTAGAAGGGGGCGAGGGGGGTGGCCATGTTGGGACGGCTGGCCTGGCTGGCCTCAAAAAACCTAGTTGTCATGGCTGCTGGAACTCCTTGACCCAGCGGACGACGTCGATGACGTTCTGGACGGGTGTGCCGGGGACGATGCCGTGGCCGAGGTTGAAGATGTGACCGGGGCGTCCGGCGGCAGCCTGGAGGATCTCGTCGACGCGGGCTTTGAGGAGGTCCGGCGGGGCGAAGAGGGTGATGGGGTCGAGGTTGCCCTGGACGGCGGTGGCGTAGCCGAGTGAGCGCCAGCCGGCGTCGAGGGGGACGCGCCAGTCGAGGCCGATGACGTCGGCGCCGGTGGAGCGCATGGTGGGGAGGAGCGAGGCGGTGTCGACGCCGAAGTAGATGACGGGAACGCCGAGGGCCTGGATGCGGTGGACGAGCTCGGTGGTGGGCTCGAGGCAGAACTGGGTGTAGTCGGTGACGGAGAGGGCGCCGGCCCAGGAGTCGAAGATCTGGATGACGTCGGCGCCGGCCTCGACCTGCTGCCGGGCGTAGCCGGTAAGGACGGTGATGAGCTTGTCCATCAGGGTGGGCCAGGCTTTGGAGTCCGGGGCGCCGGGGACCGCGCTCGTGTACATGAGGCGCTTGGTCTCGATGTAGTTGCGCGAGCTGCCGCCCTCGATCATGTAGCTGGCGAGGGTAAAAGGGGCGCCGCAGAAGCCGATGATGCCGAGCTGGTCGGGATCGCCGCCGGGGGTTTCGGGCGGGCGCGGGCTGTTGAAGTGGGCGACGACCTTTTCGATGGCCTGGCTGACGTAGCGGAGATCGTCGACGCGGTCGGTGCGGAGCGCGGCGATCTGCTCGAGGGAGCGGATGGGCTGGTGGACGACGGGTCCCTCGCCGGCGAGGAACTCGAAAGCGACGCCCATGGGGGTAAAGGGGAGGAGGAGGTCGGCGAAGATGATGGCGGCGTCGACGCCGAGGCGCTCGGCGGCGGTAATGGTGACCTCGGCGGCGATCTCGGGGGTGCGGCAGATGCTGAGCAGCGAGTGGTGCTGGCGGATGGCCATGTACTCGGGCATGTAGCGGCCGGCCTGGCGGAGGAACCAGACGGGGGTGCGGTCGACGGGCTGGCGGAGGCAGGCGCGCACGAAGCGGCTCCGGGCGGCGGTTCCGGCCCCCGGAGCGGCGGAGGCGGGAGGCGCGAGGTCGATCGGGGTGGAGAGATGGCTCAAAAGGGGTTCAGCTCCTGATTTGAGCGTAGCACCGGGCGGCGTGCGGAGGAGTTGGCTACCGGGCGAGGGACGCCGCGGCTGTTGACGAGGCGGAAGCGCTACGACTCGATGTTGAAGCTGAACTCTTCGATGACGGGGTTGGTGAGGACCTCGCGCGCGATACGGTCAATCTCCGCGTTCGCGGCGGCGGTGTCCATGCCGTCGTCCAGGGTCAGGAGGAAGTACTTGCCCTGGCGCACGTCGGCGACACCGCGGTAGGACATCCGGCGCAGGGCGTCGGCGACGGTTTTTCCCTGCGCGTCGAGCACGGTGCGCTTGAGGGTGACATAGACATGAGCCTTCATCGTGTCTGATTATAGACATGCAGACGCACGTGCCTGCGAAGCGAAGACCATTCCGATGCGCCCTGTTGCGCCGGGAGGGAATGGCCTGCGCTCCGCAGGAACGATCCAAATCCCCGCAGAGAGAGACTCCCCGAAAACGATATGACGAACTACCTTGAACTTCCTGTAGGCCCGGAGTCACCTGAGGTGATCAACGCGGTGATCGAGATTCCGCTGGAAGGGATCAACAAGTACGAGTACGACAAGCAGCTCCACGTGTTTCGGCTGGACCGCAATCTGTACTCGCCGGTTCACTACCCGGGGGACTACGGCTTTGTTCCGAGCACACTGGCGGATGACGGCGATCCGCTGGACGTGCTGGTGCTGGTGGATGCGGCGAGCTTTCCGGGGTGCGTGATGGAGGTGCGGCCGATCGGGATGCTGGAGATGCTGGACCAGGGTGTGTCGGACGAGAAGATTCTGTGTGTTGGCCGCGGCAATCCGCGCTACAAGGATGTGTGGAACTTCTCGGAGATCTATCCGCATATGCTGCGGGAGATCACGCATTTCTTTGCGATCTACAAGGATCTGGAGGGCAAGCGCGTGGAGGTGAAGGGCTGGCGCGACGCCTCGTACGCCAGGAACAAGGTGCTGGAGGCGCAGGGGCGCTTTGTCGAGAACAAGAAACAGATTGAGGGGCAGCTCGTGAAGGTGTAGGTCTGCTTCCGCGTTGAGTTTTGACTGGGCTGCTCCTTTCGTGGGGCAGCCTTCTGCTTTGGGCAGTCGCCGGTGCAGTTCGGGTTGCGCGGGCTAGGAGGGGACGGCGGTGGATCTGCGGAGGGCGATCCAGTAGAGGAGCGGACCGGCCGCGGCGACGAGCGTGGCGAAGGCGAGCGCGGGCATGCCGGCGACGCGTTCGGACCGCGCGGCCCAGAGCGCGAAGGCGATCAGCGCCGCCGGACCGGCGCCCAGGGCGACCACGACGATGGTTCCGCCGGGGATGCGGAAGGGCCGGGGCATCCCGGGCTCGCGGAGGCGCAGAACCAGGAGCGCGGCGAACTCAAGCAGGAGCGCCGCACCGTAGAGGACGAGGTCGATCGAGATGAGTCGCTCGAAGGTGAAGCTGAGTGCGAGCGCCCATCCGATGCTGCACACAAGGACGCTGAACCAGGGGACGCCGTTCGGCCAGCGACGGGCGAAGATGCGCGGGAGGAGACCGTCCTCGGCCAGGGCGGGGGGCAGACGCGTGTAGGAGAGGACGAGCGCGTTGAAGCTGCCGAGGCCGTCGAGCGCGCCGGCGAGCACGACGGCGGTGGCGAGCGCGGGCCCGCCGAGCAGGGTGGCGGCGTCGACCCAGGCGCCGGTCGAGAAGCGTTCCGCGGGGATGCCGGCCAACCAGACGGCGGTGAGCGGAAGGAGGTAGACGCCGGTGACGATGGCGGCGGAGAGGAGCATGGCGCGCGGGTAGGTCTTCTGCGGCTGATCGACCTCCTGGGCGATGGTGGAGGCGTTGTCCCAGCCCATGTAGTTCCAGAGCGCGACGAGCAGGGCCGCGGAAAGATCGAGATGGGCGGGTGGACCGGAGGCGGCGGAGGTGAGGGCGCCGTGGGCGAGGCGCCAGAGGATGATGGCGACGAGCACGAGAAAGGGCAGGAGCGAGAGCAGCATCATGCGGAGCGAACCGTGGCCGACCGAGACGGCTCCGCGAAGGTTCCAGAGCGCGGCGACGGTGACGATGGTGAGCTTGATGGCGAAGCCGCGATGGCCGGAGGTGAGCTGCGGGGCGACGCGCGAAAGGTAGAGAACAAACGTGGTGGGGTAGATGGCCATGTCGAAGACGCTGGCGGCGAGCGACAGCCAGGCCTCCTGAAAGCCCCAGAACGGCCCCATGGCGCGCCGGACCCACAGGTAGAAGCCGCCGTCGTGGGGGATGGCGGTGGCGAGCTCGCCGATCATAAGCGAGGTGGGGATGCTCCAGAACACGGGCACGAGGAGCAGAAGCAGGATGGCCCGGAGGTAGCCGGCGTCGCCGATGATGTCTTCGAGGCCGTACGGTCCGCCGGAGACCATGAAGTAGGTCGCCGCGACGAGCGGAAGGAGCCGCATCTTGCCGGTCATCCGCGGCAACGGAGACGTCCCCCCGAGTCGGTTTGCACCAGACAAATCTACGCGATACCGCGCTCGCTCGATCCGCTCCCGAGGAGGGAGGTTTGGCGAGGCGTGGTGGATCGGTGTGGAAGGAGGTGCAAACATGGCGAGTCGCGCGCGGGATCGCTCAGGCTATAATCACCGCAGCCGAAGGTGTGGAGAGTTGGCCGAGTGGCTGAAGGCGGCGGTTTGCTAAACCGTTATAGGACCAAAAGTTCTATCGGGGGTTCGAATCCCCCACTCTCCGCCACGAACCCTCCGCAGCCTCCCGCCTGACGCGGGCACGACGTCCGCCGCGGGTCGGTCACCATTTCCCGCCCAGGGCCCGGATGAGACCGACAGTCGAGTTCGCCTGCTGCCCTTGAGTTGCGTCAGCGTCTGTTCGTTCTGAAGCAGAGTCTGCTGCGCGAAGACGACATCGAGGTAGCTGAGGAGACCCGCCTTGTAGCGGTTGGCGGCGATCTGCTCGGAGCGCTTCGCGCTTGCGACGACCGATGTTTCCGCCTCGGCTTGCCGAGCGAGATAGTGGATGGCCGTGAGCTGATCTTCCACATCGCCGTAGCCGAGCAACACCGCCTTTCCGTAGTTCGACACATTCTCACGGAAGACTGCCGTTGCCTGATCGACGTTGGCGCGAAGCCGTCCGCCGCTGAAGATGGGCGCCGTGGCCGAGCCGATGAGGGAGGCGATCGTGTTCTGCCAGTTGAAGATGGAAGCAGGAATCGCGCTCTCAACGCCGGCGTTGCCGTTCAGCACGAACTGCGGGTAGAAGGCTGCTGTCGCAATTCCGATCTGTTCGCTGGCCGCCGCGGCGGGCCGTTCCGCCGCAAGGATGTCGGGACGCCTCCCCAACATGGCGGCGGGGACGCTGGGAGGGATCTCCGGCTGGATCTCCGGCGGATCGCGTTGCAGGACGTGGAAGCCCTCGGCGGGCACACCGGACAGGATCGCCAGGGCGTGCTCGGACTGGGCTCGTCTGAGATGGATGATCTCGAGTTGGGCGCGTGCCTGCTCGAGGATGACCTGAGATTGTCTGACTGCGAGTTCGCTGATGATCCCGCGATGGAACTGGTTCGTCGTGACCTCAAAACCACGCTGGAGATCGGCCTGTGTTTGGGTCACGATCTCCGCTTCCGCGTCGGCCTCGCGAAGGGAAAAGTAATCGGAGGCGAGCGAGGTCTCGACCGTGAGCCGCACGAACTGGAGATCGGCGGAGCTCGCCTGTTCGGTTTCGGAGGCGGCCCGGACCTGACGGCGGATTCGGCGCCAGGCATCCACCTCGTAGCTAAGCGTCAACGGCAGTTGCAGGTCGTTGTACGTGGCTGCTTTGCCGCCTGTGTTGCCATTGTTGGGGCGATCGCGCGCCTCGCGGGTTCGCCCGTACTGCGGTTGCGCGGCGGATGGTGGGATACCGTTAGGAGCCGGCAGACCGACGGAAGACATCAGCCTGATCGACCCGGGCCACGGCCGCATGGATGTCCAGATTTGCCGCGATCGCCTATGCTCCAGATTGTTCAGGACAGGATCCTTGAAGATGGTCCACCAGTCTGCCGGAGAGGCGGCCTGGGAGGTTGCAACCGCGTGTTGCTCTTGAAATGCGGGGGGAGCTGGAACCGCTGGAGCGTGATAGCGAGGCCCGACCATGCATCCGGTGAGCATGGAGGTGGACAGGAGCAGCAGCGAGCCGGCCCGAAGGAGCCCGGCCGGCTGCTGGCGCGTGGACAAACGGGGCGGGGAGATCATGGCGCACCTGCCTTTTCCGGATCGCTCTGCTCGGGGGGCGCTTTGCGGGGTGACCGGCATGCCGTCCACGAGGAAGTCAGGCGGATTCGCGATCAGGGCATCCGTCTGGGTGATGCCAGCGGTGACCTCGATGTTGTTGCCGAAGTCGCGCCCGATGGAGACTTTGCGAAGCTGCACGTGGTTGGTCGTATCGACCACCGCGACCTGCGGCCCGGCCGTCTGGAAGAGAATGGCGCCGGTGGGAACGAGCAACGGATGCGTGCTGGACGGCAGCTTGAAGTGAACCTGGCCGTACGCGCCCCGGGATCAGCTTGCCGCCGCCGTTGGGGACGTCGATCTCAACCAGCAGGGTGCGAGTGTTGACGTCGATGGCATGGTCGGTGCGGGTGACCTTGCCGGTAAAGGTCTGGCCGGGAAGCTCCGTCAGCGTGAGCTGAACCGGTTCGCGCTCGGTGATCTGCTGGCTGTACGCCTCGGGAACGGAGACAAAGACGCGCATGGTCGAGATACGCGCGATCCGGAAAAGGGCTGAGGTGCCGCTGTTGCCGGCGTTGACCAGATCGCCGATGTTGATCCGCCGTTCGGTGACCACACCATCGAAGGGAGCGACGATTTGTTCGTACTTCTGCTGCTGCTGGAACTGCGCCACGTCCGCGGTGGTGGCGACAACACTGGCCTGTTGGGCGGCGAGGTTCTGATCGACCTCCTGCTGGGCGACGGAGTTGTCCTTGATGAGCTCCCCGTAGCGCCCCTGGCGGTGGTGTCGGCGAGGAGGAGGCTGGCCTTCGACTGGTTGAGCGTGGCGCGTGCATGGATCAGTTGTTAATCGACCTCGGGCGAGTCGATGTCGGCCAGGATCCTGTTTCGCCGCACATGCTTGCCGATGTCCGCGTAACCAGGCGCGGACGTAGCCGTTGACGCGCGCATAGAGCGGAGCCTCATCGATCGCCTGGAGCGTGGCTGGAAAGACGAGCTCGTTGTTGGCCTGGCCGGGCTTGGCGTGCATCAGCGTGACCGCCATCGGCAGGGCTGCCTCCTGTTGTCGCTCAGGGTGTGCTGGTCTCTGCGGTGGGCGAGAAAGACGAAGAAGCCGGCGAAACAGAGAACAACAGGGATCAGCAGAAATCAGAGGAGGCGTTTGGACGAGCCGGTGTGAGACGCCGGCGTGGTGGGGGAGCCGGAGTTGCTCTCCCTGTCAAGGATTTCAGTTTGCATGGGAAAGATCCTCAGAAACTGTTGCGGTGTTCGCCTGGCGTCCGCGCACAAGGGCGAAGATGGCCGGCACAAAAAAGAGCGTGGCGAGGGTTGCGAAGAGGAGGCCACCGATGACGGCACGTCCCAGAGGTGCGTTCTGCTCGCCGCCTTCGCCAAGCCCCAGCGCCATGGGGATCATGCCAGTCATCATGGCGAGAGCGGTCATGATGACGGGACGGAGGCGTGTGGCTCCGGCCTCGAGCGCGGATTGGAAGGCGTCCCTGGTCTCGGCGAAGCGCTCGTTGGCGAAGGTGATCACGAGCACGCTGTTCGAGGTCGCGACGCCGATGCACATAATGGCTCCCATCAGCGCCGGGATGCTGAGCGAGGTGTGGGTGAGAAATAGCATCCAGCAGATACCCGCGAGTGCGCCGGGCAGGGCCGTGATGATGAGGAATGCCTCGTTCCAGGACTGTAAGTTGACGACGAGCAGCAAGTAGACGAAAGCGACGGCGAAGGCAAGTCCACTGAACAGCCCGGTAAAGACGGATCGCATCGTCCCCACCTGGCCTGCATCCACGGTGGGAAGAAGTCGCTGCCGAGGTAGGGCTCGAGCGCGAGGCTGGAAAGGCAGAACAGGGCGAAGCACACGATAAACGGGACGCGGCGCTCGATGCAGATCTGGAGGAGGTTGCTGTAGTTGTTTTTGAAGCGGTCAAAGGCGTGTTCGAACTTCGCATGCAGCCGGGCTAACCAGCCGTTCTCCTGTTCGCCCGCCTCGACCCGGCGTTTCCGTTCGATCTCCTTGCGCATAAGAAACATGACGGAGGTGGGAATGATAGTGCGAGAGAAGAAGTACGACGCCAGCAGGGCGAAGACGACGTCCTCGGCAAGCGGCACGAACAGGTAGTGCGGGACGCCCGTCAGGAAAAACATCGGCACAAACACGATGCAGATGCAAATGGTCGAGACCAAGGCAGGGACGGCGATCTGTTGCGCGGCGTCGAGGATGGCCTCTTCAGCTCCTTTCCGGTGCTGAGCTGCCGCTCGATGTTCTCGATCTCGACCGTGGCGTCGTCGACCAGGATGCCGACGGCAAGGGCCAGGCCACCGAGCGTCATGATGTTGATGGTCTCGCCAAGCGCGCTCAAGAGGAGCATGGAGGTGAGGAGGGAGAGGGGGATCGAGACGCAGATTATCAGCGTGCTTCGCCAGCTGCCGAGGAAGACGAGGATAAGTCCGGCCGCGATGAGGCCTTCACGCAGCACGCCCTGGAGAAACGCTTGACGAAGATTGACTGGTCGGCGAGCGGAAAACCGTGTCCTCCGCAATCGACAGATCTGCGCCGATCTCCTTGTTTCGCTTGCCTTGCGCCATCAGGCAGGCCTGAGCTCTTGTCCCAAGGCAGAAAGCGTTGCCCGTCGTACAGGCGCAGACCCCTGTCGGTCGCGAGCCAGAGTGTGCCATCCGCCCCGGGAGACAGAAAGCTGGGAGCTCCGGCCGGCAAGCCGTCAGCCGGCGTGAACTCGCGATCGATGTGTTCTCCGTGAAGCAGCAACGTTCCGTTGGCTAGGCCGAGCCATAGACCCCCGTTGGGGTCGGCCGCCATCGCTGCCACAATCTGATCAGGCCGCAGGGGGACGCTTGTTTGCTCCCCGGTGGTCAGGTTGAGCCGACAGAGCCCGGCGTCACGGCTGTACCTCCACAGAGGTCCGGACCTCGACCGTGCGAGCAGCGATGCGGGCGCGAGCGATGAGTTCGGGAGAGTGTGCGCGACAGAACCTGACGTCGAGCGGAGCCGGCCCCCAGAGAGATAGATCGCACCGCCGTCGTCCCCGGTCTCGAGCGCGGTGACAGCTTGCCCTGTCGCGAAGCGATGATGGGTGACACCGGAGAGGCGATCCAGGCCCGACCGCGATCCAATCCACAGGCTGCCATCGTTCGCGGGCGCCAGATCTGCGATGGCGGCATTGTGCCGGATGCTTAGATCGTCGAAGGTCACGAACTTGTCTGGTCGCAGGCGGTTGAGGCCATTCTGGGTGGCGACCCAGATGTTTCCCTCCTGGTCCTCGGGGATGTCCAGGACCTGGTCGTTTGAGAGGCCGGCGGAGCGAGCGAACTGCTGGGGAGGCACTCCTGGACGCAGGAGAAACACACCATGGTCTGTCGCAAGCCAGCTGCGCCCGGACCGGTCCCTCAGGGTCTTGCGGACGAGTGTGCCCCGCTGGAGCTTGTTCGTGAGTATCGCCTGGGCGGCCGTCTGGTGGGGGAGGTCGTGAGCGCTCAGGTTGGACGGGAGCTTATCAGGAGGCGACCCGGTGGAGGCAGGCGCGGAGCCTCGGGCTGAGCGTGCCGGGGTTGAGGCCAACAAGCGCATCGACCGTCTCTACGAGGAGAACGTCATCGGTTGACCCGGTAAAGGCGATCACCGGGGAAAGGGAGGGACGTGCTGGTTGCAAGCGCGTCGTTCAAGCGGATGATCGCTCCGGAGGTCGTTCCCGCGAACAGTGCTCATGGTTGAACCTCTTTCAGTGAGCGCATCCGGTGGGGAAGAACCTCCTGCCGAGCGCCAGGCGACCGTATCCGGGGCAAGCCGCCATGGTAGCTTTTTAGCTACAACCTGCCCGGTAGGTGGCGGAGGCTCATACAGATCGTGGTTCCTCATGTCGGTGCTCCACCTCAGGGATCTTCGCGGGCCGGTCCGGGGGATTCATTGCATTGTGTCTACCCGCGGTGCCCGGGCGCGCTCCATACCCGTGCCGAATTCGGGTACTGCGAGGTGTGCCGGCAATCGGTCGATCGCTGCCGGGTCTGCCAAGCCTGGAACCGGTCGCAGGCGCGCGTCTGCCGCGAGTGCGGCGCCGTGCTCCAACATCAGCAACCGAATCAGGGACAGCATCAGCAACAGGATCAGCGGCAACCGATCCACGCGGCGTCGGACGGGAGCCCCGCGCTCGACCGCGCAGCGGAGCTCGATCCGACGATCCTGGAGCGAAGCCCGGCACGATCCGAGACCGATCAGCCCGTCCCCACGGCGCCGGTGGCTGCCGGAGGATTTCTGTGGGCCATGGGCGCGGAGGGAAGCCTCTACCGCATCAACCCGTTCGGCCTCCCCGGCCGGCAGATCGAGGTGCAGACTCGTCTGTGGGCCGGCACGGAGACGCACGCGTTTGCTGTGCGCGATTTGAAGCTTCCCGAAGGCTCGCTGGCCGGCGAGAGCTTCGCCGTGGTCGCGACCTCGTCAGGCATTCAGGCCTGCGGTCTGGTCTCGCAGCGCCTCCATCGATCGGAAGCGCTGCTGGAGGGCGAGCAGATCCTCTGTGACGCGCGCGACGCCTACCAGCTCGTAGAAGCCTCGGGCAGCCATGCCTTCTGCCTGGTGCGACAGGCGGGAGAGACCTCCGTGCTTCGGGTCCATCTGCCCACTGGGCAGAGCACACGAGTTTTGCTCCAAGCGAAAGGAGAGCCGGTGTGCGGACCCGTTCTGGTCGACGCGGGCGCCCTGGTCATGTGGTCGCCCACGACCATCTGGACGCTGTCGGACGAGGTTCTCGAGCGACAGACCGCACCCGCCGGTGTCTCGCTCTGGACGGCGCCGTCGGAGGATGGGAGGCTTCGGCTTCCTCTGGGCCGGTCGCCGGCGATCGTCTCCGCCGGCCGCTTCGTTCTTCCCTGCCATCAGTACGGGGAGCCGGCCCTGCTGCAGTTCCAGTCGGTGGGCTCGCGCAAGATCGCGTCGGTCATCCCCGTCACCGGCGACGGCGTCCTCTCGGTCGATGCCGCCGACAACCCGCTCCTGGCCTCCCGCGGCCGCCTGTCCGTCTGCGTGGGAGGCGCTTTCCGCGATCTGGCCGCCGACGACCAGCTCTCAGGCGGGTTTGCCGCGTTTCACGACCGGGACCTCAGCCTCTTCTTCTGCGACGACAGCTATGGGGGTCGGAGCCTGCAGTGGCTCAAGGCGCGGAACGCCGGGATCGACCAGAGGGTGGAGTGGGGACTGGCGCGCGATCAAAGACTCAAGGAGTGCGGCGGCTTCTGGTCGATCGGCGGCAGCATCACATCGCAGATGCTGCTGGAAGATCAGTTCGCCCGAACGGAGTTCGTCACATGGCACGGTTAGCGTCGGCCCTTGCCGGACTTCTGCTGTGTGCGGCGCTGCCAACGGCGGCCGGGGCCCAAGCCGGGGCCCAGGCCGGGGCAGGACAGGCCATCTTTGTCGATCGCTCCGGCAGCATGCGCCCCTACTTCGAGTCGGGGCTCATCGGGTCGATCGTTCGGCCGCTCGACCTCGCCGCGAACGCCCACGGCGGTGTGACCGAGTTCGCCTTTTCGACCGATGTGTCGCGCGTTCGCAGCCTCGAGCAAATCAACACCATGCCCTTCGGCGACTTCACCTACCTCGACAAGGTGATCGACGCATGCGAGCGCCAGCATACGTCGATCGGCTGGATCATCACCGACAACATCGAAGACACCGGCGCGGCCGGCAACACCGAACGCTTCTATAGCAAGCTCCCCGCGGCGACGAGGTTCGCCGCGTCACGGTCTTTCCGGTGCTGGCCCAGCCCGGCCGACCCGGACTTGTGATCTACGCCCTGCTGTTCGACAGCGCGGCCAACGATCTGTATGACGGGATGCTCGCCGGCTTCGCCGAGGCCGGAAAAGGCGTTATCCGGACGAATCCCCTGCGGATGAAGCCGGTGGACCGCGATACGATCGAGGTGACCTCGCGCAGCCTCGCCCCGCTCACCCGCCGGGGAGGTCCAAAGATCTACGAGTCGGGCGTGCCCATCCGCGATTCGGTCGAGGTCCGCTTCAAGTCGAAGTTCGATCACATCCAGATCGTCGACTCCGCCCTGCGCGTCCTCGGCGCGTCGCCGGCGTTTCAACCGGACTCGCTGCTCGTCTCGGAGCGCCGCGAGGTACACCTCACACCCGATCGCATCCGCTCTCTGGGACCCGGCGACGAGACCACGCAGGTGTACCTGCTGTCGGTGGACCTGGGAAAGCTGCAGCTGAAGAGCTCGCCCGCTGCCTGGTGGAAGGCAGCCTGGGGCAAGCCGGGCGAGGAGGCGCAACTCGACCTCAAGTTCCAGATCGAGGTTCCGCAGCAGAACTTCCGTCTGAGCCCGCGATTTCTCAATGAGTTCAGCGCGCCGACCATCGAGGGAGCGCGCGCGACCGGCAAGGTGTACGGCATCGATCGTCTGCTTTCAAATGTCAACGGAGGCAACACCCGGATCGAGGTCGACTCGCCGCTCTACTTCAAGGTGAACTACCCCGCCTGGCCTGCCGTATTGTGGATCATGCTGTTCGTCGGGGCGGTTGCCGTCGCCCTTGGCATGGTGGTCTTTGGCCGCCGGCTCCTGCCCACCCGCACGCGGCATTGGAGTGTCCGGGCCGAGGCTGCCGGAGGATACGCGCTCGACGCCAGAGTCGACGGAGACCGCGTTCTGGTTGAGGGAGAGAACATCGCTCGCATCGAAAAAGACCACCTGCTTCCCGTGCACCCCACCCGGCTGGAAGGGGGCGCCATCCCGGTTCCGCTGGCGCCGGGAGCCCGCGTGCATGCCGCGACCCGCCGCAACGACATGGATCTGGTATTCGACGAGAGCCGGGAGCAGGCACAGGCCGCGGCACGTCCGGCCGGATCCGCGCCTTCCACCGCACCCCCTACCTCCGCACCCACGACCTCCGCACCCCCCACCTCCGCACCCCCCAGGAGACGATAGCCATGGCTGCTGCCGAGCCGGTCAAGAGCAACATCCGAAGTATGATCAGCGTGATCTTTGGCGTGTTCTTTCTGGCCAACGTGCTTCTGTTGGTCATGTCCATCTGGTCCGCCTTTGGTGGCGGGGGCCGTGCCGTCCTTCTTCCCGGCGACCTGGGCATGGGCGTCAAGCTGCTCATCTTCCTGGTGGGGACGGCCATCAGCTGGTTTCTTGGCCGATGGCTCTTTCTCCAGATGGTGGAGGGCAACGTCGGCATCGACGAGAGTTCAAACGCCGCCTTTGTGATGCTGTTCTATCTCATGCTGCTGTTCGTCGGCATCGCCTTTATGAGCGCGTGGACGTGGCTCTGGCAGGCGGTTCTGCTCCTGGTGCTTATCCTCCTGACGATGTTTATCTTGCGGCGGGTCCTCGGCTTTGCGATGGCTCTGGGGATCATGGGCGTCTCGGTCGCGATCGGCATCGCT
>JAABUX010002675.1_pt1 | contig 24787 bp, 21 predicted proteins | sample 5561851 | NCBI WGS metagenome assembly JAABUX01 (sample SAMN10711883, study PRJNA513361) | rock metagenome | isolation source: Antarctica rocks | place: Antarctica: Victoria Land, Richard Nunatak red sandstone | collected 2016-01-03 | reverse complement strand
GCCCAGCGAGAAGGGCTGAGTAATCGTCTGTTTGAGCAGCAGCAGCCGCCGCCATAGCAATAGCCATTTTTTTATTTTTAGGATTATTAGCTACTGATAAATATTTTGCGTTTAACGACAAAGCTAGACGGGGCATCGCAGCCAAAGCTTCACGAGGAGAGTTGGTTGTAAAGGGTACAGATTGTTGTGCTGTTGAAGCCGTTAAGCTTTGTTTTTGATCTTTTTGACAAGAAGAGTGCAGAAGAGCGTGCTAAAGACGTATTAGAAATTCAGGCTACAGCCAAAAAGAGAATGGATAAGTTCCTAAAGGGATTTGAAAAGATTGTTGCTAGACAGCCAACCTGGCTAGAGAAAGAGCAAGGAGTAAAGGCTCCATTTTGAGCAGCCTTATGCCTCAGAAAACCTCCTAGCAAACCGCATCCGGCAAGGGCCAGATGACCCTACTTTTTATCTTTTCCCTTAGCCATTCCCCCTAGAGGCAGCGCCCCCCTTGGGGCAAGAGGTCGGAAGGCCCTTCAGCCTTCGACAGGCCGCAAGCGTGCGTTGGGAAAATAGCATAATAAATGTTGTCTTAACCGGCTGAATTAAAGGTACTTTTAAGTATAAAAACATATCTACATGAAACGGAACTTTTATTTAAGTCTCTTTCTACTGAGTGTCTTTTTTGCAGGCTTTTAGTCTTGCCAGAAAGACCTTTTGACCCATATAAATAAAAGGGCACCGGGAACCCCAGAAGAAACAATAGACCTAGAACAAGCGAAAACAGCATACGTTCTTAAAAAGGCTCTTTATGCAACGAATAGTATCAGACTAGAAACATCTGGGATTAAATCAGCCGGGCATCGAAAAACGATTTTTGATTTTAACGATTTCCTCCCTGTTTGGGAAAACAACAAACCCTTTTTGTTTAATCATCATCCCATTGTTTACGTTAATCTAGGGATACTTCAAAGGCACTTCGGGGATCAATACAATTTGATAAGAACTCAAAGGGTCATCTCGTTTACCTCCCTCCCCCAACCCTGGTCATACAGCTCGACACAACACACTCTTTGGAGAAGTATGAGTATTCCATTTTGCAACTAGTTCCAGAATATAGCTATTACATGTCAAAAAAAGGAACAAACGAAGCTCAAGATTTTACCGGTGAAGCCAAATTGTTTTCCTTGGATGGTTCGCTAAAACAAATAACGGTCTATGCCAATGGCTCGCCGAAAAAAGTTTCTGTAACAAGAAATACTGTCAGCAGCTCAACGCTATCGATAGTTTCGCCGAAAGCCCTGGGTTTAAGTAATTCACCTTGCAGGCAAATAGTTGCCTGTAATTGGACAATTACATGCTATGAATATGACGAATTAGGAAACGAAACTGGTATAAGCATTTATGGAGCAACTACCCACACAGAAGTGGGCCAATCATGTCCCCGGCCAAGCAGTTACCATCCAGGCTGCCAAGATTGGGCATTTGATGGCGAGACCAAAGATATTATTTGTGACATTACACAGCCGGGTCCCCCTTCCATACCTGTGCCGGTAGCCAATCAAACAGTAGCCCCACCTAACTGGATGACACAAATTGATTATGCTTATGCGGTTCCTGTTGCTGTAACTGATCCACAAGAACAACCCATTAATCCTCTTCTCCGGATACCGTGTTTTAATGACGGGAAAATCGCTAGTGCCTACCAAATGACGCTCTATGTAGAGCAGCCTGCTTCTGGACATGATGACTGGGTCGCGGTTAACCCCTTGTATATAAACATGATTCCACGCCCCGGCGCGATTTGGATGGCACCATCAGGACGTGTATTTACTGTGGGCCATACCTTTGTCGGTTTTCAAAAATATAATCAAGACGGCTCAGTTGTCACACAGGTTTTTGGTTTCTACCCGCCGACAGGTACCGGGGCAAACACACCTCTTTCAAAAGGTGCTATATATGATAACAGTGGACATCATTATAACACCAGTGTTACCTACATAGCTACACAAGACCAGTTTAACCATGCTTTAGACTTAGTCGCATTCGATTATAACAACGCCGTCTATCGTCTCGCTACTGGATTGGGTGCCGAATATAACTGCACCGATGCTGCTATCAACTGGATGACACGAGCGGGTGACCAAATACCCTTTTCATCACCCAGGGGTCCTTTTACGAATACACCAGGCGACTATGGTCAAGTAGTCCGGCAACTGCCAAGGGCAACCCGGCGTAACGGATATGCACCAAGAAGTAATGCTCCATGCAAATAAAACTTCGGGTAATTTTAATTATCCTAATAGTCTTATCGCTTTTTGTTGGGGTCAGTGTTAACGGAAGTTGGTGGTTCCTATATGGAGTGGAGGTCGGCTATATCCCTCTAATTAGTCATTCTAGAGCAACTTCAGCCGAAATTGCAGCTTGGGGAATTCTGATCGCTTCACACGGAATTATCTGTTCTTTTCCTTTTTGGAAGCCCCGAAGAGCATTTCGAATAGCGCTCATCATCGCGCCTGTCATTTTTGTGTTATGTTTCTCGCTTCTTATCATTGTTTATATTGTACTCCTAATCCCGTTTATAATATGCTGGATTGTAGCCTTGATTGTCACCTATAGGGAATACTCTCCCAACGCACGCTTGCGGCCTGTCGAAGGCTGAAGGGCCTTCCGACCTCTTGCCCCAAGGGGGGCGCTGCCTCTAGGGGGAATGCTTGAAGGGGGAAAAGGAATTAGGCCATCCGGCAAAGGCCGGATGCGTTTGTTGGGTGGTTTTCTGAGGCATGAGGCTGCTCAAAATGGAACCCTTAAAGGAAAAAAAACAGCAAAAAAAAGAAAAAATTTAGGGGCGCGCTATCTCGAAAAACCTCTGGATTGGTCGCGATTCCTCTCCAGTTTCTTTTCGATTTCTTCGGTTTTCGTAGGCGGGGTCATGGCCCCAAAAAAATGCTGGATAAAATTGGGCTTACTAGCAAGCAGCTTCTGGGAATCGGTCACGAGCGTGGATTCTTTCGAAGGCGTTATCCGCGAGAGGGCCATCGTTACAAAGACGCTTACAGCTGAAAGGGGTCGCCGCACGAAACGGAATTTATTGTACGTTAAGGGTTTGGCTTTCAGGGTTCTCTTTTCAAATTTGCTGTCAGCTTCTTTAATAGAGCCGTCATCAATTACAAAGGCGTTTCGCATTTACTATTTGAACTATCATTGGCAATAGCCGTCCAGCTCTATAGACCTGGTTTTTTTCGAAAACAGCAACGGTTGAATCTTCTAGGTTGTTCAGTTGACAAGCCTATCATGGGCACGATTCCTAGATTAATTTCAATGCGGATTATATTTGGTTAAAACCAAACAGCCCAAGAAAGGTAGATAGAGATCACTCAGGCCAGTTCCACATTCTTAACGTACAATATATTCCGTTTCGTGCGGCGACCCCTAACAAGCGGAAAAATAATCGTGTTCCACTTTAGCTAGCGACTCTTCCCGGTTTGGTTTACCGTGGGATTGTGAAGTTCGTTCGTCACGGGATGCGCCAGTATATCGTCTTGCAGCGTAAGGGCTTTGTTCCGCTCACGCATTTCCGCTAAAGGCAGCGCCCGAAAGGGCTAGAGGTCGGATGGCGCAAGCCGTAGACAGGCCGCACGTGTGCTTGGGATAATAGTCAGACTAACTCTGTAAAATTATCTAAAGAGAAGTCGTAACGGATTGTGTAATTTCTTTTAATTTATCCCTAGGAGTGTACACCCTGAATAGGCCAGCATTATTACCCGAGTACGATCACCCTGTCCTTTGTGGGATTACAAGGAAGTTCAATCAAAGTCTACCTTTTCAAAAAGCGAACTAATGCCAAACTCTCTAGGCCAATTATCGGTTTCCTTTACCAGATAGGTTTCATCCTGATAATTTACTAAAAGCTTGTTAATTTCTGGATTTGCATCACCCCCCGCTTCTTTCACATCATCAACATTGAAAGTAAATCTGCCGTAACTAACTTTGCCGTTTAGAGTTTTACCATTAGATACAGAGGTAAAGGATGCAGGGTGGTATTTTACGGATGCCAGTACTTCTCCTAGGTTTGGTAAATGCCAAACCATATTGGAAAAGGGTAGCTTATACATGAGGTTATCCTCATTTGACAGCACTTCCTTTACCAACTGCTCAAATAATTGACCTTTTTTTAATTCACAGGGTACAAAAAGCACAAACGTAGGAATATATTCTTCCACGAGCCCATAAAAAAACAGGCCTTCTTTCTGAATATTCTTCCAACCCTGTTCCTTGCTAGCCTTTAGATACGATTCTACAGTGTGATTCTTTGGGTTGTTCATCTCCTCTGTAAAATCATTCGTTTGACCCATAACTGTGCTGATCTGTAAAAAACTAAGTAAGGCGATTAATATAATTTTCATTTTTCGGTGGAATTATTCGGTGCAAGTGGTGCTTATTGGGACATTGGGATACTTAAAGGTCTTATGACATTCTTGAGGGTAAGTTTCGGTCTTAAAATCATATTTTCCAGGTGTTCCATGTGTTCAAAGGTGGGTGAAATCCCCTGAACATCCTCCTAGCTTACTTCAAACTGTTAAAACGTGTAATTCCGTCCACTTACAACAAGAACCTTAGCATCTAATTATACAAGTTGAACTCAGATCAAGGAAGTTTTCTGTGCTTTTAACTTGAAAGCTTGGCTTCAATGATTTCGATGGAAGCTTTGACTGTGAGCATGCGCTCCATGGATTCATTGTCGATGACGATGTTGAAAGCTTCCTCGACATCAAGGACGACATCAACCAGGTTCGCGCTGTTGATCTTTAGATCATTGATGAAGTCGGTATTTTCATTGATGTTTTCCAAAGCGTCTGGGCTATGCGCGTAGGGCTTAACAATAGCCTTAAGCCTTTCGATTAGTAGGTTTTTGTCCATAAACAAGATTAGTCGATATACTTTTTGAGTAAAACGCAGGCGTTTACGTCGCCAAACCCGAAACTCGCCTTAGCGATGACGTTTAAATCCCTAAAGATAAGACTCATCGGAACTTGTTCGGGCGCGACGAGCTCGGCGATTTCAGGATGCAGGTCTTCACAATTCAAATTAGGAAAGATAAAGCCCTCATATAGTTGGAGCACCGCAGCGACCGATTCTATACTGCCCGCCGCGCTCAGGCAATGGCCAATCATCGATTTCAACGCGTTCACCGGCGGGAAATCGACTCCCACTCGGCCAAGTGCCCGGCTCCAGCCTCTTATCTCATCGCTGTCTCTGGAAGTTGCCGTCAAGTGAGCGTTGATACAATCTACGTCCGATCCCTTCACGTTCGCGTTTCGCAGGGCATTTTCAATGCAACGCTGGACGGCCAAGGGGTTTGGGGAGGTCATGCTTCCTTTACCACACTGACCACCAGAGTTTATTTCGCCGCCCAAAATCTCGGCATAAATCCGAACGCCTCTATTGTGTGCGCTTTCAAGATCCTCAAGCACCATCGCGCCCGAACCACCCCCAGGCACAAAACCGCTTGCGCTGGCACTCATAGGCCTCGACCCCTGTTGGGGGTCGTGATTATGCTTGTAGGTGCAAACTTTCATGGCATCAAACCCAGCCCAGATATAGGGGCCGCTGTCCGTCGTACTTCCACACAACATTCGCTTGGCATAACCAGCTTTGATGCGTTCGTAGCCCATCAGAATACTTTCAACGCCGGTTGTGCAGGCTGCCGAATTGGTCGTAACTTGATTGCCTAAACCGAGCTTTCCGGCAAGGAAAGCGCTAATGCCGCTCACCATCGTTTGAATGACGATGGTGCTTCCCAACTTGCGTATCTGCAGGTCATCGACTCTGTAAATGGATTCCCTAAACTTATCTATACCCGAAGTTCCAGCACCAAAGATGGTGCCGCTGTCCCAGTCGGGCTCCCCAGTCTCGCCAGGCTTGTTCCCTCTTTGGGAGTCATTAGCCAGGAACAAACCGGCGTCAAGCCAGGCGTCGATACCGGCGACGAGGCCATATAGTATTCCATTGCTATTAAAGTTGCGTTGCTCCAAGCCCGTTAGATAGTTTGCGTTGAGCTCAGTGGTAATAGCTGGCTTACCCGCGATCTGACAGGAGAACAAGAGACGTTCGAGCTCTGGATCATGCTTAATCCCTGAAATGCCGGCTTTTAGCGCTGCAGAGAATTGAGGTACACCTATGGCGTTCGGCGCGGCCACACCAAGCCCGGTTACCACGACCCGCTTAGTCATGCATTTTAGTTGTTAGCATCCCGGCAAGCGAGCCCTTGCACACTTCTTCGCCGTTTTCATTGAGCATTTGAACCTTGCAGCTTAGTTTTTTAAAGCGAAAATAATCCTTGGTCGATTCTACGGTCACTGTCTCACCGGGAAAGACCGGTCTTATAAAATCAACCGACGCCGAGGTTAGCATGATATGCCTTGAAGCGGCGGCTTCATTTCTGATAAGATATATTCCCAGACTTACGAGACCTATCTGCGCCATGGTCTCCGTAAGGATCAACCCCGGTGTTACGGGATAGCCGCTAAAATGGCCTTTGTAAAATTCCAAAGCACCATCGAATCTAAAAGTTCCTGTAATACTTGTCTCGCTAACAGCCAAAATTTGGTCAACAAATAAGAACGGACTCGAATAAGGGAGTAACCCGGGTATGTCTTTTGCTTCCATGATTCGATTATGCTATCTGCTCCCCGCCGTCAACCGCTATTACTGTACCGTTTATCCAGGCCGCCTCATCCAGGCACAATAGATACACGACGTTCGCCACATCTTCAGGAACGGTCATTCTTCCCAACGGATTTCGCTCCAGACTATGGGCCACAAGCTTTTCACTGCCAGGTATCATACTCATCGAACGGGTTTTGGTGATACCAGCCTGAATGCAGTTCGACCGTATGCCAAACCTGGCGTATTCAAGGGCGATGCTCCTGGAGATTGCTTCAAGCGACGCTTTTGCTGCAGAGACAGCCGCATAATGTTTCCACGCTCTTTTACTGCCTTCACTTGTAAAAGCAAGTACCCTGGCGTCAGCGGCGAACAAACTGGAGTCGAAAACCGCCTGGACCCAAGAATAATGGCTTAGGGCCATGTAGTCCAGCGTTAGTGAAAAGTCTTCTTTTTCAAGTCTGGAACTGCCCGTTTCAGCAGGAGACATTGCTTTGAGGTTTCCCTTTGCAATGCTGTGAAGCAGGCAGCGAACCCGGCCAGCCGGACCCATAGCCGATTTTAAATCGGCCAGAACACCCTCACGCTTTTCGGGATTGATGACATCTGAATTAAAGGTAAGAAGCTGGACACCCGATGCCCGCAACTCATCAAAAGCTAGGTTGATAGCGTCCATTTCTATACGGGGGTTTTGATGAACGATACATAAGTTCATTCCCTCGTGAGCTAGCTTACGAGCCGAAGAAAGACCAAGACCACTACTTCCACCTAAGATAACCGCCCAATAGGAATGTACACCAAACCCTTCTACCATCGTAATAGGGCACGCTGGGCTGAGAATCCGGGTCCAAAGCTCAGCATGAGACCAATCTCACCGGGCTTGGGGCTGTCATTCATAATGCATTCCAGGACATATAGTACCGTAGCGCTTGACATATTTCCGTTTGTTCGCAGGATCTCTTTGGTAGCGTCTATGTTCTTTCCTGATTCGCCAAACAACTGCTCGACCGTTTGAACGATCTTTTTACCACCAGGGTGAAAAATCAGGTGATCTATCTGGGCGATCTCTAAATCGTTCTTGGCAAGGAACGGATGGACGAACAATGGAAAATGTTCGGCAATCTTTTCAGGAACCTCGACGTCGAGCACCATTTTAAATCCGCTATCGGTCATATGGAAACCCATCATGCCTTCAGCATCATAAAAGTGATACATCTCGGACGCCAGGATTTCAGGACCCTGGTCCCCCTCTACAGAAGAAAGTAAAACACATGCGGCACCGTCTCCAAACATGGCCGCGCTAACGACATTGGCCATTTCAAAGTCTCCGAGCTGGAAGGTCGCGGTTGGAGATTCTACTGAGACAACGGCGGCACGTTTGCCGGGATTGGCCTTTAAAAAGTTATGCGTATAAATAACTCCTGATACGCCCCCGGCACAGCCCATCTCGGTGACAGGGAGGCGCATAACATCCTGTTTCATATGCAGTTCGTTGATCAAGAACGCGTCGAGCGAAGGGATCATGATACCGGTGCAGGAGACCGTGATGATAAAATCAATATCGCTTGGATTCCAATTCGCTTTCTCAAGCGCTTTTTCCAGACAACGGCGGCCAAGCTTTATACTTTCACGCTTATAAATGTTGTTTCTTTCCTCGAACGAGGTCAGACTAAAGACCTCCTCGGGAGACATGATCGAATACCGCTGGTCGACCGCAGAATTCTCGAAGATCTTCATGACCTTTCGAATAAAACGATCATCTTTTCCGGCGAGCCACTGCTCAAGAAAAGGAATAATTTCGTCTGTTGATCTGGAATACTGAGGGGTCGCCCGGGCGACAGCCTTTATGGTTACACTCATTGAGTTGAAATAATCCACTGAAAACGAAAAGCCCATTTCCAATGGATCGTGTATGCGCGAAGGTTAAGAAGTTTTGAGAAGCGCTCCAGCTCCATCTTCTTGAATCCCCGCAGAATTGAGGTGAGTCCGTCTTTACGGGATAGCGGATTGAGGGCAAACAGCAAACAGATGACCTCGAAAAGAAAGTAAGCTAAAAGGTTACGATTTAGGTCATTGACGACAATACCTAATGAAGCCTGTTTGAGGCAGCGTGTAAGAAGCTCTTTTATCTGAGCATCGTCAAAGTGATGTAAGGTAAGGGTCAGGAGGATGATATCGTAATTTTCTTGATTGTTCTGCTCCGGTAAAAAGTCTTTGCATAGATAAGTTATCGAAGGCAGGTCCTGGGACATATCTTCAGCAATGCGTATCGTGAATGGATTGGCGTCGATACCGGTAAGTTCAAATTTCAAATCGTTCTCGGCCGCATATCGTGCAAGGACACGCAACATATCCCCGTTTCCGCAGCCGGCATCAGCAATGCGCCACATTCTTTGGGTTGGTACCTCTTCGACGGTGCGGGTTATAAGATCCTTAACACCATGGATCGTTACCCGGTTACCGCCGAGGAACCTATTGATTCGGGCTATTTTTTCAAGGGCATCGGCTAGCAAAGGCCCCTGGAGCGAAAAATCGTCCATTATTTCGGAGTTCGAATTGCGGTTTTCGGTTTGTGGAAAGATCATTGAGCACCGGTTAACAACGTGCCGTGTGTTTGTCTAACACAAAAAGGGCCCAAACCCGCATAACGGTTAATAGACTCTAAAAGAAAGTCTGCCACGGCAGGCATACGGGAGACCTCTGTAAAACAGCGGCCTGCATGGAGCCTCCATTGGAACGCGCGTTTCCAGGACCGTTCATACCGATCCTCAGCCGAAAAACGGGCTTGTAGGTCAATCCGCTTTCGAGCAGCGATGATCGCTTCGGCCGCCATCTTGGCGGCATGGATCGCCATTGCCATCCCATTGCCACACAAAGGATGTATAAGGCCGGCCGAATCCCCGATCATGAGTACATGTTCCGATACACATTCTTTCTTTTCAAAGGAGACCTGCCCAATAGCAAGTTCCCGGAACACAGGCCGGGCAGTGTCAAAAAACTGCTTGAGCGTGGGGTTTTGACAAAGAACATCTTCCTGAAAGGCCTTAAGATCCCTGTACTTTTTGAATTCGCTATAACTGGCGATATAACAAACATTTATCAACTCATCCTCGATTGCCGAGACTCCGCAGTAACCGCCTTTAAAAAAATTCAGGGACACCTCGTCTCCCGGCGACTTTCCTCTGTAGTGGGCCTTGACCGCAAGCCAGGCAGTCTGCGTTTTAGGATTTGACTGTATAGGGTTAACATCCAGTACAGAACGCTTGCCGTAAGCGCCAAGGACCCAGCCCGCTTCAAGAGTCCCGTTTGCTGCTGTTGAAACTTGAAAACGGTTCGCGCTAAATGATATCTTCAACACGGTGTCTTCAATTAATGTGCAGCCCTGCTGCAAAGCCTTTTGAAGAAGCGCATAATCGAATGAATACCGGCTTATTCCAAAACCTCCTAACGGAAGCGGGAAATTAATGGTCTTTGAAGACGTGGAGATCTTTAATTTATTGATTGGTATGGTAGAAAGCGCTTTAAAACGTATTCCGAGGGAATCCAAATAAGAGGAAACTTCATTGGAAACAAATTCACCGCACACCTTGTGTCTCGGGTAAGGATCTTTATCGACGATGACGACCTTGAAACCGAAAGCAGATAGATGAATCGCACTGGTAAGACCGGCTAAACCACCTCCGGCAACGATAACATCGGCTTCGAGACCCATTCTATTTTGGTAACTGTTAATTTAGGGTAAAGTTTTAGAAGACATAAAACTCCTCACATTTAGCTTTGTACTTGTAATTTTGAGGTTCGCAACCTGGAGTGGGCACTAATCTGCTGTTTGATTCATGCAGTTCAATTCATATTTGAAACTTGTTAAAGCCATCCCGGGCGACCTCATCACACTTTCTGAACTTGCGTTAACAACGTTTAAAGAAACTTACGGGGGTCAGTTCCTTTCGGAGAATTTTGAGAAATATACCCGTGACGCATTTAACATAATAACGCTTGAAATGGAGATAAATGATCCTAGTTGCACATTTTTCCTTGCGAGCCTGGAGAATGTTTATGTAGGTTATGTCAAGTTAAAAGAATTTAAAGCCGATCATTCGGGTGACAGCAGCTTGATACAACCGGTCGATTTTGCAGGCGGTGGAATTCAGCTGGAGCGTTTCTATCTCTTGAAAGGCTACCATCGGCATATGATCGGAGCTTTCATGATTCATTTTCTCCTTGAGTATTCAAAGACTAAATCCTGCAAGTTCGTATGGCTGGGTGTCTGGGAGTTGAATGCCCAGGCAATCCGGTTTTTTACTAGCTGGCATTTCAGGATGTACAGCTCACGGGTCTTTAAGTTTGGCAATGAAAGGCAGCGCGATGTGCTGTTGAAAAAAGACCTGTGAAGTATTCGCGCTCTAACTCTTTCCTACCTCAATCACATGAAAAGTACCGGGGACTATCTTTGGCCTGCCCCCCGCAGGATTAGGGATCGTTTTTGCAGCAGGTAAAAATAAATGGTGCGAACGAAGGTCTATTCCAATGGTTCTGGCACTTTGTTCGGTCGGAATGTTCTCCACCAGCACAAAGCTGTTCGCGTTAAGCTCCCGCACAACCGTTATCGTACCTTCGCCATTGGAAGTATAGGCTTGCAGTAGCCCGGGGTCAAAGACAAGCCCATCACACCCTCCGATCGGGAACTTCGCCAGGTTCTTTCCATTGGCGGCATCCATGACGACCATCGTTTTATTACCACCACAGCCAATGAACAAGCGGTTCGTCTTGCGGTCAATATCAAGGCCCGAGGGCTCATCGCCGTCATTGATCTTATAGCGAGACAATACTTTATAGGTATTCGCATCGATGACAACCACTTCATTGGTGGTTTCTGCATTCACAAAAATTTTTCCCCTGCCATCAGAAACACCCGTCTCAGGCTTGGCGCCAAGGGGAATGGTCGCTACGACTTGATCTGTCTGGGGGTCGATCACTGTAGCATCCTTGCTTCGACCGTTGAAGGCGTATACTTTCTTTGAGTACTCATCATAGAAAATAGCGTCTGGATTTTGCCCGCACGCTACATGGCCCTTTACCGCGTTTGTTTTAAGATCAAAAACGGTGGCCTCATTTGCTCTGCCACAACTAACATAGCCTTTGTTTAAAGGCAGTGCCAAGGCGATACCATGAACTCCCTGCATGTTGGGAATAAAGCCTATGGAATCTCCGTTTAGGTCCAAGATATTGACCTGGTTTCCATGGGATACGTAAATCCGGCTCAACTCGGCACTAACGGTGATATAATCCCACCCCCCGCCACTTTTAATCGAATACGACTTAATGACTTTGAAACCGGTCTTCTGCTGGGCGACTACAAGGAATGTCAGGCAGGAAAGCGCGGCCGTCAGGAGAAGTATCGGCCTTTTGTCTAAAAAGTGCACTGTATTACTTCATGCTGTTAAGGGTGATGTCAGACCCACTAGGGCTGTTCACCGATTTGCAGATTAAAGGAAAAGCCGGATTATTAAGCACCCACAGCTCGGTCTTGCTTTTTGCGCCCACGATGTACAGGACATCATAGGTACTGCCCGAAACGACAAAATCTGGGTGGGTGGTCGTAACGATATTAAAGGTATCGCCGCCATAAGTGGTCGATTTTTTCTTCATCAGGTCCTGCAGAGCGGCTTTTGAAATGCAAAGGATAGTCTCTTTATCACTAACCCTCGTCGTAGCGTCTGGTCGTGGGATCTCCGCATACATCGCTGTTGCGCTTTCCAGGCTTTTGGCCGGCATCGTATACATACCCGTACCGTATCCCTGGACATCCCATTTCAGATTCACAGAATCTGAAAGTTTCGAGACTGTGAGGACGTAAGGATAATCGCTGCCGCTATAGTGAGCGGTATAGTTGAGGATAGTACCGACTTTGATCTGTGGAACTGTTTTTTGGGCCTGTACGGCAGAGAAAAAAAGCAAGCCTATTAAGGCTGCAACGATTTGTTTCATAGTTGGATGGTTCTAAAACAGAGTAATGGTACCAGTAATTTTCAATTAATTAAGCGATCACCTGCAACTCACCGGGTTAAGCCGAAAATAACGCCCATCCTGAAAATTGACGACATAATTTGAACTGAAGTGCGTGCTTTTTTGGTAATAGTCCGTCGTTATTATTTGGGCTCCGGAAGCTAACGCAGCATTAAAGCTCGAATGGTCGTTCTCACGTGCTTCCTTCGTATCTGAATCGGCCCGGGTTCTAATGATGTAACCCTTGTTTACCAGGCTGGTTATTTCACTCTGCTGTTTTTTCGCGTCGTTCATGATGTGGATAGCCGCCTCAGGGGTACCTGGATCTGCGTCGGTAAAAAGGATTCGCCCTTTTAAGGAAGAATGACCTTGGGTGTAAGCCGCGCGTTTTTTACCACCTTCATCAAGAACAAAAATGAATTTACCGCGGGCGGTCTTCAGAGTGGGCCATTTGCCTTTGAGTACGGCAGCCTCAAGTGAAGACTCATTCCCCCGAACGTCGTCTGGCGTAATGAGGTATTTTCGACCCAGGAACTCCCTGAACGCATCGTCAAGTTGATCAAACACGGCAGACGTGAACTTTTCGGGGACTGTAAAGCCCGGCGGCCGGTTTATAGGTTCGTCTTTAGCGTTGATCGTCACAAAAACAGGATAGTGATCCGGATGAACGCCTGACCAGCTTTTAAGCTCGTTCAAACAAGCCTTGAAGGTTGGAGTATTGCTGCGAAAATCGATATCCTGAATATGCAATACCTTGAATCCGGGTTCTTTCATGACGCCTTGCGGGTCAAACGGTGCCTGACCGGAAGCCCAGCTGAGTCCTTTAGGAACAGCGTATTTGCCCCCAGCACTGTCGGCGTAGATATCGATCTCAAGATCAAGCAGCCCAAGATTAAGCTGGTCAGTAAGTGGTATATGGCTGTAATCGATCTTTTGGGCACCGTTGGAATCCCTCATTTGGATGATCTTGAAAAGTGCCGGGTCTATAGACTGCTTATAACTGTTGTGAGACCCGATCACCTGAATACAATTCAGTTTGACCCTATCATACCTGGAGTCTTGGCCACTGGCTGCCGTAAGCGATATTAAGAAGAAGGAAATGGCACTGAGCGTTTTCATTAGCAGTAATTAATACCCCGCGTTTTGTTTAAGGGCCGGATTGAGGGTAAGCTCGGTTGAAGGGACAGGATACAGTCTCCTAGTCACATCTTTATTCATGGTCAGCGGATCATTGGGGAACGGGTAGTCTTTTTCGAACTGGCCAAAACGAATAAGGTCATTTCGTCTCCAGCCTTCCCAAGCGAATTCCCGTGCCCGGTCGTCTAGCAACCCAGGAAGGTCGATGCCTGTCACCGATGGTGCTCCGGCCCGGGTGCGAACCAGATTGACCAGATAGTCGGGTGTTTGAACCGGGCCGTTGCCTACAGCCGTAGGTGCCGCCCCACGCAAAATCGCTTCGGCCTTCATAAGCAGCACATCGGCCAATCGGAAAACTGGTACGTCGTTGCCATTCAAGCGGGTCGCCTGTATCGTCGTCGCATCAGGATAGTATTTGATCGAGCGTATTCCCTCACCCTGAGACATAAGGCTATTGCCAACATCCATTGGCTTTGGAGGTACCAGCACAAGATCGGGGAATATCTCTATTTGCGTCGGAGAGGTGGTGGAAGATGCATTCGGATAATAGGCGGGCCGGGTTAAGTCCTGAAACGGGATAACCGGCCCGGGAGCATACTGCTTGCCAACAAGCCATTCGTAAGTTCGAATATCGCCAGGCAAATTAAAACGGTTATAAAACTCGTGAGTCGTACTCATGGCAATACTCTCACCTACCCTGAATTTATAATATTCAACAAGATAGTAATAGAAACCAAAGCGGGTAAACTGATTTCCAGGGATCTGCTGATCGTATGGCACAGCGAATATCGTCTCATTGATCTGAGGGCCGTTAAGCGCGCCAAAAATGTCAAACCAGTTTGCGTCCAGGCTGTAGTTGCCCTGTTTAAGAATGCTGTCGGCCATGGTAACTGCGTCGGTATATCGGGGTTTACCGGTATACACTTGGGAATTCAGATACATCTTTTCGAGCAAGGCGAAGGCCATCGCCTTTGTTGGACGACCATACGTTGAGACTGCGTTCGAAGCTGTTTTGACTGGCAATGTGGGCAAAACCGCCTTGAGTTCGGTCTCTATGAAGTTAAACACTTGATCCCTGGCTTGGGTGGCTGGTGAAGAAGTTACTGGGAACGAAGTAATAACGGGCACATTGCCATACAGATCCAGCATGAAGAAGTAGTACAGCGCGCGCATGGCCTTGATTTCGGCAAGGCTGGAGGCTTTGCTTGCAGCGCTTGCAGCACTTGAATTGGTGATCGTTATAAGCCGGTTGCAGTTATTGATGCCGCCAAATCCCCATTGCCAAATACCGATGACATTTGGGTGATCAAAGGTCCAGGAGTGGTAGTGCAATTGCCTGTACTGGCCGCCATCGTCGAAGTTACCGTCACGAGCGGGAATGATCGCTTCATCGGTGGAAAGTTCTTGCATGCGCCAGTAAGGGATGGCGTACTGGGAAGACAAATTGGAATACATCGTTCCAAGCAAAGCGGTGTAGTCTGCCTGAGTGACCGGGAAATTCCCTTTTACGAATTGGGACTCAACAGGGACATCAAGCTTGCGGCAGGCAAAGAAACCGCAGGCTAAACAAAGGAGGGTAAGCAGTCGAAGTTTGTGGTTCATGACGTTAGAAGATTAAAATGAAGCGGTTAATCCCAATGAAAATGTACGTGTTTTGGGATAGTAGTTCTGGTTGTCTATCCCCGGTGTGAGGCCGCCAATATTGATTTCGGGATCGATCCCGCGATACTTGGTAAGGACCCATAGATTGTTGCCTGTTATGAAAACGCGCAGGCCTTTGATGTCACGTAAGTGGGGTCTTATGGTATATCCTAGGGTTGCGTTATCTAGCCGCAAGTACGAGCCGTTTTCAAGAAAGCGGTCAGAGATCAGGTAACCATTAATATCATTGAACGATTCGCCGAGCGTAAATCTGGGAATGTTTTGAAGCTTGGCGTCGGCAGGGTTGTTGAGTGTAGCCAGGGTCGCGTTCAGGATCTTGTTTCCATAAACACCCCGTATCAAAAAATTAAGGTCGAAGTTTTTGTATACGAAGGTATTCGTCCACCCGTAGATTAGCTTGGGCTGCGCGCTGCCTGCAGTTCGCTGGTCGGTCGTGAGCGGCTGGGTTGCGGTAGTTGTACCGTCTGCTTTTTGATACGTGCTTACTCCCTTATTATTTTTACCCAGATAGTGCCACAGGTAGAATGTACCTAAAGGCCGTCCTGGCTCGACTCGCTGGCTATAGTTCCCAGACTGCCCCTTACCGCCTAATTGCGCCGTCTGGATATAGTTCAAAGTGAACTGTGAATTAGACAGAGTCTCTACCACATTCTTATTGTTGGAGAAATTGATGGAGCTGGTCCACTTGAACGCATTCGTCCGGGCAATAACTCCGTTAAGTACGAGTTCGATGCCGGTATTCTTAATCCGGCCTACATTTGCGGTGTAAAAGTTTGTAAAGTACTGGGTTGTAGAAACTGGGTACTGGTTATAGATAAGATCCGAAGTCTTTTTGATGTAATAATCAGCCGAACCGGTAAGCCGGTCGTGGAAAAAACCAAAATCCAGCCCAATATTGACTGTCCCGGTGTTCTCCCATTTCAGATTCGGGTTGTCGTTTCGCACCGGCCCAATAGCGTTCGTAATGTTTCCGTTGGATAAGAATTTGCTGTTACCCGGTGGCGTACCATAAATGAGCAAGGCCGAAAACGCGTCGAATCCGAGGCTGTTACCCGACACGCCATATCCTACACGCAGCTTGAGATCGCTGAACCCAGGTGCGTTTTGCATAAAAGGCTCGCTGATAATACGCCAGGCACCTGATATGGAGGGGAAATACCCAAACCGGTGATTAACCCCAAATGCTGATGACCCATCGTTACGTAACGATGCTTGGAACAGGTACTTATCGCCGTACTGGTATCCAACCCGGCCATAATAGGAAACAAGGCGCAAGGTTGATATTGGTTTGTTGTCAAATAAGATTAGGGAAAGCGCTGTCGGATTTGAAAGAAATAGATTATTGAAGGTCAGGTTATCGTTGGTGAAACCTTGGGTCTGGACGCCAAAACCATCATTGACCCGGTCTTCCTGGTAGGAATAACCAAGGAGCAGTTTTATGGTGTGCTTTCCGAAGACACGGTCGTAGTTAGCATAGGACTCGACGATACGTGTTGTATTAAGATACGAAGAACGACGCGCTACTCCGTTAGCTCCAACCGCAAGACCCGACTGGCTGTTTAGATAAAAATTGCTGTTTGCCTGATCCCGCTGAGTAGACCCGCTAAGGGTGTATTTTAGGCCGGGCAAAATGTCTACCTGCGCTTGGGCATTGATCAGGGTTTTATTATCCGTCCCCTGAAGCGAATTATTGTTGAGCAGTGAAAGCGGATTCAGCGGCCCGCTGCCGGTACGGGTGTAATTTTCTTTATAGGTGCGGTCGGGATTAAAAGGACTAACGGTAGGAAGGTAAAAAAGCATTCCTGGCAGAATGTAATCCTGGCGTACATCGGTTGAATTGGTACTGCTGTTTGTAAGCGTTAATTCAAGTCTTAACCGGTCATTAAAAAACCTTTGGTTAAGGTATCCTCTTGCGATAGTTCTTTCCAGTGAGGTATGTCGTATCACGCCGTTATTTTTAAGGTAGTTCACACTGGCTCCATACTCGGTGTGATCTGACGCACCGCCATAAGAAACGTTTTGATTGTGCGAATAACTTTGTTGCTCGACCAGATTTTGCCAGTTTGTGTTCGAACCGTCATCGTCGATTCCAGGTTTAAGAGTCTGTCCGTTTGCCTTCAGATAAGTACGCAGCTCGTCACCGGTAAGTACATTAATGCGCTTTGAAACTTTTTGCGTGGAGATGTATGAGCTGTAGGTGAGCCGGCTTTGACCGGCCTTTGATTTTCGGGTAGTCACGATAATTACCCCGTTGGCGGCCCGCGACCCGTAAATCGACGTCGAAGCAGCGTCTTTAAGGACATCGATGCTTTCGATGTCTGCCGGCGCAAGCAAGTCGATCGACGCTCCCGGGACACCGTCAATAACATAAAATGGTTCTTGAGCCGCTCCCTCCCTAAGAGTGGATGGCCCACGAAGAATAGTCGCGGGCGGCTGGTTTGGATCGCCGCTTTTGGTCACATTCAAGCCGGCGACTTTCCCCTGAAGTAATTCGGCCGGCGTTGTGTATACACCTCGATTGAACTCATCGGCTTTTACCGAGGTAATAGCGCCAGTAACATCTTTGCGGCTTGAAGTTCCGTACCCAATCACCACCACATCTCTGAGAACCTTTGTATCGGGTGTCAAAAGAACTTTTAGAGTAGAATTTCCACCAACCAGTACTTCTTTCGGCGTAAAGCCAATATAAGTGAATCGCAAGGTTTCACCTGTTCCAACGACGCTTATCTGATAGGAGCCCGTGCTGTTGGTCGACGTACTTTGCCCACTTTGCCGTGCGCTTACAGACACTCCTGCAAGGGGTTCATTGTTTTGGTCGGTGACAGTTCCGGTGACAATACGACTGGTGCCTTGACCGTACCCCATCGCACAAAAAAACAGGGAAAGAAAAATAATTAGTACGAAGGCTATCGTACCTTTTAAAGGGTAAAGTATTTTCATGGTCACGAAGCTTTTAGTTGTCTAGGTCCGCCTCAAATAAACAAGAAAAGCTTTAGCCTCTAGTTGCCGTATCCATTATCAAAACATAAAGGAATTTGCGCAGTCATGTTACCGTTTCGTAACAATGCTATCGCATTCTTAATATCACTTTAAACTAGCCTTGAGTGAACCGTTGAACCTGCTCCGAAGAAGCATCTCTGTCATGCCCGCCACGCCGCCAAAGTTGCCATCAATTTGGAAAGGCGGGCATTGTGCATTTCACGGCCTTAGATGTTGTGTTCGGTTCTGATCATTTGAATGGTCTCTAAGAGGTCAGCGGTAAGGTCCGCGAGTTTGTTCCAGTCTGAGCTTTGTACGATATTTTTCGTAATTAGTTTGGATCCGATCCCTACCGCCGCGACACCCGCCTTAAACCAGCTTTCTAGGTTTTCCCGGTTAAGATCAACGCCGCCGGTTGGAATGAATCGCAGGTCTGGAAAGATGGTCCTCACCGAACGAAGGAATGCAGGGCCCAGAACTTCTGCTGGAAAGATCTTGACCAAGGTTGCCCCGCATTCGCGGCCATCCATTATTTCGGTAGGCGTCATCGCCCCGGGAATCCATAAGATTCTTTTGCTGGCTACGAAGTTTCCAACTTGAGGCACCGTTACTGGTGAAACAATGAATTTGGCTCCTGCGCTAAGAAAATCCTGTGCCTCCCTTAGGTTTTTGATCGTGCCGGCACCCAAGACCAGACCGGGTAAGCGAGCGTTGCAAGCAGCGGCAAGAGCCTTGAAATTTGTAAGTGCCTCATGCCCCCGGTTGGTATATTCTACAACCCTCGTCCCACCCGCATACAGCGCTTCGAGCACCATCTCGCTAGCATGTAAACTATGTTCGTAAAACAGAGGCAAGACCCCCTGCCGGGCAATAAGATCCAATACGTGATCTTTTTCATTAGTCATATCACCTTTCGCTTTGAGGCAAGAGAAATTTGCCGCTCGCTAGCATCGCTTCAATTTCCTTCACGGTACTCGAGGTAGAATCTCCTGGTTCAAACAATTTCTTGACAGCCGCCGCGGTGGCAAATCGCAAAACTTCTCTTATAGGTAAGGCATGATAATAACCATAGATAAGACCCGCCATAAAACAGTCTCCACTACCTACCGGATTGAGATCCCCGCAGACTTCATATACGTCGGACTCCAGCAGACCTTCGTCCCTGGTGTTTAGCGTGCTATAATAACCAATGTTCGCGGTGCTCCTGTCATTCTTTTTCGCGTCCTCCTGTAACCTAAACGTAAGCGCTACTGTTTTACATTTCGGGAATAAGGCCAAAAGCCCTTCATCGCAGGTTCTGGCGGCTGCAAGATGCCAGCTTCGCTCGGTGCCATGGGTCGCTTGATGATAGGGTGGCAGCTTCACTCCAAGCAACTTTTCAGCAGACCAAATGTTCCCCATAATTACATCGCAGCAAGCTGCGATTGGGATCATCACTTCAATGCTTGCCTTATCCTTCCACAACTGTGCCCGGTAGTTAAGATCAAGGCTAACCATAATACCCTTAGAGGAAGCAAACTGTACCGCTTCCAGGCAAACGGCGGCTGTGTCTGCATTGAGTGCCGGGGAGATCGCCGAAATATGAAACCAGGAGACCCCTTCAAAAATAGTATCCCAAAAAAAATCGCCAGGCTTGAGCAGATCAAACGATGAGTGCTTTCGATCGTAGATCACACCGGCATGCTTCATGTCACCTCCCTGGGGAACGAAGAATAGACCCATGCGCTCGCCAAAGTAAATGATGCGCGATGTGTCGATATTCTTCTGTTCAAGGTGAGCAGCGAGCTGCCTGGCCAGGAGGTTATCGGGCAGGACCGTAAAATAGGCAGAGGGAATGTTCCAAAGGGCTAAGGCGGTCGCAACGTTGGCTTCGGCCCCTCCTACAGAGAAAGGAAGCGTACTGCCTCCGGTCCATGAACCAGCCGGGTCAATGGAAAACCGCAGGAGTAATTCCCCAAACGATAACACAGACTTTGACCGGGGTATCACGAAATCTTTGATATTTGCCGTTCTAAATTATAGAAATTAATGCCTGGTAGTCAGACTATAGAAATTACCGACAATACTGGAAATAAGTCTTCGGAAAATAGTCTTTTAAAATCCACAGGAAAGACAGTCTACCCTATCCTTTTTGCAATTAGCCTGAGTCATTTCCTTAATGACACCGTTCAATCCGTGATCCCATCGGCTTACCCGATGTTCAAGGCGAATTTTCATCTGAACTTTTCACAGATAGGCCTCATAACATTAACTTTCCAGCTTGCCGCCTCGATCCTGCAGCCTTTCGTTGGGTTTTACACCGACCGCAGACCGCAGCCTTACTCGCTTGCCATTGGCATGTCACTTTCACTTGCTGGCCTCATATCCATTTCTCTAGCCTCAAATTTCTACCTCATATTGATGTCAGTAGGCCTTATTGGTATGGGCTCCTCGGTGTTTCATCCCGAATCATCCAGAATTGCCTTTATGGCTTCGGGCGGAAAACGAGGCCAGGCCCAGTCCATCTTCCAATTAGGCGGAAACGCGGGAAGTGCGCTTGGGCCGCTTCTTGCAGCGCTTATTCTGGCAAACAGACAGTTTAACATGATCTGGTTTGGTATCGCTGCCGTGATCGCAATCATTGTTCTTTCGCGAATCGCTCCTTGGTATTCTAGTCAGATCACCATGAGAGTCCAAGGCACGCGATCACGGGACAATCCTGCACAGCCGGCATTCAGCAAGCAGCGCATTATGATGTCCATAAGCATCTTGTTACTGCTTATTTTCTCGAAGTACTTTTACCTCGCCTGCATGACGAGCTATTACACGTTCTATCTCATCTCCAAGTTTCACCTTAGCGTCCAGCAGTCCCAGTTATACCTGTTTCTTTTCTTGGCTTCGGTGGCGGCAGGTACACTTATAGGCGGCCCGCTTGGTGACCGGTTTGGTCGTAAATACATTATTTGGATCTCGATTTTAGGTGTCGCGCCTTTTACGCTCTACCTCCCCCATGCCACTCTATTTGGCACTGCCTTGATGTCTGTTTTTATAGGAGTCATACTGGCCTCGGCCTTTTCGGCCATTCTGGTTTACGCCCAGGAGCTCCTGCCTGGAAATGTAGGAACGGTAGCAGGGTTGTTCTTCGGTTTTGCGTTCGGGATGGGTGGCCTGGGTTCGGCAGTTTTAGGTAGGATTGCCGACAGCACTAGCATACAATACATCTTTAGTATTTGTGCCTACCTCCCTTTGATCGGTCTTTTAACCGGGTTTCTACCGAACATTGAGCGTAAACACCTTACCTCGTAGTCAGCGTGTTATTTGGTAAAAAAATTCAGAGCCGTTTTAGTGTAATTACTCGGCTCTTAAACTTTTAATGGGATTTGCAGTAGCGGCTTGGTAGGTTTTGAAGCCAATTGTTAATAGGGTGATTAGTGCACTGAGAGATAGCGCCAGCAAAAACACAAGTGGCTCAATTTTTATTCTGAATTTGAAATCATTTAACCAGCCGCTCATGATCCAGTAAGCCAGTGGGGCTGCGGCTACAAATGCAAAGAGTAATAACCAAGCAAACTCGCTGCTCATCCCAATCATGATGCTGGCTTTACCAGCGCCATGAACCTTTCTGATTCCTATTTCTTTGGTTTTATGGAGCACAGTAAAGGAAATAAGTCCAAAAAGCCCTAGTGACCCTATGACAATGGCAAGAATCGCAAAGAACCGAATAATTTGACTGAGCTTGTCTTCATCTTCATGCATGCTTGCCACCTTTTCATCGAAAAAGTATCCCTGATAGATGAAGCCGGGGTAAATCTGTTTCCACAGCCGTTCAATCTCTACTTTTTCTGTCCTGAGGTTACTAGCAGAAATCTTGATTCCAGCCGTCCTAAACCGGTTCTTTTCCATCGAAATGTAAAGAGAAGGAATGCGGCTTCTGAAAGAAGTAGTATGAAAGTCCCTGACAACACCGACTATGGGCGCCGTCTGCCTGTGCACCTTCAAATTTTTACCTAGCACCTCTGCTGGATTCTTAAGACCAAGCTTTTTTACAAAGGTCTCATTAACCAAATATTCGGTCGCAGAATCAGCACTCCTAATGTTGCGGCCGCAAATAAGCTTGATTCCATAAGTCTTCAGGTAATTGGAATCGGCACAAAATGAGTCAATACCAAACTTCTCGTCATCGGCCCTTCCCGCATAATTGACATTAGTGGTGCTCACCGAATTCGACATGGGTGACACCAGACTAAGGCTTACATCTTTCACTCCTGAAAGAGACTTTAGCTGTTCCCTGAACAATTTCGCTTTGTCAGTTTCGAACGTCGGAAGTGATACCAGGTAAAGGTCGCTTTTTTCGAAGCCCAGGTCGGTATTGTGAATGAAGTTCATTTGACCAATCATGACAAGGGTAGCGATGATCATAACCTGCGATATCGCGAACTGAACGACCACCAATACTTTGCGCAGGCTGAAACCTCTTGAAGTACCTGTACCTGACTGACTTTTCAAAGCCTGAATGGCCTGGAAGCCAGAAAGAATTTTGCCGGGATAAAAACCTGCGCAGAATACCATCAATAAAAAAACAACTAGAAAGAAAAGCAGAAAAGGAGCTGAAACCAGAGTTTTGACCCCTACCGTTGCGTTAAAATAGGTAGAAAGTGATGGTAGGAAAATAAGAACCAGAGCCAGTGCAAAAAGAGCCGAAAGGAAAGTCGTCACGGCCGTTTCGGTCATGAACTGCCAGAACAGTGCAGCAGGGGTGCTTCCAAGAACCTTCTTGATTCCTACTTCCCTGGCTCGTTTGGACGCAATGGCTGTCGAAAGATTAATGAAATTGATGCAAGCCGTTAGCAGTAAAACAAGGCCTATGCTTCCTAGACTGAAGATGAGAGAAAGCGGAAAGGTGATATAAGCGTAATTACTTAGCGTGCCGTCTAATCTGATCTCCTTCAATGGCTGAGCATGAAACTGATTTGTTTTTGCATCTTTCGCACCGTAGTGCGACTTGACAAGGCCTTCAAGGTTTTTTTCCAGGCTTGAACGCTCGATTCCAGGTTGAGCCAGGATCAGGCAACCGGTATTTGAACTGATGCCACCCCAGTTTTGCATTTCCGTTTTATCTGTACCCAAGTGCGCAGATTTATAGGAAATTAATGCATCGAATGGGAAATTGGTGTTTTTCTGATAATCTTCAATTATTGCTGAAACCTGCAGGTGAAGCTGATGGTCCAAATCAAACGTCTTGCCGAGGGACTGCATGGTATGAAAAAACTTCATTGACATGCTTTTTGTAAGGACAACCAAATTCGGCTTCTCAAGTGCAGAAGCCGCATTTCCTGATAGGACTTTGTAATCAAGCACATCAAGCAGCGAAGGCTCTGCATAGGCCATTTTGATCTCAGGGTTTTCAACACCCCCATCAAACAAGGTTTCAGATTTCCCCGAAGCATTTCTGACACTGATGATGGCCCCCACTTGGTCAAGCATAACAACCTTTTCGGCCTGTGGCATTTGCAGGCGAATTGCGCGGCCGATGGGATGTGGCACACCACTAGTGCGAAAGACGTTGCCGTCGTTTGTTATTGTGGTGGTTATCCGGTACACCCTATCTTTTTTCGTCTGAACACTATCGGTGCTCAAGTGGTAAGAGATTATTAGGAAAATAAGCAGCGAACCGGCCATGCCGATGGAAAGACCTGAAATATTAAGGAGGGCATATGCCCGGTTTTTTAAAAGATTGCGCCAGGCAAGCTTCAGGTCATTGTTAAACTTCATCGGCTTTCAGAATTGACAGGTATATCTACACAACAAACAAGCTGCGTTCCAAACACAAAACAGGTTCCTATTACAACCAACCGTAGTTTTGAACTTTTTGACTGTTCGTTTTTGATGCAGATGGTCGCGTGAGTAAATTATTCTTGTACACCAATCAAAGTATATTGAATTTGAATGCACAGATGGCATTCGGTATACCAAGATGAAAATTGGTTATGCGCGGGTATCTACCCAAGAACAAAATTTAGGAATGCAACTTGATGCTACAATGAGGGGAAGTTGGGCGTAAATTCAATAGCAATCGAGCTGAAAATTTCTAAGATGACCCTGTATAAATATCTGCGTTATTGCGGCGTTACCCTCGGTAGCCATGCGAAGCAGACAGCAGTTTAGACAAACCCACTTCGTTAATTGAGACATCATGAAACATTCTCCCCCAATTGCTTCAAAATACGATATGCTCGAATGCCTCTTTAGTTTTTTATATACCGTTTAGTATATTTGCTTTCTAAATCGACAAGTAAATGGATACTGTAAAACCCAAATTTATTCCCCGCTCCCAGGCCACTCGGCAAGTTATTATTGAAAAGACAGCAACTATTTTTAA
>JAABUX010002674.1_pt1 | contig 24788 bp, 26 predicted proteins | sample 5561851 | NCBI WGS metagenome assembly JAABUX01 (sample SAMN10711883, study PRJNA513361) | rock metagenome | isolation source: Antarctica rocks | place: Antarctica: Victoria Land, Richard Nunatak red sandstone | collected 2016-01-03 | reverse complement strand
CGTCACTCGTCACTCGTCACTCGTCACTCGTCACTCGTCACTCGTCACTCGTCACTCGTCACTCGTCACTCGTCACTCGTCACTCGTCACTCGTCACTCGTCACTCGTCACTCGTCACTCGTCACTCTCGGTTGAGGACCGAGCTGAGGAACGCCTGGGTGCGCTCATGGGCGGGGGCGGTGAAGATGCGGTCGGGCGGACCTTCCTCGACCGCGCGGCCGCCGTCCATGAACATCACGTGGTCGGCCACGTCGCGGGCGAAGCCCATCTCGTGCGTGACCACGACCATGGTCATGCCCTCGTGGGCCAGGTCGCGCATCACGTTCAGCACGCCGCCCACCAACTCGGGGTCGAGCGCGGAGGTAGCCTCGTCGAAGAGCATCACCTTGGGCTCCATAGCCAGGGCGCGGGCGATGGCCACGCGCTGCTGTTGGCCGCCGGAGAGCTGGCTGGGGTAGGCGCTGGCCTTGTCATGCAGGTCGACCCTGGCAAGCAGGGCGCGCGCCCGCTCGACGGCCTGGGCTTTGGAGAGGCCGCGCACGCGGATCGGCGCCTCGACGATGTTGTCCAGCGCCGTCAGGTGCGGGAACAGATTGAATCGCTGGAAGACCATGCCCACCTGGGAGCGCATCAGGGCCACGTTGCGCGCGGAGTCGGGACGCAACTGGCCCCCCACCTCGCGATAGCCGACTAACCGGCTATCGACGTAGATGCGGCCGCGCTCGATCGTCTCCAGGTGGTTGATACAACGCAAAAACGTGCTCTTCCCCGAGCCGCTGGGGCCGATGATGGCCACGACCTGCCCCGCCGCCACGGAGAGGTTGATGCCCTTGAGTACCTCCAGCGCACCGAAGCGCTTATGCACGTCCTCGGCCCGGATCATGTGTTCCATACGAGTTTCCAGTTGTCAGTTGCCAGTTGTCAGAAAAGGGGAGTGCAGTTATCTTACCATATAGCCCATAGCCGGCGTGCTTTCTGGCAACTGGCAACTGGCAACTGGCAACTGGCAACTGGCAACTGGCAACTGGCAACTGGCAACTGGCAACTGGCAACTGGCAACTGCCTGGGCGTATGCGATACGCCCCTACTGTCTACTCGCGTCAGCGCCGCACGGCTCCGCCCAGGCTCAGCACGTTGGTCACCCACGCGCGCGCCGAGCGGCGGGAGACGGCGCGCCGGTCGCCCAGACGGTTCTCCAGCCAGGCCTGCCCGATGCTGAAGATGGTAGTCAGGATCAGGTAGTAGATCGAGGCCACGGTCAGCAGCTCCAGGACGTGCAAAGCGCCCGCGACGGCCGGGTCGGCGCTAGTGTAGATGTTCTGCGCGTGCAGCAGCAACTCGTTCAGCGAGACGGCCGAGGCCAGCGAGGAGGTCTTGAGCATGCTGATGAACTCGTTGCCCGTCGGCGGGATGATGACGCGGGCGGCCTGCGGCAGCACGATGCGGCGCATCGCCAGCCCCGTCGTCATGCCCAGCGAGTGGGCGGCTTCCATCTGGCCTTTATCCACCGACTCGATGCCCGCGCGCACGATCTCGGCCATGTAGGCGCCTTCGTTGAGGCTGAGCGCCAGCAGCCCAACGTAGAACGGAGACACTTTGGAGAACGCGTTGAACCAGAACAGCAACTGCACGTACACCGGCGTGCCCCGGAAGAACCAGATGTAGAAGTTCGCCGGCAGATAGAACAGGGGGGTACGCGTCGTACGCCCCAGCGCCATGATCGTCCCCAGCACGATGCCGATCACCTGGGCCAGCACCGATAGCTCCAGCGTGACCCAGACCCCTTCGAGGAGGTAGGAGGAGAACAGGTATTGCGCGACGATGCTCCAGTCAAAAGACACGGCCGGGCTCCTCACATCCTGTCGGACGCGGCGCGTCGCTACCCGTCACCCCTTGATGAGGTGACGGGCGCTCATTAACTAGTAGGCAGCCTGGCTCAGGTTGTACTTCTTGAGGATTTTAGCATAGGAGCCGTCCTTACGCATGGCTTGTAGGGCGCCGCGACCGCGCTGAGAAGCGTGGCGTCCGACTTGCGGAAGGCCATGGCATAGGGCGTCGCGCCGAACTGCTGTCCGGTGACCTGGAAGATGGTGGGACGCACCCTGGCGTCGTAGACCGCCACCGGGTAGTCGTCGAGCACCGCGTCGAAGCGCCCCGTAGCCAGCCCCTGGGTGGCCGTGGTATCTTCGGGGAAGGTCGCGAGGGTGATCGGCGCCTTGTGCCGCGCGAGGAGCGTCTTGTTCTCTATCCGTACCGAATCCACCTCGACCGTGTTGACCTGCGCCGCCACGCTCTTGCCACTGAGGTCGGCCAGGATATGAATGTTTTCCGGGTTGCCTTTGCGCACCAGGATGCTCTGGCCGACGTTCATGTAGGGCACGAAGTTGAGGACCTTGGCGCGCGCCGGAGTCTCATTGAGCGACGAGAGGATCACGTCCCAGCGATGCGATACCGTCAGTCCGGTAATGATCACGCCGAAATCGGTCACGTTGAAGAAAAAGGCCTTGAGGCGCAGCCGCGAGGCGATGCCCTGGCCGATCTCGACATCCGCCCCCGTTTCGATGGAGCCGCCCTGGCCGGCGAAATACTCCATGGGCGGGTAGCCGAAGTTGGTGCCGAAGGTGATGGTACCCGGCGTGACCAGTCCGGGGATCGACGCCCGGAGCGCCGATCGGGGCGTGACCCTGGGGGCGCTGGCGGAGGCACAGGCGGGCAGGACGGCGAGCGTCGCGGTGGCGGCAAGGACAAGGGTCAGGGGTTTCACTGATGGCTCCTTCTGGACATGGATAAGAGCGGTCCACGCCTCATCTACGAGCGCGTGCGACAGCCTGGTACGGCACGATCAGGCGTCCGGCGATGGCCCCGTCGAACTATGATATGTAGCCTACAAGGTCGGTGCAAGAATAGCAACAACGCGCCGTCAACACGGGTGTACCCCAAAATTGTGAGACGCGGCCTGCGACGGCGGTCGCATGGCAGCGCACGGACACTGCGGTGTCAGAACGAGGCCAAAAGCGAGGTGACGGCGGACCACACCCGACCGCAGTCGTCGTCCGCTGCTGTGTAAATTGCGGAGTTTCATTCGTGGGGGCGTCCCGCAGGGACATGACAATCTGCCATGCGACCGCCGTCGCAGGCCCGTTTCGGCCACATTTCACTTTTTTGGGGTACACCCCGTCAACACGGGCGCCACAATCCTGCGATTGCCTACTGATTGCCGAGCTGCGCGCCGGGCCAGGTCTGGTACAGGCCGTCGATGGCCGCGTCGTCGGTGTCAAGGGCGCCTTGCAGCGTCGTCCAATCGGCGGGGCCATGGATGGCGATGATGCCGGCGATGGTCATCTCGAGGGCGGTGAAGGCGGTATCGACGGATGTCTTCAAGAGCAGCGGGTCTTTACCCGTGGCCGGGACGGCATCGAAGGTATGATGGTCCGCGACAAGTTGGCCATACTGGGTTTGCAGGTAGGCGCGCGTGCCGCCGGGCAGCGCACCTCCGCCGCCGTTCTGGTACAGCGGCGCGACGTGCAGCCGGATATAGCCCACGGCCAGCGCCTCGTCGAGCAAGTAGGTCTTCAGCGCCGTTTGCGTCGCCACGGCGTAGTCGCGCTTGGGACTGGCGATCGGATTGAACGGCGGCGTGCTGGCCGCGACGTACGGCTCCGTCCCACCCGTCGGCGCCTGGGTGATCCCTTTATAGAGCACCCGCAGCCCGACGGCGCTGGTAATGGTCAGCGACGAAAAGAAGATCCAGCCGTTCTCCGTGGTCGGCTGGCCGTTGAACACGAACATCTCTCTGGCCGTCAACTGGTCGCTGCCGATGAAGCCCTGCGGGTAGAAGTTCGTGCCGGTAATGTTGGTCATCACCAGATTGTGGGGGTCGAAGTAGAAGTACCGCTCCGTGGCGCTCTGGTAGCTGACGTTGAGCTTCACGAACAACTGCTCTTGCCCTTTGTAGGGCAGCCCGAAGGAGTCTAGATGGACTGGCTCGGCGTGCAACATGCTGAGCGACAGCGACGACGTGGGCGGGCTCGACGCCGCCGGGCGCGTCGCGGGCGCCCCCAGTGCTACCCCCGGTTGCGTCGCGGGCGCCCCCAATACTGCCCCGGCCCGTGGCGCGGGCGCCGCCGTGGCTACGCGTAGCGCGGGCGCGACGGCCCCTATGCTCTGCTGCCGAGGTTGCAGCCTCCCGGCCGCCGTGACCGGCCCCAGGGCGACGACAAGCGCCAGGAGGGGCATAAGAACGCCGTATACTGCTCTCAAGCTCATGGTGCTACCTGCCCCCCAAGCACGATATAGGTTTCTTCCAGGTACGAGGGCGTTTCCTCACTGGGTAGTGGCGGTTTCTTAAATCTGTGTACTGGCGACGGCCTCGGCGACAGCTTGGCGGCCCAGGCCCGATTTGACGATGTGGATCAGTTCCTCCTCGCTCGTCTTATCAGTGTCCACGTCGAGCACGATCTCGCCGCTGTGCAGGAAGTTGATGCGGTCGCTCACCTCAAAGACTTGCGAGTAGTTGTGGACGATCATGATGATCGACACCTGACGCCGCTTGCGCAACTCCTGCACCAGGCCGAGAACCAACGCGCCCTCGCGCACGCCCAGCGCCGCCAGCGGCTCATCCATGATCAACAGCTTGGGATTGGACTGCATGGCGCGGGCCACGGCGATCGACTGACGCTGACCGCCAGAGAGGTCACGCACCAGGCTGGAGACCGAGGGCAGGTTGATGCCCAACTGGTCGAGGTAGGTACGCGTCTGCCGCTTCATGGTCCCGTTGTCGGTCAAGGGGAGGATTCCACCGTAGCGCTTGATTGGTTCGCGACCCAGGAACATATTCTGGAAAACGCTGAGGTCGTCGATGAGGGCAAGGTCCTGGTACACCGTCTCGATGCCGTGGTCGCGCGCGTCGGTTGGCGACTTGAGTTGCAGGGGCTGGCCCTCCCAGGTCATCTGACCACCATCGGGCTGATGGAAGCCGGCCAGCACCTTGATGAAGGTCGATTTGCCGGCGCCGTTGTCGCCGACGAGGGCCAGCACCTCGCCCTTGCGCACATGCATCGTGACGCCGCGCAACACGGGGTTGGGTCCGTAGCTCTTGGTTACGTCCGTGGCGGTCAGTAGGTCTGGCGCCCCTTCCAGCGATGGGACGCTGAATAGCGCGTCTACCCGCGAATTTGTTGATACTGTCGTCATGTCTACGTCCGCCCTCGCGCGCGGTTAAGCCTGATATTGAGGATCATCGCTACGATGATCCCGAGCCCCAGCGGAATGAAGTTGGCTCCGGCCTGCGCACCGATGAACTGCAAGCCATTGTTGAGCAGCGAGATGACGAAAGCGCCGATGAGGGCGCCGATTATCGTGCCCGAGCCGCCGAAGAGGGAGGTGCCGCCGATCACGGCCGCCGCGATGGCGTAGAGGGTGAGTGAATTGTCGCCAGCATTGGGGTCGGTGTTGCCGTTGACGACCGCCTGAATAATCCCGCCCAAACCGGCCAGGGCGCCCATGATCATGAAGTTGAGAACCTTGGTGCGGTCGGTGTGGATGCCGATCTCGCGCGCCGCCAGCAGGTTACTGCCGACCGCGATGGTGTGCAGCCCGAAGCGCGTGCGCCGCAGGACGACCGTGAGCACGACCACGATCAGCGCCAGCCAGACAAAGCTGGCGTACGGCGCCAGGCCGCCGATGGAGAGATTATTCTGGCCTTCGCCAAGGAACGTGTTGAGCGGCTCGGCAACCGGTGTCGTCACCGGATGGCTCTGTGAGACCGTCAGCGTGATGCCGTCGAGCAGAAAAAGCATGCCCAGCGTCGTGATCAGGGAAGGGACGCCGAACCGGACCGTAATGATGCCATTCACCATGCCAATGAGGGCCGCGCCGACGAGGGCGACGAGTAGGGCAAGCCCGAAAGGCACGTTGATCAACGTCAGGTAGTAGGCCATAAAGGGGGTGATCTCAAAGATCTTCGCCGCCGAGAGGTCGATCTCACCGGTGATCATCAGCATCGCCTCGCCCACAGCGAGAATCCCATAGAGCCCCGTCGTCGTAATCAGCGTCTGGGCGTCGTCCGACAGAAACCGCGCCTTGAAGGCTGTGAATATGAGGGCGACGATGATGGCGACCAGCCCGATACTGGCCTCGGGGAAGCGAAATATGCCCCGGACACCTGCTAGTAAGGGCCTGGAAGCCGTCTTTTGTTGTCCCTGTGTTACCATGCCAGCCTCATCTTCCCCTCTAGCAAGACAAATCGCCGGTCATCTACTCACATAATCATTGTCGATGCTTTGGCGGGCGCCGTATCAACGCTCTCACGCGTCCGCCTCGCATATCTCGCATATGAGGAATAGGGTTCATCGGCGCCGCCATGAGTTGATGGCGGCGCCGAATAAGCCCTACTTGCATGTCGCGCGCGTCGCCCGCGCGTTGTCGACAGTCGTCTGATCCTATGCAGTGCCGAGGAAGCGGCTCTTACCCAGGTACGGCGTGACGTTGCTCTTGTCGACGATCTTGAGGCTTGTATTTGTATCGCAGGGGAACATCAGGCCGCCCGAGTTCTTGTACAGGAACAGTTGCATGATCGGGTAGAAGCCCTGCAGGTAGGGCTGCTGGTCGAGAGTGAAGCCCATGTCGCCGCTGTTGATCCCGGCGATCGTCTCGGGAAACAAGTCGAAGCCGCCCGTATAGACGCCCTTCTTGGCCAGGCCATACTTCTTCGATGTGATGGCCACGCCGGCCGTGCTGCCGCCGTCGACGGCGAACATGCCTTTGACATCTTGGTGACCCTTGTAATAAGACTCGACAGCAGGTTGCTCGCCCGCAACGGCCACGCCAGTGGCGCTGATGTCGATCTGATACTTGTTGCCAAGTATAGCTTTGGCGCCGTCGATGCGTGGCTGGATGTTGAGGGAGCCCGGAGTCGCGATGAAGAGCACGATCTTGCTGCCCGGCTTGACGTTGGCGGCGATGCGCTTGCCCATGGTCTGGCCGGACTGATAGAGCGGCTGGCCGATGTAGGCCATGCGCTTGTTGGCGGCGTCGGCGTTGTAGGACACGACCGGGATACCCTTGCTGAGGGCCTGGTTGATCGGCGCGTTAAACGCCTGAGTATCGATCAGCGAGACGGCGATACCATCGGCGTTGCCGTTGATGGCGTTTTGCACCGCGCGCACCATGTCCGACACGTTGCTGGTAGCCGAGCCCGTCCACTGGTACTTGGACCCGAGGAGATCGCAGGCGTCTTGCGCGCCGTTCTTGGTCGGCACGAAGAACTGGTTCGTCGTTGCATGGTTGACGAAAACGAAGTTGTTGTTGGCCGATAGCTTCGCGTCGCGGCTAGCGGCCAGCGCCCGCGTCACATCGCCGCCGCCGGCCAGGGCCGCCGCGAACGCGGCGCCGCCGAGGCCGAACTTGGCCGCGGTCGCCAGGGCTTCGCGCCGGCTGACCTCGATGCTCAGTTGGCGGGCTTGCTCGAATGGGTTGGTCGTGGAGTCCTCGTGTGTGCTCATCGCCTATGATTACCTTTCCCGCGACGGCGGGGGAATAGTGCCGTCCACGCGCGTTAAAGTGCGCGTGGAAAGGACATAAAGCCGCGGCGCATCCGCCGCGGCTACGGAAGCGCGCCAATAAAAAGGGCGCAACCGCATAGGTAGAGTGATAACATAAGCTGCCCAATGCTGTCAATCACGACGCTTTCTCGCCCAGAGCCATTTCATTGTCGATCACACGACGCCCCTACGCCCATCTGGCCGGCCTGTTGCGAGAATGAAATGACCCTGCTTTCTCGCTCAACCCGTACACGGACATATACGCGTATCTGGCGTCAAGCGGATCGTAGCGGCCGGCCTGCTATGATCGTGGTGTATGCAAAGAGAGCCCGAGGGCCGGCGGTGACGGGGCGGGATTGGGTCTACCTGCTGGGGCTGTCCGCCCTGTGGGGCTCCTCGTACCTGTTCATCAAGATAGCGGTCGACGGACACCTGGCGCCCGCGGAGTTGGTCTTCGTGCGCCTGGTCCTGGCCACGGCGGTGCTCTACCTCGTCGCCCGCCTGCAGGGGTTGCGCCTGCCGCGCGACAGACGCGTGTGGCGCTCCTTCGCCATCATGGGCCTGGTGGGGACGGCTCTGCCCTTCCTGCTCATCTCCTGGGGCGAGACGACCCTGGACTCGTCGCTCGCCGCCGTCCTCAACGCCACGGTGCCCATCGCTACAGTGCTGCTCTCGCACTACTGGACGCGCCAGGAGCGCCTCACGCCGTCGCGCATCGTCGGGCTGCTGGCCGGATTCCTCGGCGTCGTGATCGTCGTCGGCAACGTCTCGTTCCACGCCGTCGGCGGCATGGGCGCCCTCGGCGTCGCCGCGTTGCTGCTCTCCTCGCTGTGCTACGGCGTGTCCGCCATCTTCGCCCGCGGCGCTTTTGGGGGCGTCGCGCCGGTCGTCGCCTCCATGGGACAAATGCTGTGCGGCGCGTTGTACACGGCCATTCCCGGCACGATCTCCGCGCTGGCCGAGCGCCAGGCGCCCCAGGTCGGCGCGGTCGCCGCCATGGTGGCCCTCGCGCTGCTGGGGACGGTCGGGGCCTACCTGCTCTACTACCGGCTGATCGCGCGAGTGGGGGCCACGCGCACGACCACCTCCACCTACTTGCTGCCGGCCTTCGCCGTCGTCTACGGCGCCCTATTCCTGCACGAGTCGGTCACGCCGCGCCTGCTGGCCGGCTTCGCCCTGATCCTGCTCGGCATCGCCTTCGTCACCAGGAGAGTGACCAGTGTTTAGTGGCTAGTGACGAGAGTGGCTAGTGTTTAGTGGCTAGTGACGAGTGAGATAGGACGAGGACGAGGACGAGAACAGGGACGCATCACGCGCGCCTACCTGATCCAGGTGGGCGCCAACCTGCTGGCGGTCAACCGCAAGGTGATTGACCTCTCCGGCGGTCAGCGCCAGTCTATCGCCGACGGCTAGTCCACTATACTGTACGCATGAGTGATCGCCCTTCCCTGCCGGATATCTCGGGTGCACCTCACGATTGTGAGACAGGGCCTGCGACTGCGGTCGCATGGCACACGACGGACACTGCGGTGTCAGACCGGGGCCAGGAGCAGCGTGTCGGCGGACCACACCCGACCGCAGTCGGCTGGTGGTTTGCCATGCGGCCGCAGTCGCAGGCTCGATCGCACCCACCATCACAATCTCGGGGCGCGCCCGATATCTCAGAGGATAGACCCGCATGAGTGAGTATCAGTATTACGAGTTTCAGGCCATCGACCGGCCGCTGACCGCGCAAGAGCAGGACGAGATCCGCACGCTGTCGAGCCGCGTCCAGCTGACGCCGACACAGGCCATCTTCACCTACTCCTACGGCGACTTTCGTGGCGACCCGCTCACGGTGCTCGAGAAGCACTTCGACGCCATGCTCTACGTGGCCAATTGGGGCTCGAAGCAGCTGGCGTTCCGCTTCCCGCGCGCGTTGGTCGACATCGACCGCCTCAAGCCGTACTACTACGCCTGCGACGAGATTTCGCTGACCACCACGGAGCAGCACGTCGTGCTTGATATCAACTTCGCCGAAGAGGAGGGCACGGGTTGGGCCGAGGGCGAGGGGCTGCTGACCGCGCTGACGCCGCTGCGCGAGGATATCATGCGCGGAGACCTGCGCGCCCTCTATCTGGCCGGTCTGAAGGCCTCTCAATACGCGGATGACGACGACGACGACGACGACGAGGGCAGCGACGACGAGGAGAACGAGAGCAGCGGGCCGGCGGAACTGCCGACGTTGCCGGCGCCGCCCGGGTTAGCACAACTCTCGCCGCCGCTGCGCGCCTTTGTCGACTTCCTCGACATCGACCATAGCCTGATCGCGACCGCCGCGGCCTCCAGCGCGCCCCTGGCACAGGCGGAAGGCCGGATCGAAGACTGGGTAGAGTTGCTGCCGGAGTCCGAGCGCACGGCCTGGCTCATCCGCCTCGCTAAAGGCGAACCGCGCCTTGACCTGCACCTCCTGCGTCGACTCCGCGAGGTGGCGAACCGCTAAAGGAGCGGTGCGACAGCTTAATCGACTCGTGACGCGCACCACGCCAGGGTGATGGCGCTGCCCGCCGAGACCGCCGCGATCAGGAGCCGGAGCGGGGTGGGCTTGCGGGCAAAAGTGGCGAGGCTCACCGCGGCGTCGGCGGCGTCAGACGACGCCCCGGCCACGATCCAGTGGCGCAACGGTTGCCCCTGCCGCAGCGCCAGGACCGCGCCAAGGCCGATCAGCGCATCGCGTACCCCGAACGTGCGCGCCAGCAGCGCCACGCCCGCGTCGTCACGTGCGGTCCCCAGCCACAGCGTCGTGATCGCGCGCGGCGCCACGAGGAAGGCGACACCCGCGGCGACCCGACCGTACGAGACGGCCCGCACAACCGACCTGGTGGCTTCCACTCTACTCCCCCTCTCCCGCGGCCGGGAGAGGGGGTTGGGGGGTGAGGGGTGCTCCCGCGGCCGGGAGAGGCGCGCTGGACCGGCGATCCCGCGGGTAGGGATCGGGAGGCCAGTCAGCCATGGGGTGGGGGAGGAGGGAGGAGGAGTGGGTGAGGACAATCCCTTGCGCGGTCAGCCACGCGGCGACATCGCCAAAGACCTCCTCCCGCTCAAGCTCACGGAAGGGTTCGTGGCGCAGCCCCGGATAGAGGCGCAGGTCCCGCACGGGCGCCGCGACTGCCAGGTCGTAGAGGCGTTGCGACGCCTCCGCGGGGACCAGCGGGTCCTCGGTCCCGTGCAGCAGCAGGAATGGGACGCGCAACTCTTTGGCGCGGCTGAACACCTCAGCGGGCGCGCGGCCGAACATCTCGACGTAGAGGCGCGCGGTCACGTGCGTATGGCGCACGGTATCGTCCCTCGTGACCTGCTGGAGGGCGGGGTCGCGCGTCAGCAGCGTTGGGTCGGAGACACCGGTATTGGTATAGGTCGGATAGACGCGCGACATGGCCTGGCCCAGCGTACGCTTCCACAGCGGGATCGCCACTTTCACCATCAGCGCGGGGGCCGAATAGATGGCAGCGTCGAGCAACCGTGGATGGCGCAGCGTGAACAGCAGCGCGATGGTTCCGCCCATGGAGTGGCCTACCAGTACGAGGGGCGTCCCCACATTCTCGGCGCGAGCGCGCCGCACCAGCGGCAGCAGGTCGTCGACGTAGCGCTGGTAGCGCGGCACGTGACCGCGCCGCCCCTCGCTGCGCCCGAAGCCGCGATGGTCGTGAGCGTAGATGGCAGCGCCGCGCGAGGCGAAATAGTCCACGAAGGGCAGATAGACATCGGTGTGCTCGCCCAGCCCGTGCGAGAGGACGATCACGGCGCTGACCGGACTCCGCGCCGGGCGCCAGTGCTGCGTGAAGATGCGCTCACCGTCCGGCGCGCGCGTGTAGTCCGTTTCGTGCGCGATGGCCTGATGGGAATCGAGGATTAGAGCGGGTGCGCCATAATCTTGCGGCATCGTCGTACGTTCCCCGCCTTCATCCTACGTCGACCGAGTGCGCCAGACGATCCCACCGATGATCGATATGATGATGATCAGTAGGACGACTCCACCGTACCCATCGTGGAAAAGCCAACGAAACGCGAGCCAATAAAACAGGAGCTTGAAAATGCCGATGCTGCCCAGCGCCCCCAGCGCGGCCCCGAGGCCGGCTCCGGCCTTTGCAAGGATCACAAAGAAGGCGGCGATGGCGGCCCCAGCACCCTTGAGCACGCCGCCCCCGCCGCTGTTTGCCGGACGGCCATTGATCGTAGTACCGCTGCTGACCGTATTGGGCTGCGCGTAGGGATTGGCCGCGGGGAACGAGGAGTTCGAGGCCCACGTTCCGTTTGCGTTCTGTGACGGGACTTGTGTCTGCGTCCGCGCCGGCGCCTGTGCCCACGTCGCGCCGCCGTTCCCGGTCCCACCGCCGTAGGTATCGGCGCCGTACAAAGACGCCGGCGCGCCCGCGGAGGGCCCGGACGCCCCAACTGCTTGTGGTTGATAGAGCGGTCGCTCCGGGATTGTCGTGGGCGCGTCCGCGCCGGTTCCGGCATACGGTTGTCCGGACGCGGGGGCCGTTGGCTCCGCGGGATAGGGCTCATAGGTAGTGATGGTACCGCTGTCGGTGGGCGTGCCCGCCGCCTCGAGCGGCCGCGTTGCTTGCGCGGCATGTTGCTCACGTCCGCAGTAGGGGCAGAACTGGTCGTCCGACCCTATCTCCATCCCGCAGACGCACGTCTTCGACGTCATCGTAGTTTCTCCTTCGTTCGGGCAGGCCGCGCGCCGCGCGCCATGCGCCCCTGACCGCACGCCTCTCCATCGCACCGGCCCGAGCTACCGAACCTCTTAGTGTTCACTGTATCACGGCAGGATGAACGCTGCCGGACAGCCAGGCTGCTAATGGCTAATGGCTAATGTCGTGGCGTGCCGCGCCAGGTCGATCACCGCGACCTCGCACAGCGTCAGCGCCACGCCGGCCAGCAGCAACAGAGCCGCGTCGCGGCCCGTCACCGCGCGCTGCTCGCGCCGCGTCGCCACGGTCACCACCACCGCGTTGACGAGTCCCCAGCCGACCAGCACGCCCAGCGTCGACAGCAGCGAGAGGGGGTAGTAGAGCCAGGCCCGCGAGGCCAGCAAGACGGCCACGGCCACGACGGCCACGATGACGAAGCCGGCCAACTCGGTGTAGTCCTCCAGCACGGCCTCGTCCTCGGGCGTGCGCCAGACGACACGGTTGACCAGCGGCAGACCCAGCACGGCCAGGGCCAGCCCCGCGCCGGCCCCGGTGAGCACACGGATGGGATTGGTGGTGGGGTAGAAGGCATGCAGGCCGCGTGTCTGCAGGGTCGAGTTGATCCCGTCCACGACCATGGCCACGAACAGCCCGCCTAGCAGCGCGAGCAGCGGGCGTGGGGGCCAGTGCGCGCTACGTCCCCTGCCCACCACGACGGCCGCGCCCAGAGCCAACAACAAGGTGAGGTAGAGGCCTGCGTCGCGCGCGTCGAGCGGCATGGCTTGCCCGCCGAAGCTGAGGGTGCGGGTGGGGGCCTGGGCGCAGCAGGCCGCGCCGACCAACCGCAGCTTGGCGTCGAGCGGCCACGGCGTCAGCGCGACGAACAGGACGACGACCAACCCCAGCCCCAGCGCCACCATTCGTTGCCGTTGGCCCCTTGTAGGATTGGCGTCCGCGACTGCAAGCGTCGGCGGTGCGGATAGGACGGGTGGTAGCGACGAATCAGGGGTTAGTGGGGGAGTGCTATCGGAACCGATCAGGGTCGATGACGCCCCTGGCCCAACGGTCTGTGAATGATCGCCTTTGCCCCCCTCTCCCGCGGCCGGGAGAGGGGCCGGGGGTGAGGGTTTCGCGCCCCCCTCTCTCGACCGCGGGAGAGCCGGTTGGGCTGTCGGCTCCGCGGAGCCGAGAGACGGATCCGCATGGGGCGGGGGTGAGGGACGCCCCGCGAGGTCATCATGCCGATCGCTCACGGATGCCCCTAGCCCGCGATGCCAGCCGATGGGCAAATGTCGTTGAGGAGGCAGCCCGGGCAGTCCGGCTTCCTGGCCGTGCAGACCGTCCGCCCGTGCAGGATGATGCGATGCCCCGTATCCAGCCACTCCCGCGCCGGCAGCAGGGCCATCAGGTCGGTCTCCACGCGCACAGGGTCGTCGTTCCGCGTCAGCCCGAGGCGGCGCGACACGCGACCCACATGCGTATCGACGGCGATACCCTCCACGATGCCGTGGGCGTTGCCCATCACCACATTGGCCGTTTTGCGCGCCACGCCGGGCAGAGCGGTCAGGGCGTCCATGGTCCGGGGCACATCGCCGCCGTACTCCTGGACCAGGATGCGGCAGGCGGCCTGGATGTTGCGCGCTTTGTTGCGGTAGAAACCGGTCGGCTTGACCGCCGCCTCCAGTTCGTCAAGCGGGGCGTTGGCATAGTCCTGGGCCGAGCGATAAGTCCGAAACAGCGTCGTCGTCACCGTGTTGACGCGCTCGTCGGTGCACTGCGCGGCCAGGATAGTGGCCACCAGCAACTCGAGCGGATTGGAGAAGCGCAGGGCGCAGGTCGCGTCGGGATAGGCCCCGCGCAGGCGCTCCACGATGGTCTCGACGCGCGTCGCCTCGGTCGCCTGGTCGGTTTGCATGCTGGAGCGGCTCCTACTAATTCACGCCTACGTGTCGCCGTTGTCGGAAGGTAAGAGTGGTATGTATGCCTCGAAAGATCGGTACTGCCAATCATCCTCAGGCCGTGGGCGTAGATCGGACCCCAGCGCGCCTGCTAACAAAATCGCCAGTTCGGTGTTTGCCGCTGTTGTCGGCGTCGTCGCGCAAGTATTGCCAGAGCGGCGCCTCCCTTCTCTTGCAAAGGAGACCCTTGCTCCGCGGCAAGTGCAGTCGCAAGTTCAGCTCTCGCTAGCGCCTTTTCCTCTGACCCTTCCGCCGCACTCAAGAAGCGAGTGGCTATGTCCATGTGCGCCTTACAACGCCCGGTTGCCCGTGTGTCCGCAGTCACGTCATCGTTCCATTCACGGACGGGCGCGGCTGGTATTGCTTGCTCCGTCTCCTTGACCGGTACAGCGTTGTCTTGCATCTTCGTACTCCACGGTTACGAACATTGGCGGCTACAGACGATGAGCCCAGGAAGCCTCCGTGTACACTCCATCTCCTCTGTCGATGATCGAAGATCGTCGTATGCAGTATACCCGGTACCCTCTCGACATTGAGGGTATCGCCATGCGAACGGGCGTGTCCGACGACGGTGAGTGCTGGCCCTCGACGACCTATGCGGCTTGGCTGGCTGCGCCAGGTAGGCCTGCACAGGTTCGGCCATGCCTTTGACGACGCCACGACGGCCGAACATGCTATGATAGCGCCATCATGGACGAGCGGCTCTTGACCTGCCCGTCGTGTGGGCGCCTCGGCCCGCCCGGCAAGCGATTCTGCGGCGACTGTGGCGCCGCCTTACCCCCGGCCTGGCCGGCCGGCGGTGGTCTCAATCCGCCCGACAATCGCTTCTGCAGCGACTGTGGAGCACCTCACGTGCGCCGTTGGTAAGTATAGTACACTTTTTCGTGCCCTGTGTCGATACCTTCGTCTCCAGACCCCGCGCCCCCGCGCCCGCCGTCCCCGAGCGGTCGCAGACCAGACATCGCGCACGGTGACGACACAGGGGCTCAGGAGAAAACGAGAGAGTTCGAGCAGGGTGTGCGCTAGCGGAGCAATGCGTCTACCACCGCGATCCATAGAGGCCATCGCCGAACTCCAGGGGCCGCGGGCGGACGATGAAATCTGCGGCCGGCGCGGGCGCGTCCTCGGCGGCGTGGGCGCACAAGGCCAGGCTGGCCAGAAAGTCATCATGGCCCTGGGCCTCGGGCACGTACCACCGCATCTGTTCGTGCGCGCCCATGTCGTAGCGCGCCTGCTCGACCTCGGCCCAGAACGCGCGGTACTCCTCCGACCCGTCGCCTGCGTACATGCCGCAGCGCCCGCTGTTGATCATGCCCAACAGGCTGAATCCCAATCGACTTTTGCTCGGCGCCGTGAAGCTGAACTGCTCCACGATATCCTCGCTCAACTCTCGCGCCAGCCAACTGGCCAGCCCGGCGCCTACGCCCGTGGCGTCGACCGCCACGCGCCGGCACGCCCAGACCTCCCGCAGGATGTGCCGTAGATCCTCCAACTGACGCTGGTGGTCGCGGCCGGTCCACCAGTAGTGCTCGACGACCTCAAGCGCCGCCTCGCGCGCGTCCGTCCACCCTACGCGGCCAATCGTGACCACCGTGCTGTCCCGCTTCGGCTTCAGCGAGCGTAACGCGGCGTCGGACGCCTCTTCGTCCGCGCCCGCCACGTCGATTCCCGCGACGTAGACCTCGCCCGCCCGGGGCTCACGCAGACGGTCGTGCCGCCCCTGCAGTCTGGCCCGCTGGTCCGTGCTGAACAGCTTGCCGAGGCCTGCCACGCACTCCAGGCGATACTGCGTGCGGATAACAGGGTGCTCCGCGCCCAGCCGCGCGATCTCGCCCTCCACGAAGCGCCGGTAGGCCGGGTTGAGCGCGGCCAGCTGCTCCCAGGTGTACTCGAAGTGGAGCTGGCGGCCCAGCCGGCGCTGGCGCTCCAGGTTGGCGCGGCGCTGGCGCTCCAGCAGGCAATCTTCCGTCCACGCCGTGCCGTAGAGCACCGTGGTGGCGTTGCCCGTACTGGCCATGGGACGGAAGTCGCGCAGATACTTCTCCTCGTCCACGTTCTGGGCCTCGTCGATCTCCAGCAGGATGTCGGCCGTGGCGCCGACGACGTTGGAAGCGCGGTCGGCCGAGAAGAACAGCACCCGCGCCGCGCCCAGACGCAGGGCATAGCCGTGCTCCCCGCGCCAGCGTCCGGCTGAGAAAGGCGCGTCGAGCTCGCGCTCCAGCCGCTGCTTGCTGGTGATGAGCTGCGGCGCGAAGGTCGGCGCGGCCTTGACGATCTGGCCGCCGCGCCCAGCGAAGAGGTTAAGCAGGTAGAGTTCGAGCGCGGCCGAGGTCTGGTTTTTGCCCATCTGCCTGGCCATCATGATGGTAATGACGTCCCCGTATCCGGCGCGCACGCTGGCGACGACCGCGCGCGCCGCCTCGACCTGGTAGGGGCGCAGCGGGCGCGTCCCGGCAACCGCGACAAATCGCTCCACGTCGGCCAGCAACGCGCGCACCCCCGCGCGCTGTTCAGCCCTTGTCCCCCTTGCTATAATCGGCATCAGTCCCTTCTTCATCACTTATACTGTGTGAGTATGGAGTACGATGGTGTTGACCGTGAAGATACCGCCACGCGACGCGTCATCGTCGTCGGCGTGACGGACAGGCACTGATGGCGGAGCATTACGGGAGACTCGCCGACTCACTACGGCCTTCCTCCGGCACAGCGGTACGTACGTGTCATACTGTAGACAGGGAGCATAGCCAAAGGGGTGGCCGGAGCGAATGGCCGACAAAGCCATCCGCTCCGGTTCATGCCCGTGGAGGATGGCTCCAGCGGCCAGCGGCATATGTTGTGGTGTGGATGACCGTGCCGTCATTGTGAACGCGTGCCAGGGGCATTATGGATAGTATGTTAGGTGGGAAGGGGACGTATGACCAACGCCAGAGGCACAGTACTGGTCGTGGACGATGACCCATTCATTGTCGACTTTATCGAGACGGCGCTGGAAGACGAGGGCTATCTGGTGCTTGCCGCGGTCAACGGCGGGGCGCTCAAAGTGGCGCATGACCTGCACCCGGACGTCATTTTGCTCGACATCATGATGCCGGGGATGGACGGTGTGGAGGTTAGCCGGCGCCTGCGCGACGACCCGGTGACGGCCGGCATCCCGATCGTCGTGATGTCCGCGCAGGATCGTCTGCGCACCACGTCGAGCCTGATGCCGGTCGACGACCGGTTGCCCAAACCGTTCGACCTGGACCACCTGTACGCCATGGTGGCGCGCTGGGCGCAGGCCTCATGAAACGTCGCACCTGGCGCCGTTGGCCCGCCGAGCAGCTCAATCCGCCGACCGCGGCGCCCACGACGGGCGGCGCGGTCGGCCGTTCCCCCTTTCGGGGTCAAGGCAAGGGCCCCAAGAGCGACCAGGGTCGGGGCCAGGGGAAGACCAGGCGTGACGGGTGGCAGCCGCTGCTGTGCCCCGTTTGCGACGCGCACCTGGTCGCCAAAGATATCGTCGAGCAAGGGGTGCGCGGCCCGGAGATCGTGCGTAGCCTCTCCTGCCCCAACCCGCGATGCCCGCGCGCTCACGAAATCCGGGCGAGTGATTAGTGGCTAGTGGTTAGTGACTAGCAGTTCTAGCCACTCGTCACTCGTCACTCGTCACTCGTCACTCGTCACTCGTCCGTCAGTGGAAGCTGTTGGCGACGTTGTTCAGTGACGAGGCGATGCGCGGTTCCAGAAACAGGATGGCGACGACCAGGCAGGCCGCGACGAAGCCAAGGATGGCGGCATACTCCACCAGGCCCTGACCACGCACAGTGGTGTGGCAAACGGCGCGAAGCGCCATGATGGCCGACGCCAGGCGTTCTCGATAGGTCTTCACGATGGGTTAAGCCTCCATTCCAAGCATGTGATGCCAGTATAGCGAGAGGCGTCGCGCGCACGCAGCCTCTATTCGGGTAGAATCCGACCCCCTACTCGTCTACCTCTAGCCCTTTCCTCGTCTTGCCTATCCCCCTTTCGTCCACCTCGCACGCTCTGCCTCCTCGCTTCCTTTCCTCTATCGGCGATGCGGATGCGGGAGCCGCGGATTCCGTCATTATCTGGCCCTGGGACAGCGCCGTGTCATCTCCGCCGAGGAGGCGCCGCCCTTCCTCGCGAATAGCGGCATCAAGCGTCTCGGCGCCTTCATCGTCGGCGGTCGTCGGCGTCCTTCGCGGATCGTTGAGGGCCCGCACCAGGGCATGGACGGTGCGCGGGATCTCGGCCGGCCGGTCGGGGTCGTCGCGCTCGATCAGGCGCAGCAGATGCAGACGCAGCACCGCCACCTCCGCGGCCAGACCCTGTTGCGCCAGCGCCCTGGCGTACAGCGTCTGCTCCGCGGCGCTCAACACGCGGGCGTAGAACTCTTCTGGCGCAACCTCGGCGGCGCGCTCCCCGGCGTGGCGCGCTCCCTGCCCGTCGCCCATGCCATGCTGGTGGCAAAAGCCGTCGCCGCGAGGACGCCGCCGGCAGGGCTTGCCATCCCTGGTCACGCCCCGGCACGCTCCTGGTCGCCCCCGCGTGCGGCCATGATCGCCGGACAGCGCCGTGATCTCCGCGTTCGTCCCGATTCCGCTCGTCCCGATTCCGCTCGTCCCGATTCCGCTCGTCCCGATTCCATTCGTCCCGATTCCGCTCGTCCCGATTCCATTCGTCCCGATTCCGCTCGTCCCGGCTCCCTCCTCCGCGCGCTCCCCCATCAGCTCCGTGCGTGTCTTTGTGTTCACGGCCGCACCTCGCCTTCAATCGTCCCTATTCCAGGCATCGCCGCGCCATGCACAACGAGCGGTCACCCCTCCTCTAAAACCACCGCGATCAATAGAAGAACTTTTGTTCTAAGATCAAACCCAGTATAGCACCCCGACAGGGATCGTCAAGGAACCGCGACAAGTTGCCAGTTGCCAGTTATCAGAAGGACAACCGTAACAGATGGTTATGGTCCTGCTCGTGTTCCATTGTATCTCGCCGACAATTGCTAACTGGCAACTGGCAACTGGCAACTGGCAACTGGCAACTGGCAACTGGCAGCTATGTTGGTTCCTCGAAATACATCTGATCCAGGCGCAGCCAGCCAGGCGACGATGTCTCGGGATAGTAGACGGCCAGACGATTGAGGGCGACGCCGGAGACGCCCGGTGTCCAGCCCTCGTCGCTCAGGCGCTTGGCCTCCCCGAACGTGGTGGCCTCGGCCGTCTGTGCGGACGCGTCCGCCGTGGCGGCGCGGTAGAAGGTCAGGCGCTGTCGCTCCCGGTCGCCCTCGGGGTGCGGCACGATCGGCTGGCGGCGCATGGAGAGGAAAGTGAAACGGGCCAGTGGCAGGTCCATAGCCACGTTTTTCTCGCGTCCCAGCACGGCGTCGGCCACGGTGATGGAACGGCGCGGGATCGGCTTGAAACCCTCGACCGCCCCCGCCGCGGCCAGGCGACGGCGCTCGCGCTCGCCCTCCAACTGGCGCAGGCGGCCGCGCAGCCGCTCGTAGCGCCGCCGCATCGGCACAAACTCCTTCTCGAACTGGGCGATGTCCTCGCGTTGCGCCACGATAGCCGCCTCGAGCGCCTGCTCCGAGAGCGTTTCGGGCGCGCCGTCGGCTTGATGCTCGGTTATAGGAGCGCCCGCGACCGGCGGGGCGCCGCGCTCGGTATCGTCCCCACTGATGCCATCCTTACCCGTCATATTCACCGTCTTTACCCTATCGTCCGTATCGTCCGTCGATTATCGGCGCTACTGTCCTCTCCCGCGGTCGGAAGGAGGGGTGGAGTCCCACACAGGGGGAGAGATGGAGCCCCACGCGGAGGGAGGAGTAAGCAGTGTTGCCTACGGCTCTTGTCGCATCGGCAGCGAGTCGAGCGACCCGCCCACCATGACCGTATGCCCGCTCGGCAGGCCAGGGTCCAGCGCGGCGTCCGCGATGGCCATGCCCATGTCGTCGGCGGTAGGCAACCGCTCCACGGCGTCGCGCCGCTGCTTGAAGATGCCGGGCGCGCTGCGTTCCAGCAGCTTGGGCGTGATCGTGCCCTCGATCATGTCGCCGCTGACCACCAGCAGGCGCAGGCCGGCGGCTGCCAGGTCCGCTTGCCGCGCGCGCAGGGCCGCCTCCCCGGCGTGCTTGGTCGAGGCGACCGGGGCGTAGGCGTCGAAGTACGCCACTTTGCCGTGCAGGTGCGCCCAGTGACTGGTGACGAAAACGACCGTCCCGCCGGGACGCAGCAGGGGCAGGGCGGCGTCGACGGTGGCCAGTTGGGCGTCGCGGTTGATGCGCATGGGATAGGTGGGGTCCGCGGCCACGAGGTCGCGTTCCAGCCCGCCCGACGCATTGAGGACCAGCACGTCCAGCCCGTGGCGCCACCCGGCCAGCGTCTCCATCAGCCGCGCAATCTCGTCCGCCACCGTCATATCGCAGCCCACGGCAAGGGCGCGCGCGCCCTGCTCGCGTATTCTGGCGGCGACCGCCTCGGCCCGCGCTGCCTTGTTACGATAGGTCAGGGCCACATCGCAGCCGCGCGCCGCCAGCGCCAGGCAGGTCGCGGCCCCGATGCCCCGCGACCCGCCCGTCACCAGCGCCACCCTATTCTCATCCGTAGGCGTGCCCATGCCCGTACTCTCATCCCCAAGCGCGTCTCGTGCGTCCAGCGTGCTGCCTCCCATTGTGGCTTCAATGAGCTATTCCTGCCAACTATCTATCCCACATTGTAGTCGCTACACGTTCTTGTCGCGCGCTCGTCACGTCTCGTCTGAAAATCCCGTCACGCGGCCGGCGCCTTTGGGGTGATGATGTTTTTCTACAATGCGTAGGTATGCACGCCCCTCGGATTGCAAACCGCGTTGCATTTCCCTGGTGTTATACCGGTATACTGTCCTCGATAAGTACCCACTTATTATAAGTACCCACTATCCGCGCTACCATGCATGGCGAGTCAGCGGCGATTACTTCGTGGAGCAGCATACCTGATGTCAATGCTCTAAATGGCGATTCTATTCCGCACGGACGCGGCGCCACTCGGCAAGACGGTCGTCTGCACGGTGAAGCAATGGAGCAAACACGTTGTCGTCCACCACCCAATCCTGATCGGGCACGAGGCCGATGTCGAGGACGCTGTGCATGACCCGGATATCATCACGCGGGATACTGGCCACGCGAACAGGCGCGGATTCTACAAGCTCAACGTTAATCTCGACCCGTTGACGCCCCACCTCAAGGTCGTGGTTGAGTTTCCCCTCATTGGAAGGGCGGAAGTTGTGACGGCCTACGAGACGAACAGGGTGAAGGCAGGAGAGGTGCGGGTATGGCAACGATGACCACGGATCAACCCCGTCCCCTGTGGCCAAACAGTGAGCGATGGCGGTCGGGAAACTTGCGCCTGGACTATGACCGGAAGGCGGATGTCCTTTATATATTCGCGCTGCCCGTTGAGCCAGCCGGTAGCTTCAATATCGGAGCGGGCGACAAGACGGACAATGCGGAGAATGAGGTGTTTTTGCTCGTGAAAGGGCCGACGGGGGAGATCGTCGGTGTCCAGATCGACAACTTCCGCACCGTATGGGCGAACGCCCATCCCGACATCCGAGCAACCGCTAGAAGGGTGACACACCCGACCCTTAGCAAGATCAGCGGGCTATGGGGCGCGATCATGGACAACCTGACCAAGGACATCCTCAGCGATGTTAACCGCGAGTCGGGCGGTCTGCTCGACCAAGCATGCCCATCGTAACGATGTCAGTGCGGGAGAGTCGAAAGATCACCAGATCAAAGTGTTCGCCTAACCAATAGCCTGGCCTTCGCCCCTACCCTCCGCGCCACAAGCACGCCGCGCCCTATGCACGGCGCGCTCTTTCATGCCTCGTGGCCATGCGGAGGGGACGCCTCGTAGGCGCGGTAACGGCGCGATGGCGGTATCATGGGGTGTGGACCCAACGCGCTCTTATCCCGTTCCGGAGGATCATTCGATGCGTCATTCGCGGACCCGCCGCTACCTCACCCGCCTCACCTTCGCCCTGCTGCTAACTGCTCTCCCCGCGTCCGCCGCGGCGGCCCCACCATCATCTCCCGTTGCGTCGCCGCTGGCGCCGCGCCATGCCCCTGGCCGCGGCGCCCCGAGCACGCGGCTGTTGTCGCCCGTGCCCCCGGCCATCTCCCGTTTCTATACCTGGACGCTGCTGGGCGAACGACTGATGCGCGCCCCCGGTTTAACTCTCGACACGATCGGCCTGGCCGGTTGCTGGAGCGCGCGGCAGATCGCGCGCGTGACGATCGGGACGGGTACGCGCGGCGCGACGCCCCGTGTGCGGATCGACCGCCGGAGCGGGGCGGTCACGGTGACCGGGCTGCACCGGCGCGACCTACCGTTGTCGGTCACTCCGCGCTTTACGAGCCCCCTCGTCAGTGCGGCGCGTAGCGCCACCATCACCATCCACGAGGGCGGCCGGCACGGCGGCTTCGCCGTCTACGTCGTTTCCGGTCCGCGCTGCGCGGTCTCACGGCCCCGGCCGCGGCCACGTCCGCCCACCGCGCTCCCGACCGTCGTGTTGCCGGGGCACGCGCCTACCCTGACGCCAGTCAGCACGGCCACGCCGGGCGGTCCCAGCGCCACGCCCACGTTCGTCTATCCCACCGCGCCGACCTTGCCCACCATCGCGCCGTATTTCAGCCCGACGGATCAGCCCACGCTCACGCCGACGGCCACGCCCAGCCCGACCGTGACCGTGACCCCGACGCCCACCCCAAGCGCGACGCCAACGGCTACCAGCACCGACACGGCCGCCGCGACCGCGACCGCGTCGCCCACGGCGTCCACCTCCGCGACGGCAGCGCCAACCGCGACCATGCCCCCCGCTGGCACGTCCACGGCGCATGGGTAAACGCTCGCCCGAGACCGCGAATGTGGCCTATGCCTGCTTTCAGTGCGCGGGGATTGTCGTTAGCCGATGGAGAGATGGTTGGCCGCAGTCAGCCGATGAACCGCACTTTCACCGTCGCCATCAAGAGGTAGAGGGTGCGTGGCTGACCGCGGAAGGGCACGAATCCATGGTGCGCATAGAAGGCGACCGCGGTATCGTCCTTGGCATCAACAACGATGGCCATAGCGTTTATAACCTGTCGGTTCTCGTACGCGCGCACCACCGCGTCGGCAAGCAGGGCCGCGCCCAATTTTCGCCCACGATACCGCTGGTCGACCGCAAGCCGGCCAATGCGTGTTGCTGGATAGAGGTCGTAGTCCGGTAAGCCACGCGTCAACTCGATGGGAAGGCGAGACGGGACAATCCCCGTGGCCGAGAGTGTATAATAGCCCGCGATCAGATTATCCTGGTGGTCAATCAGGACAAACGGCGTGGCCAGATTGCGCCGGACATCTTGCAGCGCCTGGGTCTTGAGATAGCGATCAAGAGGCTCGACACCGGACGAAAAAGTGGCTCGATCGTAGGTACGATCGAGCCGCTCCACGGAGAAAGAGGCCTGTTCCATGCCTATTTCTGACCTATAAACCGGTCCCGATGCTCGAACGCGCGGGTCAATGCCTCGTTCGGCGCGGGCGGATTCATAAGCGCACGGGCAAAAGCGAGGCTATCGTCGGGCGAGAGCAGGATTGTATCGTACTCGCGGATGGTCTTGCGCGCGGCAGCTTCCGCGTTCCGCGTGACGAAATCGGAGACGCTACTGCCCTCGATCGCCGCGGCGCGTTCAATAATGGACTTTTGATCATCGCGCATGCGCAGCGGAACACGCGCCTTGCGGGTGATGCGTGTCTTCGTCTCAGTCGCCACGTTCCCCCCTTCTACTCCTCATCCTTCTAAATTGTACGCCAGGGTGGCATCTATTGGCAACGGCGAAACGCCCGCCAAGGGCATAGCGCTCGTTCGCGTGGGAGCAGCCACCGGTGTCGAGGCGGACGTCGCGGTCGTGGTGGGCGTCGCCGTCGCCGTAGGCGTCACTGTCGCCAGGAGCATCGTAGGCGTGGTCGTCGCGGTGGGCGTGTCCGTCGATGTCGAGGTCGCCGTGGCCGTGGGTAGGACTGGCGTGGCTGTGGCTGTGGCTGTATCGGTGGGCGGAAGCGGTGTCGCCGTCGCCATCGCTGTGTCCGACGGGGTCGCGGACAGAGTGGCCGTGGCGGTCATGGTTGTCGTCTCGGTGGCCGTGACAGTCGCCGTGGTTATTGGTATCGTCGTGGCGATGTGCGCGCCAGTCGGCAGGGGTGACGGCGTCGCATCAAGGATGGGCGTGGGGATGGGGGCCGACGGGGCAGCGGAGCGCGCGGCGATGGTGTCGAGCGCGGCGAGGTCGCGGTCGCGCACCACTGGCGGCAAGGTGGTCAGATGGTTCCGGGCCACGGCAGCCTGCCCCGCCGTGACCATGTAGCGGGCAAAATCGACCAGCGCGGCGCCCGCCGCCCCCGTCTGCCGGCCGCAGAGGTCGAGGTAGGCGTAGCCCGAGAGGGGATAGGCGTCCCCGGACGGCGCGGGCGCCAGCACCTGGCGCAGGTCCACCGGCAGACTGCCGGCCAGCCCCGCCGCCGCCGCCCCGGCCCCCGTTAGGCTGGCCACCTGGTAATAGCCGCGGGTGTTTTGCAGCGCCACGACCGGCAGGCGCG
>JAABUX010002672.1_pt1 | contig 24797 bp, 27 predicted proteins | sample 5561851 | NCBI WGS metagenome assembly JAABUX01 (sample SAMN10711883, study PRJNA513361) | rock metagenome | isolation source: Antarctica rocks | place: Antarctica: Victoria Land, Richard Nunatak red sandstone | collected 2016-01-03 | reverse complement strand
AATAAGGGCCCCGCCTAAATATATCCTTATATAGTATTAATAGTAAAACCGCGCGGCGCGGCTTTAACTTATATTTGTATAAAGATATAATAACTTAGATAGAAGCTTCCTTACCCTTCTAATCTTTAATAGCGATAAAAATATTAGAACGTTAGGAGATTATACCTCTAAGGCCTACCGGTAATAAGGAGGGGTTACCGGCCTAATAGTATCGCCTAGTACTTATATTAAAGTAGGTAGTACTCCTATTAAGGACTAAGATAGCGTAATATTAGTAAAATTAGGGGTAGACGTAGCTAGATTAGGTACCGCCGTATCTACGGTACTAGGTACCGTAGATACCCTAAGAGATACTTAGGGGGTAGTCTACCTAGCCCTTTTTATAGCACGCTCCTTTACCGGCGAGCCGGTTAGTTTTCCCCGCTTATAACCGTTTCTATTACTAGGTATTATATCCTTATTAAGGCCGATACGTATTAACTAGTTATACCTATAACTCTTAAACTCTACTTATTTAATATTTAGATCTAGGTCTTAAATTTACTTCTACTTAATAGTATAGTATTAGGTCTATTCCTTAAAGATAATACCTCTTTTATTTAGTAAAGCGTAAGCCTTTATAAGGATTATAATAATCTTAATATAATACTTATAAATAGAGGCCTACTTATATCTAACCTACTACTATATAGTTAGCTTATTATAGATATACTCGCCCTAGTTAACTAGGGATATTAGCACGCTATCTAGTATAATAATACTAGGGAAATAAGCTAAGAATAAATTAGGGTATTAATTACGTACTTTCTTCTCCCTCTACTCCTTTAATTAGTAAAGGATCTACGGCTAATAAAGTAAATCCTTAGCTAGAGGCTTCTTTAATTAAATATAGTAATCCGTACTTACTTATAAGTTAGGGTTACACGTCGAGTAATAAGGGTCTAATTTAATAAATAAAGATATATAATAGATATTATCTTCTAGGAAATCTAACCCGATATAATATATATAGTTTCCTTATAATAGGGTATTAATAAAATCCTATTAGCTAGCTAGTAGGTCCCGCTAATAATTAGTATCCTTTACCTTTTTCATCCCTCCTAGTTATATAATATCTAGATTAATATCTATTTATACAGACTTATTTATAATACCTACCTTCCTACCGCTTTTAGGACTAATATACTACGAGGGATAGAGTAAGATAAACTACGCCTAACTAATACTATAACGTATTACCCTACTTATATACTAGAAAAGCTTTAGTATAGTTAATAGAAGTAGCTATTATATTACTCTTATAACGTCTAGGTTATTAATACTAAGGCCGTATATATTAATCGCGACTAGTATCCTTAGTCCCTTATATTTAGTAGATAGTATCCTAAAATATATAGCGACTCTAGTCTTATTTAAGGTAGTTATATTAGTAAAGAATAGGGATACCTAGCGGTATAATCTAAGGGGATACCCTAGTTAATTTATCTACGTCTTTAATAAAACGTATATATTATAGACTAATTTTATAGAGTCTATAAAGATAATTATTTTAGGTATATTATATAGACTATAAACCTCCTTAAGTAAAACCTACTAGAGATCTAATATTATAGATATAGCCTCTTATAAACGGCTAGTTTATATATATATCTTAGGCCGATCTAATACTATCTTAATAATACGATAATTAGCTAGGAATCTATACTATTCTTAGATAACCCTAAGAGTTATCTTATCTAGTATTATAGATACTCTTAATATAGGTATACTATTAGGAAGTCGCGATTAAAGGATATTAAGCTAGTAGTAACTTAGTTTAAAGTCTTATTAATTAGAAACTAGGTGCGCCTTATTAATAGCTAGAAGGTATAAACTCGCGGAAAAACTAGGGTACTTTAAGATATCTTAATTAAAGGCCTTTAATATTATAATTTCAGGGCTTATAAATACTATAAAGGTTATCTACTTATATAAGGGATAAGAGGTTAGGGGATATACTATAAGTAAAGTAGCTATTATAAATTATCTTAAGGTTAGAGCTTAAGTTAGTATCCCTATTTAATATAAATAGCTTATAACCGCTAACTACTTATAGTTTTTTATACTATTCCTCTTCTAAGGTATTAAGTAGTATAAGAACTAGTACTATCCTTAGTAGTAAGAAAAGTAATAGTACTACCTAGAAGATAATACTCTTCTTAAACCCTATCCTAGTAATAAGGATAATATCCGTCTCCTTCCCTAGTAGGGTTTCTAGCGTTTTAACTTACTAGGCCTTCGTATTAAAACTAAACTTATCCTTTATCCTTATAGTAATAAGCTCTTAATTAAGCTAGCTCGTCGGATCTTTATCTATTCTAAAACCCTATTATAACTATATTAGGACTAGCGCTATACTAAGGGAGTAAGAAGGTGCTTTAAGGTCGCGTTTATATCTACTAAGAGTACTAGGTATTTAAATAATAGGCTTTAATATTAAGAACTAGCTATCTAACGCGCTAAGAGAAATAAAATAGAGTAAAGGTATTACTATTACTACTATCTAACTATTAGAATTCTATCTAGATAATAAGTTAATAATTATTAATAAAGATACTAGATCCTTATTAATATTAGACTACCTTTCTAGTAAGCGTATTAAATTTAGTATAAGTAAAAGTATTAGAAACTAACGCGTTATATAATATATAAAATATAATATAAATATAATTACCACGTAAAGTATAATATTAATAGTTTAAAAGTATAAGTAAAAAATTTATATAGCGCGTTACTAAAAAATAGGATATCTAGTAAAATTATAGAAGTTTACGCTTAGACGTACCGCCCTCCTATTATATAGTCAGCCTCGCTAACCCGAAGGGGCTTAGCGACCGGCTTGCCCGGCTTGGCACGTCTGAGGTACTGAGGCAAGCAATACGGTTGGCAGACAGCCGATCATTCCAACAGGAGAGTTGCAACAGATTTGGGGAGAAACGTACAGCGGTATCAAACATGATTTCGGAAGAGCAAGATCTTACCAATGCGGCTCCGTTGGTGCGGAACCGGTCATCGACATGAGGGCGCATTTTGGGAGCTGGAGCTGAAATTTCCTATCTCCAGGACCCCTGTATTGTTCTAACAAAGAGCAGAGACAACGAAGTGTTCTATATGAAGGCGTCACGGTTGTTAGCGTCCCTACTTATCTTGCTGTTTAGTAACGTTCACTCCACTGCGATAGGTAACGGGCTGCGACCGAAGTGACCGGTGCGAGAAGAACGCAATGCAGGTACAGAGTCTCGGCCAGACGCGTGCGTAATGTAATGACTCGGCCTAACAACATAGCCACAGCGGTTGTCAACGTTGAGATGAGTAGTATAAATTTAAGATCCGGGATTTGAATCATCCTGGGACTCTGCTTTCGGAGACTTGACGTGGATGTCGATGATCGCAACAAGGATATGTAAGTCAGCGGCTGCGGTGCTGGGGGAAGTGGCCAGTGATTTCCACACGAGCTCAGAATTTGTGCAAGTCCTGAGACGAGAATTCCGGTTGGGTGTCCACATAAAACTCACCATCCAACACTGAAGGTACGATCCAGCAAGAGGTGGATTGTTCTTTACCGAAGGGTGACAGACGGGCTTTCTGCGCGATAGGCCCTGTTGCCATCAATCATGAGGATGAAGAGGAGTAGACCGTACCAAATCGATATTTTGATAGTCAACCCTCCGCCGTTGTGATAATCGTGCTTTTCAATGCCCCTGTCGTGGATTGCAGATAGGTTCCAGGAGTTCGATGACTACAAGTAGCAACGAAAAGTACAACTGCAGCGGTAAGTATGCCAGGCTCGATAGACCCGCGTTTCTGAAGTTCGCGAAAAGTATTGTAGTACTTGTCGTGAAGGCGAAGACAGTTAAGGTGATCCACACCAGTAGGACCAACAGACTATGCTGATAGTGCCAGAGTCCGTTGATGGAGTCAACAATCGCGACACAGATACCCATACAGAGAATGCTTCGATCAAGGCGTCCTGTCCATCAAAGATGAGTAAACCAAAGCTGAGTCGACCTCGCCCAGCTTAAGATCTGACTGTATTGCCTCCTTCGTGGGCAACTTTACGCTGAACAAATAACCGAGCTGATGTTAATCATCTTGGTCCAGCGCGTTGGAAGCCATTAAGATACCAGCCAGCAGTGATGGCGTCAAGTCGACACATGCAGCGAGCACTATCATCACTGAGTGCCTTGCGAAGAGAATTGGACTTTCTCATCAATGAGATCCTCTACCACGTCCTAGCTGCAACTTTGATAGCAAAGTGCACAGATGCCGTCGCGATTAGCGCTTTCGCGAGAGTATACCAATTACGTAGTCTATCATCTTCATGTAAAACCATGGACTCCGAAGAACTTCTTAATTTTGTATGTCCGGTAGCATCGAGAGCGAACGCTATGGCCACGTAATATGTTCCCAGTTTGCAAACATTGTTTATGATTAGCAAAAGGCCGCTATGTTTTCCAAATTCGGACAGCTGAATACCCACCACACATAGGGACATGTATGCGATAAATGCGACGACAGTGTGCAGTGGAGTTTGTTGACAGAATGGGCTGCCGTTCAGCCAGAATCTATCAGTTCTATCTGGACCTCTTTGGTGTTAAATAAGGAAAACTGTGCGATTCTCTAGTATGTGTTCTTCCTCAGCGAATGAAGGCAATGGGGCATAATTTTCCCATGCACAGTGAACATGGTTGCCACTGGTGGGCACATCTAGCGTCTCCCGCCTTTGAATACAAGCAGCACAAGGGAAGAGGGTGGCGTGGAGGAAGCAACGCAGAGGTTCATGAAGAGTCCCAAAGAGGGCAAAGAGCCTAGCAGAGATGAGTCTGTGTCAAAGCAACCATGAGGACATCACAAACCACGCTGTTCCAACTGCCTGTTTCCACCATGTAATCCCATTGGCCCATTCTACACCACTGTAATTGAGTGCGAAGAAAAGGTAGCTGGCAGGTAGAGTCAATACTAATATGCCCAGAAATCTACCTTGGATTGCATTATGGACCTTCGCTCGTCTTCCGCGAATCCTCATAGCGTTGATGAGAAGGAGCAGAACGAGAGACCAGAAGGCCGAGATGGAGGTAAAGAACAGGCCGAAACCTAGATCGAAGTCGAAGACGCGGTATGTCAAAGCAGTCCCAAGTACTGTGAAGAGGAGGATACCCCCCTCTACGTGGAAGTGATTACCCAGTTCGAAAATTGATGCATTCTTGAGGCTTTCAGCATGCCAACATGCTTTGTCCGGAACTTCACGGTCTCGCGGTTTTCTGATCTCGAAACTCTTGGAACCTGGGATGCGGTCATCAAATCGGCCTTTTTTCCGCTGGCCATGTCGTAAGAAATACAGAACAAGAGAAAGACAGTCGTTACACAAATGCGAAGCGCAGCAAGAGAGGTAGCACAAGCACCTCCGAATCCAGCGAGCAACACAGCAGAGCCATTGGTCAGGATACTAATGCACAGTGGCGAAGTATTGTCAAAGGGGCGACCAAGTATGAGGAAGAGTGATTCGACCAGAATAGTTGAATAAGCACCCAATATTACAACCTGATAATCGAGGTGCCATTCGGGAATCAATCTCATCACGAGGACATGGCCAGCATCCTTCCATGTGTATGGTAAGCACAACGATTGGACCAAGGGGCTGCATGTAGGAAGCACAGAGGGTTGCAGCTACAAAGTTGTTGCACAGCCCCTTTCTAAGGACGCCAAGAGGCTAACTTCATCTTGCCTAGATCCGGATCGGCCTTGTTCTATTCTAGAATTAGAATAGTGCGTTTTCCGGAGCTTGTTGTAGAGCCTCACAATTGGAAGCAACGGCCGTCGTCAGGTCCTACAGAACACAACAATGACCCATATTGACAAGCTGCCGATGGAGATGCACCAATGGTAGATTTAGACTCCAGTGTACGCTGTTTTGTGTTTCCCTCTGGCTTACCTCAGCGTGATCCAACAGGGACCTCGTATCTGCATCCTTACGCACGTAACATCGCTTCCTTCTCTCAGGCCAATGGGCTTAACACCGCTCAACGTACATAAAGATCATGCACCCCTCCCAATGGGCCGTTACTTCTCTTCTCCCTCACCGCGACCTACACACTATATTACTCTCGACTACGAACCTCGGTTTGCGCAACAGTACCATACGCAATGCATAGCATCAACACCTTCATCGTCATAGCCAGCAGTATGGCATTAGCAGTGGCGGATTCCTGCTCCTCCTCTACATTCTCTACTTCAACCATCACCAGTGCCAACACGGCTACATGTTCACCTCGAAGCATAGCCGCTTGCCCCACGGCGTACGATCCCTGCTGCGCCTTCATCTGCGCCGAAGCTCAAGTCCCTTTCGACGTCTGCTCGCCCAGCAATCGCACTGAGCTCGCAGTGTGCTCTCAATGTTCTACTCCAACCGCAACGGCGACATCGACCTCTACACTGATTGCGACGACCACTCCGACGACCACCCCTACGACCACTCCTACAATTCCTCCTACGATCACTACCGCACCAAGCCCCACATCTCTCTCTACATCCACATGCACCGGCAAGTTGCTCAGCACTGCCGGCTGCCCTACGCTATATGATCCGTGTTGTGCATATGTGTGTGCAGAGGCCCAGGTGCCATTTGATGTCTGCTCGCAGACGGATGGTTCCGGAGAATTTGCTGTGTGCTCGAAATGCGCGGTGCCTACGTTGAGGTCTTGAAAAGGAGGGCGATTGGTGGTCGGAAGGTACTGACGTAATAGGAGTAGGAACACAGGGCGCCGAAGTAATAGGGGTAGGAGCACAGCGTTGGCTAGCATGCTCCAGACAAGCTTATCAGGATTGTTAGCGCTGAGGATGCGAGAACATCAGCCTTTATTGGTTACTCTTGATGGTATTGAATGAACTTTGTTCGAGCACCAAGTTCGATCCTCAATCAGGTCCACTGCCAATACCATACCAATCTCTTGAGATACTACACCTTTCACTTCGAGGCCAGGGTCTGTCCTCTTGACTCTAGCATTTCACTCGACAAGTGCTTCACATAATCTTAAGGTCTACACTAATGCGAACCAATCCTTCTCCGTTCATTGAATTAAGTAATACTGACGCAGTATTGTACGCTGAGACTAGCTGGCCTCTACACTGCAGTCAAGTCACACGGGCTTCTTTGCTTTCCCTTTGCCTGGGTGAGGCATGAATCAAACAGACAGATGGAGTGTGAGACGATTACAAAGTGCACTTGTTGCATAGCACAGTAACGATTCAGCGCGAACGAGCACATCGCCGGTTGTGTAAATATCCAGAAAATTGAAAGTGATTTGCAACATGAGCTAAGTGTCTCTATTGATTTTTCGAGAGGAATTCTCGCGATATAATGAAAGGCACCAGTGTTCCAAATTACTGTACGAAAAACATAAATAATCTTCAACAGAAACGAAGATACTCACTTCTTCTTCAGCATGTCCGCCAAAGGGTTCCTAACTTTCGTCCTCGAAGCTTCCGTTACGCCATCCGCCGCCCTTTTCTCCATTCTGCGTTGTTCCACTCTCGCTGGTTGGTTTAGTTTCTTCTGGTCGGCCTTCAGTCCGCCATCGCATGAGGGGCACTTTTCCATGTAAAGAAAGAATATATCATAATGCTCTTTGACTGTGCAACGTACGTGACGGGCTTTGCAGAAACCTGCATGCACGTTGCAGTTTCCCCTGAGCTGCTGGGTCTTTTTGCCAGGGCAGTGATGCGGTCTCTTTGTTGTCGGCATTTCTTGGTTTCAAGTTGAGAAGTTAGGTTATTCTTGGGCGTGCTTTCTGTTTAGGAAGTCCTCGAACGGCGATCGGGGCTGTGAGACTGTGTAGGAATGGAAGTGTATACTGTTAGTACATGAGAGGGCTCGGATTTATGGCCAATGCATCGGAAACAGAGACAAAGCTTGCCCAACGGGAGGAAGACAATAGGTGTGCTTCAAGTAGGGTTATTTGGGTATGTCAATAAAAGGTACGGCGACCACGGCATCAATACATCCCAAGGGAGCATAGTTTGACAACAAGAACAGATATATGCCTTTGAACTATCTTTGGTTCGATAACGTTGTTTCAGACGGAGGATCTAGAATCGTTAGCTCGAAGATTGTACTCCCACAAGGAATAGCGACTAACCATATCCGTCGGTCTTATCCCCTTCTTTGTTTGCTTCTTGTTCTCCACCACGAAAGTTTTTGCTTAGCGTCGCTTTCATGCTCGGGGCTTTGTTGTCTGTCATTCGATATTTTCCCTTTCCTTTCTTCCATTCCTCTTATCACACGAAGAATATCGACACGAATATGGCTGAGATTTGGGAGACTTGCCAACGGTGCGAAACATAAGGCCCGAGATCCTCAATACAACTAGCAACCTAAATTCAGACAGTATGGTCGCTGACGGAACCATGTCGCTACCCTTGAGAAATACGCCCACCATCGAGTCCTCTAAAGCCAACGATAATTCAAAAACTATCCAGAAGCTTGTTACTCACTCAGAGAGCTCACATAGCTCGGCGGGTTCTCAAAATCCTCAGATGAATATGGCGGTGTACCATACGACCAATTTGAGGGTCGAGTTCAGAGACTATGTCATTTGTTGTGGTCAACGCCGACAGCCGGATCCCGGAAATCTTCAGCCAAGCGCAAGCACAGACGTTTCTTGAAGGCTCTGCGGAAGCGAGAGCCGGATTTGCCACAGACCTTGTACAAGCCGAAGCATTTTTTTATCGAACATATGCGAGGGGGTGGTTATAATAGTGTCGTGGGCATCACAGTCGTTGGCCAGGATGAGGAAGTCGAAGCTCGGATGGTCCTAAGAGTTCCCCGCATGGATGCATCTCCGTCAGATCAAGATGTAACTAATCTACGATTCGTCCAAGAGTACCTCAACCTCCCTACAGCAAAGATAATAGCGTATGACTTTTCGGAGAACAATCCACTCAAGAGTCCATACTGCATACAGAGCAGGATACCCGGACACGACTTGGAATCCAAGCAACAATCTTACCCTAGTCTTTCCCACAAACAGAAACTCGCTTTCGTGGAAGAATTTTGCGAAACAATCTCATTAGGCTTGCAGTTCGTCCAATACCCCTGGATCGGCCAGATCAACAAAAGCAAGGAGGGCTACACAGTCAGCCCCTTCGACGCCCTCCAAGAGAATGAAAAGCTCATCGCCTCCCGCGCCTCCCAGCGCGCCTTCTTCAAACCCCGACCCCTCGGCCCCGACGAACTAACATCCCCACAAGACCCCAAAGACCGATTGCACATCCAATCCATCCTCCACTTCTTCGAAGTCCAATTCGGCCGCTACCGAAACCTTGAACACCACGGCGCTGATCTTGACCCCGCCGCACAGTGGGAAGAAACCATCTGGCACCGCCTCGTCAAAGCCGCGAGGCAAATGTACGACTTCGGCTGTCTGGACTGCGAATACTACTGCCTCACACACTACGACCTCGATCCGCGCAACGTTATGGTCGAAATCCAAGACGACGGACTCCCCAAGATCACAGGCATCGTGGATTGGGACCTAGCCTGCTTCGCACCGGACTGGGTCGGTTGCAAACCCCCCGTGTGGATCTGGAACTGGCTCGACGGCGGCAGCGAAGACGAGAGTAAAGCCAATGATGAGGAAGGTCTGGACGCAGAGCAGAAAGAGTTGAAGGCGGTTTTTGATGGGATGGTGGGGGGTGAGTTTCGGTATTATGCGTATGAGCCGCATTATCACGTTGCGAGGGAGATGTTTAAGTTTGCGCGATATGGGTTGCCTAGTGCGGAGTTGAGGGGGGAGGCGGAGAGGCTGTTGGAGGAGTGGGAGGGGATATTTTTGGAGAAGGAGATGGTGTGGGAGGAGGGGGAGAGGGAGAGGGAAAGGGTGAAGGCGGCAGAGGGGGAAGAGGATGGAAATGGAGGTGGAGATACAGGGTCTGTGCAGGAGGAAGGGGAGCGGGAGAGTGTTGAGACGGGTGGCGGGGAGTGAGAGAATTCCCTGCATTCCTACAGTCTGGTTGAATGTAGAGAAGTCTTTCCCAGCATGGATTACGCCTTTGAAACCAATCGTAGCTGAGCGGTTACCAAGATACAGGTATATATAGATATATTTCATTCGTAAAGTAGAATGTAAATGTGTAAACGCGTTAGCACGTGCACGATTCAGTTTCTCTGCCAATTAGCGTGTGCAAGTTCAATGCGATTAGCGTGCTGTAAGACCCCGACCCCGACCCTACGAATAACAGCAAAATTTTAATTTAATAAACTTATTAAATTAGTTATATCTTCCACGTATATAAACGGATTTCTATAATTTTTAAAGTATTAGATACTATAAATAAATATATATCTTTTAATCTACTTAGTTATTTATTATAAGTTATAATTACTAGATAGTAGGGTATATTAGTATAGATAAAAGTATAGTAGGTAAAGTAATACTAAGATATTTAGATTTTATAAGTAAACTTATAAAACTAGTTATATCTTTACTACTAATAAACTAATTTCTATAATTTTTTAAAGTATTAGATATTATAGATAAATATATATCTTTTAACCTACTTAGATATTTATTATAAGTTATTATTACTAGTAGAGTATATTAAGAAGGTATAAGTATAAGTATAATAGGTAAAGTAGTACTAAGATATATAGATTTAATAGGTAAACTTATTAAATTAGTCGTATCTTCTATATATATAAATAGATTTTAATAATTTTTAAAGTATTAAATACTATCTTATATCCTAGTATAGTATCCGTCTTAATAGACTAACCGCGTCAGGTTAGTACTTTAAACTCGAGTCGAGTTCCCGACTCGACTCTTAGCGAGTTAATACTAAATTCCTAGCCTAAGTATTTAGGTTAGTACTAATAGTTAGTACTAAGTATTCAAGTTAATACTATAAGGTAGTACTAAGTATTAGTACTAAAGTATTAACCCGACTCGCTAAGACTTTTTTCTCTAGTAATATTTTCTATTTTTAGTAGTATTTCTTACTATATTTTCTATTTTTTTTTCTATTATTATTATTATTATTACCTACGTAATTCTTTAAAAGTAAATAAGGTAATATAAAAAAGTAATACATATCCCTATAAAAATAAAGACTATAATATTAGTAATATTTTCTATTTATAGTAATATTTCTTACTATATATAGGATTTACTACTATATTATTAATTATTATTATTATTATTACCTAGGTAATTCTTTAAGGTAATATAAAAAGGTAACGTATATCCCTAGAGAAATAAGGACTATAATATTAGTAATATTTTCTATTTATACTACTAATTATTATAATTATTATTACCTAAGTAATTCTGAAAAGTAAATAAGGTAATACAAAAAGGTAATACATATCCCTAGGGAATTAAGAGGGGTATTTAAATTCTAATTAAAAAAAAATCTAATTTTAGAGTAGGGGTAATTCTAGAAAAAAAAAAGTGTCCCTTACTATTTTATTAGGGGCTTGGCCTCTTAGCGATACCTTGGCGAGTCGGGTTAGCCCAACCCGACTCGCTAAGGTACTAAGGGCTTTTCAGGTCGGTACCGGAAGTAGGTACTAAGTATTCAGGTTGATACCTAAACTAGTACTAGGTATTCGGGTCGGTACTAATCTATAGTACTAAAACCCGACTCGACGGTTAGTCTACGTCTTAAGGTTTTTACTAAGGTATAACTAAGATAGATTAAGGGAGGTATTATAGTTATACCTCCTTTACTTATAATTATACCCCCTAACTACTTATAATTATACCCCCTTATATTAAGTTAGATTAGTTATTACTAGGGTAACCCCCTTATAATATAACTTTATAACTTAATATTTTAAGTTACTTATTATACCTCTACTCCCTTATATTAACTAATAATATACCTTTTAGATATAAAGTAAGTACGCTTATAATAGGAGCTTAGATAGAAGTAAGGGCTAACTTATTAGTACTAGAGTAGAGGTCTATACTAGGAATATTAGGAGTAAGAGTAATACTAAGGGGATATAAGGGCCTTCTTACTATACTAGTATAGCGATAATATACTCTATAGCCTAAGTAGCCTACTCCCTAGCCTAAGCTATCTACCTCTACTACTTTACCTATAGAGGGCGCCCTACTTATACTAGTATTACCCTTAACTAAGGCGCTTATAAGGCTTATAAGGCTAGTAAGACATAAATAGTAGGACGTAAATAGTAGGATATAAATAGTAGGTAAAGAATTAAGTAGGATATAGAGGTATATATAATATTAACGCGTAGTAGCTAGATAGAGGAAAGTATATATATTTAATAGGAGACTTAGTAGTAGTATCTCTATTTAAGACTACGCTTAAGGGATATTACTAACTAGATATTAACTAATTAGAATATATACTAGCTAGAAAAGTTCTAATTATAAAGATTATAATAATAGAATATTTTAAGCCTATTAAATTTCACGAATAATTAATCTAGTTTAAAGAAGATTATATTAAAGATATTACTAAATTTTTTAGTAGTAGGATCTCTATAAGGTATTACTATAGTAATAACTAATCTAACCTAATACGGGGGGGTGTAATTATAAGTAGTTAGGGGTATAATTATAAGTAGTTAGGGGGTATAATTATAGGTAAAGGGGGTGTAACTATAATATCTCCCTAGATTAATATATATCTTTTAGCCTATTTAGATATATATTATAAGTATTAACTATTAAGTAGTATAGTTATATAGCTCCGATTAAATCAGCGATTATTTTTTAATTTAGTGGGGTCGGGGTCGGGGTCAGGGTATTGTAGCATGCTAAAAGAATCCAATTAGCTTAAGATTACATAAGATACTTGAACCAATTAAACCTATTATCTCCCGTTCTTATTCTCGACTTAACATCATTCAACCACATCAGAGACACCTTGAAGTCAACTTCGGGGAGCCATTGTTCCTTCGCTTCTCCACATCAAGCTATGCCTCGACCTAATCCATACGATGGAAGCTGTACAAATCCCGGGTGTGTTGCTGGAGGCACGAAACGCTGCCCCTGCAAGCAAGCCTCCTATTGCAGCCTTCTGTGCCAGAAGGAGAACTGGCCAGCCCATAAAGCTGCCTGCAAGCGTGTCACCTCCAGCAACGACTCCTCAACAGTCCCTTGTGTTCGGCTGAAAGCTCAATCTGGCGGAGCATCCGGATACGAAAAAGCTACAGTATCCCAAGACCACTCGATCTTCAGCACTTCTCCATCGTCCGTCACGCAGAAGTTCGGCTTCCCTCTCCTCGTGCAACCGCCCTCGACGCGTCCGGCTCGTGTGGCAGACAACGACAATCCGCACGCTACATGGCTCATGATCAACCCAGACAATGGCCTCGCTCCACCGGAGTGGCAAAGCGCCGTCGGCGACTGCTTGGTTGCAAGAGCAGACAAGAAGCCCTTGGATATACAAACGCTTGCGGCTATCACAGATTACGTGTCTGATATCATGAACGATTTCGGCGACGGAATGGACGGATCGGCAGTGGCAGCAAGATACTACAGTAAAGCAAAGTTGGATAAATTCATGAAGGGGCATTTGCAGATGCAGTCGGACTACAAGGCTCAGACGGCCGGATTAGGAGGCTCATGAGAAGCAAGACGAAGCATCTGGTCAGCATCGGCTATAATTGCCAGACGCCATACGTTGAGTGCACCCAAATTGTCATGCGTAGTAGGAGTGGCAGACAAGAGAGGTGGAATGGATTTGGACATCTCAATGGAGCCGACTACTCGGCTTTGCAAGACGGCTATGTGGTCAACATACAGCTACCAGGATGCGGTGGAATGAAAGTTGGCGCTGTTGTATACCAAGAACCGACATATACCCTCTAGCCGTCACTCACACATAGAAACACTTTGGAATGCACCTCAATCTTACTAGCATGTCCATACTGAGGTCCTTGCCAGCTAGCTCTTATTTCAATTACAACACCGACACAGCAACGGCGGTGTGTAACTCTATATTTGCGCCCAGTATAGGGTCAGCTTCTGCAGTCGAAATTGAGCCAAAGGTTTGTCATGTGTTGTACTTCGGTCATTGATCGAGTACTTCACGTTGTCTGCCAGCCAACGCCTTGATGGAGGTAAGACATCACCATATGCACCGCCTGCTTTTAGCGCATGCTCAACCAAGGTATCAATTTTTGGACGAAGATGCATTTCCAACCTCAAGTTCTGGTTTCCCTCATAATCTTGAAATCGTTTTTAATTTGTCGTGGAGTATGCGTACCTGAATTTCCAAATTTACGTGATTGACATACCATTGACTACGCCACAATTTACTCGAGGGAGAATTGTATTCGCGCGCTACACCGGCCACTTCACGTAAGAATTGGCAAGGATAGGAAGCGCTGAGCGCCGATAGTAACACCAGAATCACCGATTAGCTTACTTGCGCATAAGGCGCGAATGTCCGCCTACAGACACATTCTTCGTCTCAAAAATATCAGGGAGCAAAAGGAAGATGATGATTGTACCAGGATTTCTCGTTTTGGCTTTGGGAGCTATTGCTGCAGTAGTCGCTCTGATTGTACCTCCAGGTCCATCGACCCTGCGGTTGTCGTCCCACAATGCAACGGACTCAACGACGAATGCAAGCAAGAAAAGTCTTGGGCAATGGCCCCAAAACGTGTTCTCAAAGCCCCTCAGCTGGGGAATCACCGCCCAAATCCTCTCTTCTGTACCATCTCCGCCGTTGACACTACTCCAAAAGTGGAGAATCCTATCCATTATTGAAGGGATGGAACACGCGGCACGGCAGCGTTGCCCTATTTATCCCAAGGCAGTCACCATGAAGCATTACCACGACACATCTGGCCCTCTTATCTTTGAGATGAGCTCTACGAACACCTCATTCACAGGGCCGATGGTCGCTGGGATGCTGAGAGCGATCTGGGAGATGATATTGGAGTACGGAGGTCCTGCTAGTTTATTTGCGATGCTCCTAAAGGAAGGGGCGGATATCGGATTCTTCAGATTCACGATTACCGATCCTGTTGTTTGAGTAGATTCTTGGATGCAAAGGGCAGACGATGAAAGAACGTTGTCGAGTCACCAATGTTGTGATGGGGATTTTGATGATGAAATCAATCGGCAGTGACGTTCAGGGGAATTGTTCTTTCGGTCTCCTTTTATCGCTGCCACGCGCAGGTACAACATATACAGGATTCCTTTCGACTAGACACCACCCCCGGCCTTCCTAAGCAGCTTGCAAGATGGCGGAAAATATTAAGACAACGACGCCTTCAACTAGGTTTACGCCCCAAATGCCCTCTTGGTGTTCCCCTTCTCAATTGGAGCAGACCTCAAAGATCCCGTAAAGGCGATATTTCGCACGATGCCTGACATCACACTTAGCGTACCAATTAGGAACGTCCTTCAACCCTCTCGTTCGTCTACAAATGACCATCATCCCTGACCCCTCATACCGAGACCCTATCAACTCCCTGCCGAAAGGGGTGAACCGTATCGACGTGCCTACAGCATTGACTGCTGAACATTCATGACTGGCTGGGGTGCTAAGCCTACAATGTGATCATAGAAGAGAATGTCTCAACTTTCTTGGATCGGAGAGTCTTGTCATGGGAAATTGAACGGGCTTTATCTTTAGTCTCCTTGATATATTCCATTAGCTGTGCTTTCTGGTTGCTCCTTTCTGTTCTCTCTCGGGCAATTCCTCATCATAATCTCCCATTATGAATACCGTCCTCTACATCCATAGTATCTTAGCGACAGTCAGCGCCCAATACAAGTCTCTCAAAAGTCATCATAAAGACACCATATTCTTCCCGGCGGCTCTGCGCCGCGGTGCTGGCTGCCCTCGATGCTGGTGATCCGTCAATGCTGATTGTGATATCTAATGAGCGACCATCTAGACCAGGCGTTCCTCACCTCATTCGTCGATGCTAGTACCGTGGTTTATTTTGGCTCCTTTGCCACATCTGCTACATTTACAATTGTTATTGGCGCTCAGAGTAGAATGGTTGTCGCTCTGGCGTGATCTAATTCGTCGTCTCAACCATCTCCCTAGTATCAGCATTCCGCAGTCGAGCATCATCAATTTCCAACGCATCCGTTGACGGCACTCTACAACGACAAACCCCAACAGTGAAATCAGCTTTCCAATGAGCGAGGACCATACTACACCCATAGCTGCAGTTTCCGTGCAAGCATGAGCACCGACGTACACTCCCACCTCCAAAACCTCCTTCTCCAGTAAAGCCTTCGCGACCTAGGTGGATCTCAAAAGAACGCAAACTAATCAAGATGGGTCAAAAAATCACCTAAAGTCTACAACTACGCCCTAAACGACATCATTGCCATCGACCTCACCCGAGGAGGGTGGATCACAGACCCACGAGCCGTCGCTCCTGTCATACGCGTCCCGCATCGAGTCCTTCACTCTGGCCAAGCGTGTCACATCAACCAACCTGAAGACTTTGTTATCGACGGCGACCGTATTTGCTGCAATACAGGCACGCCAAAGTCACAAGCAAGCATCACATCCATCACCCCCTTCGACAGCCTCTACGCCACCACCACATCCATCGCGTCCCTTGGCTATTGCGAATTTCAGTACGGAACCTCATGAATCCTCCAAACCATGGCTACATCTATATACCCCAATCACCCCACCCATCCAGGCCCCAATTCTACCCCCGCCAACGAACACCTTCAAACCCCCCACATCCAAAGAAACACCACAAACCCCCACAGCAACACCCGCGCCCTCCCAGTTTTCAGCTCCCACCTCACCACCATCGCCACTCCATTCCCCAATCCCCAAACGACAATAGCCACAGAGTCAGCATGCAATACCCATCCACTTGTGCACAACATACTTCCAGTAACACCTAGCGCAAACGATCCCACCGAAAAACGAAACAGCGACCTGTCAACCCATCCGAATTATAATGTGTACCCCACCACAAAGCCAGACTCTACACCTAGAGTACAGAGTGCAAGACCCGCCGCCGAGTCCGGCTCACAGCGGTCATCTGAAGTTACAACGCTGATGGGGTTAGGGTTATGACGTACTCATCAGTACGTACTACGACGATGTTAAAAGTAGGATCACTAATTCCAAAAAGGGTTTACAGTATAGGAGTTCGCATACCACCTACTTAATTATTTTGATTGTACGTTGTGGATGTGAATATCTGAACCGGAACTGATATTCCTCTTCTTAAATAAGACTGCGAGGGTACTCCGAGACGGGTAAGATGTACTGTGGTAGACATATCATAGGTACAGACTACCTTGATACAAACCACCACCACTTAACTATCTACCCCATATCCCATATCCCATATCCATAAATAATCCCCATCCCCATCCCCATACCACTCCCAACTCCCGCATCCCGCATCCCAAATCCCCTATCAGAAATAGAAACGTCACATTCATATTACAGTAGCATCTCGGCAATCATCAAACAACTCTTTGTCGTACGAACATGTCTTCCTATGTAAATGATCCAATCAATCAATCCCCATATTTTAAGATACTCCTATCAAATGGCCATATTTTAACATCGCCATCCTCTCCCGTTCCAAGCTCCCATTGCTATCCAATGCTAGTCCTCACGAACCCAGGTCAAGATTTGATAGACCGATCTCTTAATCCCTATTACGTTAATACCTCCCACCCCCTATCCTCATCCACTACCCTCTCCTACCGAAAATAACCTCAATTCCCCTCCCTACCCCTCCTCCAAGAACCCACTTCCTTACCACAAACCCCTCAAAACCCTCAAAACATTGACAGAAGAGTCCACCTTTATCGCTACCAACAGATAACCACCTTTTAGTCACCACTCCATACTTTCCCTTAAAATTATCTGACATAGCTTCTCATGCTTCGCGTATCTAATCATCAGCTCGAGGCTTGACATTTACTAGCTTCTCGAGAGGTATCGGACTCGGTGTGTCGGTACGTAGCGCCGTTAATGCGTCGATGTGTGGATGCGTTGGGGAAAAGGGCTGATGCGTGAATTGGTTAGGGTTAGGACTGGGGGTCGAACGTCGATAAGACAATTTTCAGCGCGGGAGTCGTAGCAAATGAACTCAGTATGCGAGTTGGTTAGGTCAATTCAGTAGCGGATGAGTCAGAAATATATGCATGAGTCAACTCATCCATAGATTGCTTATGTTGTAGAGGGGAGGCTAAGGAGGTGATAAAGGGACGGGAACGTAGATGTAGACGTTGGCGGTGTTGCTTGGAGATTCGGGAGTATGGTGTATGGGCTTTTTTAGTGGTGGTGTTTTGAAGAAAGTACAGTCCTGGACGGATGTCATGGAGATTGCGGACGATTTTTATTCAGAAAGATATGTTGGATCTGCGTCAACGCTGTTGGAAAGTGTGGAGAGTTGCTGTAGATGTTAGTTTCGACAAAGGAAGAGAATGGTAGAAGAGAGAAATGCTGTTGCCGTATTAGGAGAGGTTAGGCATCACATGGTACAACTTGGCTGCTAAAACATGCATCGCGTCGGTGTTCTTCGAGTTAAAGAGTTAAGATGCTTGTGGTTCGTGTCGAAGAAGGCGCCATCGCCATCATAGGTACGACTCCAAATTGCTCACCGATCTAGTTTGTAGGCTGTACTCCCGTGTCTTCTATTTTATCCGTTTAGCCAAACCAGCTCCTCCAATGCTATCTTACAATATATGTCCTTTATGATATTCCTTGATACCGAAAACTATTTTCACTCAGACATCGTATTGCCAAGCCTCAACTCAAGCAGCCGCTCATCCATATCAGCGCACCGCGCAATGTCCAAAGCCCTGTCCAACATCCACCTCCTCTGAGCCGCAGGTACTGCAGACACGGCACAAGCGAAGGCTAATGGTTGCAAGATCATAAGCCCACCGAGCTTTCTGGGCGGGAGAAGGTTTGATGGTGGCAGACCCGGATTCATGAATGTATTTGGGAGAGGCGGCCTTCGACACAATATTTGGGCCTTCGTGGCGGACGGTGGCTGCAGCGGTTGATCTGGTATGGTCGTCGCAGCGGGCTTGTTTCTCGCATCGGCTGCAGCCAGGCATTGTAGATGGTAAGGAACACTGGCACATATTCCATCAACCGACGATCTGACGGCTCTTCGCGCTTCGCTCAGCAGTCCTCGAGCATTGATTGTATTCTCTGCTACACGGTAAATAGGCGGCTGACTTCTGGCGAGCCAGTTGGCGCAGCAGGCGATAAGGGTTTGTACCGCGATACGATGCATGCGAAATGCATTCAGCTTCCTTGCAGTCGCCAGATCTGGGTATGAAGTGACATAGCCTTGCCATGCTGATACTTCCTCTGAGGATATCCCTATTTCAGGTAACTCTTGCTCGCCTGGGGTAACGTCGCTAGAGCATGTCTCCCAATCTTTGGGTATCGAATCTCGCCACGTTATCAACTCCAGGTCCAGCTCTTTGGCTTCCTGGAGAATTTCCAAAATAATTCGAGTGTTTGGAGGACTTGATTCAATTCTATTGAGTCGCTCGCGGAGGAGAGAGATGGCGAAAGCAGTCCTCGCCAGTCGTGCCGATGGAGTCTTTACCGGGTATTCCATGTTAGCGCTTCTGTCGGCGTCGATGACTTCGTCACTGAACGTGAGCATTCCTCTTCCTGTCATACGGACAGGATCGACAGTCTGCAAGAGTAAGGAGCTACAGGATTGACCTTAGTGAGAGAGCCACATACCAAGTTTGTCTGGACAAATGAGAATAATCTTCGGGCCGTGACATTGGTAAGGTTCTGTCGTCCACGAAGATTGACCAACATGATGGCACCGTTGGTGTGTTTGCTATGGTCTGGTGTTGAATGGAAAGTCGCCGTCATATTCTGCTCCCAGATGTGAGAACCTACGGATTCCTCGCTTACGAGGAGATATCTTACCTCTATCCAACCCATCAAAAGAACTGCAAAAAGTGTCCCATCTTCCTTTGCCAAGTAAGGGTCCCGCAGAGCGTTTTGTAGACTCACCAAAGCCTCGCCATATTTTCGCCGTGCGAGATACATACACTGGCTAACAGAGTGAAAAGGTGCGCTGGTCGCCCAAGCTATAGCTAGAGTTGCTGGAATGGCAGGGGATGAAGTGGGTGCGTTGGCATGAACTGTGTCCAATACTGAAAGTAATCCATCTTGGCTATCACCGTTGGTGTCTGTGAGTACAGACAAACGGGACAACCGAGCAAGGACCGCCTCATCTGGATCGATGTCAAAGGATGGACGTATGAGGCTGGTATCACGCCTCTGGAGACGGTGTCGCTGGTCCTGCAATGCATGTCGCTTGGCTAGGTCATTTTGGTTCCGAAATTGCCGTTCTGTTTCGGGAACATATCCGCGGCAAGTTATCTTCGACTTCTGACATCTCGCACATGTCGGCTTCCCTTCGTCACACTAGCAAAATCGCGAGCGCTTAGCGGGATCCATTCACCCACGAATTGAAGGATGCAGTTACTTTGATCCGTCTAGACTTGCAGGTCAGGCAACCAGCGCTTGGTTTTCCTCTATTGCCCATAATCTAGCCACAAAAGCTGAAGGCGGATAACAAAGCTGGCCTCAGAGTTGAGGAGTCTCGCGGTTTGGTCGACAATGTTGATATTAGGAGATATTAGGGGTAACGCGTTGTGGATTTCAAATCGCGAGGATTGCCCAGATTTATGGGCCAATTCGTAACCTGCACTAAACGTTTTTTGATTAATTGGATCGAGGCTGAATGAATCAAAGATTATCGTGGCTGTGTCATGTTTACAGGACACCTTATTGGACCCCAAAGTCTTTGCCAAGACCTAATAGAAAGCGTTAGCCATGCGAGGACTGTTGGGGGATAATTCTAAGGGAACTATTGGAGATCGCACCATATGAATGAGAAGAGATCTCTACTTGCCGCAACTTATTGAATAACGAATTCATCAATCATAGACTACGCAACAACAACCGGATTCGGACAGGGAATTCTGCCTTGCCAAGGTCTTGGCATTCTACCGGAGGTAATCGGCCCGCCGGACATTGGAGCCGATTGTTGGTGAAGAATCGGAGTAGTGTGGCCGAGTCCGCGCTCCAAGGGAAACGGCACTGAGGTGTAGCATAGTGAACGGAGTGTATCGACATCGCAGGAATATGTCTGGTCGGGTCCAGTTGAAGCCCCAGTCTCTAAGCTAAGCTCCGGGTTCAAAGGCCGCCTAGATGGTTATTGCGTTGGTGGACTATGGCGCAGCTGCTGTGAAGATTTCAGTGCCAACATATTGAGAAGCCATTACTTGCCAACATCAGCGTTGTGCAGCCCCCGATTCGATGCCGATGTTGGCGTATTATGAAAACGCTCCGTAAGTGACACTCGCACTATGGATCAGGTGCCACCAGCGCTAACATTCAAGCTGAGTCCATCGTCTGCGGCCTATGTGAAAGAGGATTCGTATCTACCTTGGATTCTGTGCTGTGGTCAATGCCAAGAAGTCGTCTATTCCATTACATGAATTTGATCGCATTGAACCCAGGACAATGTCACGCAGCGTTGAACGATCAAATTGCAGGTGTCCTCTTGAGTGTCCAGTCTTACCACCATTCACGCCATTCTCGTCCCAAAAGATCGAGCCTTGATCAGCTCTATCACCTCAGCGGCAGGAAGCACATGGTCTTCGAACTCAGATAGGCTAGCCCCTCAAGAAGGATTCTGTCCAGTTTGAGATCCAGAAATCGGTACCGCATGGATTTTGAATGAACCGCAAGTAATCAAAATCGAGGATGGAATATTGCAAATGGATGTGATGGAAAATATGAGCGAAAACCAAAAGTGCAGGATCGGCATCAATCATAGCAACGCGAGGAGTCGACATTATCGCTCAATCGATCAGCGAAGGGTCTTTTAAAGAGGAAATGAACGCAGCGAATGGCGCAGTTACAATCGAAATGCCCAGAAATCGACAATTGATACCCCTGTAATTCCCAAATATGGGTATGGTTTCATTGGGCACCAAGAAGATAGTATGAAAGGGAAATGAGGCCGGAAATCCGAACAATTGCTTTCTACCACACCCTTCGGGTCCGAAATTACAGTGGCCTCCCTGATTGGAATTCACGAGGTGCTCCACGCAGCCACACGTGAACAAGACAATTCCCGAATTGATTTGTTCCCAGATGGTTTTCCGGGCGAAGTTGTCCTTCGGCGGGTTGGATAGCATAGTCTGGTGGCTGCAGATGAGACCATGTTTCCATTGGTCAGTACGTGACTTTTTCCGATGTCCATGAAGGTATGGAGATTGGTCCAATAATCTGTCGACCGCGCCTATAGCCGAATGCGTGGAGCCCACGTTACTTTGAATCCATGGGTCTTCCGCCTGACAGGAAAGGATCACGAACAACACGCAAGATACTCAAGGCTGGCAGCCTAACTTACTTCACAGAAGGAAAAAGGCGATCATGTCCTCTGCCTCATCCACTCCGATGGAGTGATCCTCTGCTTTCCATAGTACAAGGAGAGTGATTCTGCAGGTCACACGGCTGTAGCCCACCACTGTTTATCAGGCTTGCGCACTTCCAGAAAGCCTCCACCTCGCCGATCTTGCAGCCTGAAAGCTGCCCTTCTCCGACGCTTCCTGGAATCAATGACCGCAGCCTCCGGCACCCGTACCTAGGGCCTCAATATCCAGGAAAACGGTGCCGTCATCTGTGTTATACCGCCACATACATAGGGTATCCAGCCGTCATCAGGCAATTGGCAATCGATATGATGAACGCCGTGAAAGGGGGATCATCAAACATGAGCTCGGGAGGTCATGTTGGTACAGAGTTTGCGGAGCATCTGCAAGACGTTTGCAGGATACGAAACGTGAAAGGATTGTATGGTAAAGCTGTTGGAAATGACGAGGTCAAGAACTCGAAAAGGCTTCCGGAATATCGATGGCACAATGTCTCCCAAAGGCAACAGCGGTTGGAATAGGTTAGTTGTGGCCTGTAGAATAGCATACGGGTCTCGGGGCTACTTTCACCCGGTATTCTATCCTAGTCGGGGTATTGACAGGGACGGTAGCCTCTCTTGATGTCATTGTACTGAGACGATTTGTATAATCCTCCGGAGACTCATTCTCCTGTCACAATTACTCATCTCATCCCAGATCTCGAGAACTTCGGAGCACTAGCCAAGCCATATCCATACCGCCCGCCATCATTGCTCTCTTCACGCAAAGAGCGCTGCGATCCTTCGTGCCCTCAAGAGCCTCCACTCACTTTCTTGGTGGCTCGAGGGTTCATTATTACAGCTCCAAAAAGCCCGACAGCAAGAAGATGTCTTCGAATGCAGACTCAACCAGCGGATCCAATCCCTCAATGATTCATGGACATGCCGCCTACATAGCAGCTGCTGCGAAGGTACTATGTCCCCCCTCAGTCGGCTGAACCTCGCCACGCTGTTGCTTTAAGAACCCCCAAAGACTCTGTCTCTCTATTGCTCTCAGTTACAGCATCCTATCACACATCATCACCACTCGGTCATAATTACCGAATCCTACATCAGCTGACCATGTGCTTCCTCCTAGGAAACTCTCGGCTCCTACACATCAACCGACATGCAAAACGCCGGAGCCTCAGACAAAAGTGCAGCAATAGGGGAGATGAGGGCGGCGAAGCAGGTTTCGGATCAGCAAGGCGGTGAAGTCAGCCGTAATGAGACGCTGGGCAAGGTCGAGAAGACACTAGGAAGTGTGACTGGCTGCGAGGGCATGGAAGAGGAGGGTGCTAAGCGACAGTCGTGAAACTACAAAGCATGCTGGACATAAGATGAAGGAAAGAGTGACCTGGGCGCTGGGCATGGTTGGTAGCATGATAGAATTGGGGTACGGCACCTTTGGGCGTTGGAAGGGTTTGAGCCCATTTACTACGCAGATTATAGCTGGTCGATAAGATCTAGCGATGGCCTCAGCCTACAACATAAGGCGCCAATGTCTCTCCGACTCATAGCCAAAGGCTCCTGCGGATTCATGACCAGCTATCCAACCCCTAGTTGGCGGGGACTCTCGAAATTCCATAAGATCTGTCACCAGGTCCCCAGCTGATATATGGTCACTCGTTCCATTCCTGTCCCTTAACCTTAAAACTCACGAACCGGAAGATTCCTAGCGACATCAGCGTTACTTACTGTATCCTATCCCAGATGTATCACGTGACTGTACTCGATGGTTGCATCACACTAGAACGGTAATAACATCGGCTGTCTCTCATAACCATTTGCCCACCCGACACCATTGATCCAAATGACCAGTAGCAAAACACATTTGCTGTGAGCCAGTCTGTGATTAGGCACAATGCACAATATAGGAGATAAAAAGCCCATGCCACGTCACACTACGTAGCTCGGATTTCATCCGCGCAAATACCTCCATCAACCCATACATCCACCATGCCGCCTATTCCTCCAGCAGTAACGCCATCGCGATGCCTGCGGTCCATATGTTTCCACCAATCCAAAACCAAGACCCCAATTGACAGCCGCCGCCCAATCTCAACCTACGGCTACACCCAAGCCAAATCGCTCGTCTACGCCAAACATGGTTCCCCCAGCGACGTCCTCGAGTACGTCTCCCCCCAATCCCACACCCCCCCCACACACACTCACTAACCTCCTCCCCCCCCACAGCCTCCACACCCACTCCCTCCCACCCCCCCACTCCACCCTCCTAACCCTCCGCACCCTCGCCGCCCCCCTCAACCCCGCCGACATCAACCAAATCCAAGGCACCTACCCCACCTCCCCCCCCTTCACCACC
>JAABUX010002671.1_pt1 | contig 24801 bp, 17 predicted proteins | sample 5561851 | NCBI WGS metagenome assembly JAABUX01 (sample SAMN10711883, study PRJNA513361) | rock metagenome | isolation source: Antarctica rocks | place: Antarctica: Victoria Land, Richard Nunatak red sandstone | collected 2016-01-03 | reverse complement strand
GGGGTGGGGAGGGGGGAGGAGAGGGGCGGGGGGGCGAGAAGGAGGAGATTGAGATTTCATTTGGGGACGGCGGTGGGGGGGGTCAAGGGTGGAGGTGGGGGTTTAGCAGCACGGCCTTTGAGGCTAGGGGTTGGGAAGGGGGTGGGAAGGGTGGGGGGGAGGGAGGTTGGTGTCGTGGGGTAGGATGATTTGGGTTGGTTCTGTATAGTTTCTTTATTTTGGGGCGATGGCGCGGCGCGGTGGATTTATGAGTGAATGGGAGGGTTTGGTGTGGGTTGTATGTGGTGATGATTGTTGGTCTTTATGGGGTGATGAATTGTAATATCTTGTCTACGTTATGTAATTTATGTGTTTTGATCTGTCAGGGGTTGTACCTCAGAGATGATGAAATGTTGGAGTCCGTCCGCGAAAGAAAAGAGCCGGTTTGAGTAAGCTGCTACACAATTCCATTCTAGTCAAGTTATATAAAGTCAACCTTACGATGGAGCGATCTCATTCAGAGCAGTACCTTGAACATCGAAAAAGCCAATGAGAGCAAGCAAGGGACCTACACCATCATAAAGTTGTACGAGGCTGAGAAGAAATCCCGAGTGCGGCTGAGGGTTATGTGCGAACCACATCGGCCGATCACCAAGACCGCCTATTCTACCTTAGAATAAAGTAAGGTACGCTCTGACGTGAGAACTTGAAGATTGCCCAGACATCACGCTTTCCAGCTCATGATTTGATCTCCTTCTAAAGGAATGGAATACGAGCGCCTCTTCAGCCTTGTCAGGCACTTCCCGGGTGAGACATGAGGTACTGCATATCTGTTAATTTTGTATTGAGGGTGCCTGCGATTGCTTCAAGACTGTTCTATTCATTCACACATTGATGGTAATGGATTCAAGGCTTGCTGAAGCCAAGCCATTGAGATCAGAGGCGTACAAAGTAGAGCCTCCTTGAGCCTGCAAACTACTGGCCTATCTACGGCGTGGGATAGGTTTTTCTCATCTTCAGCATTTCGTGGAGCTGATGGTTTTCAGAGATGTCAACACAAGGCCTCTGACAGATCCTATTTGTGATGCTGCCAAGCACGCACGGTAGCACCAAGTAACTACCATAAAGCCACACAGATGTACCATTGGTTACTTCTGTTGTTTTCCAATACGACATTGAGTCGTATACAAGGCAGCAGGAGCTTTCCGACGCCAGAATGCCTTGGTGTTGACAAAAGTCAGCCAATGAGCGACCCATGTGGGCCATCTATCATGGTCGACGCGGAGGCTGAGTCTTCCTACAACTCTTCAAGACCATTTCATGTTGTATCAGCATGCTTCGTTTTCTGTCGGATCAAGCACCAATGCAACATGGCTGTCTGACGGTCAGCAAAACGAGTGTCACGCCCTGGCTGTAGGGTGCAGTGGCTGGCTGAAATTCCTGTATGACCCAGCTATAAGAGGAGCCATCTTGTCTCCTGTCACTCATTCAATTTTCATTCAAAGCAATCAAAGATTCAATAACCTTCACCAGTATAGAACTCGATCGAGAGCTGGAAATTTCAGTCAATAATCCCTTTGAGGCTATTTTATTGGCAGCTAGTTCAAGTATTCACTATTGAGAATCGACTTCAGAGCTTTATATTCTATTACCTCTGCCATTTACCAGTGCAAACCTTCTCCAGAAAAGTCTCAGCTGGCCTGCTAACAGTCAATAACAAAGTAAGCAACACTGAACTTGAAGTCAAGAAAGCTGATCGATGACACCCGTTCAGGAAGATTAACATCTTACATACAGATCTGAGGAAAGAACACATCGTCAGCATGGTTGTCCTCCCTCCTGTCGACGAGCCCCAAGTATACAATCAAAATTACGTGCTCTACTGGAATAGCGTTGCGCTTGATCTTAATAGGCTTGTGGTAACCATTGCTGGCCCCAACAACGGTCCACCCGGCGCGGCAAGAGCCTTGGGCATCCTCCACCTGGCTATTCATGATGCCTACTTCGCCATCAAGCCTGATCAAAGATTTACCACCTACCTCTCGTCTACTGAAGGAGAGGTCAAGCTGCCACCAACCCTCGGCGCAACTGATGCTAGATTAGCCGTGGCTGGAGCCGCGAATACTGTTCTCATGCAGCAGTACACCACTCCAAGCTCGAACGTGGCTACTGCTTCAACCATCCAGCTTGCTCAATTCATTCAAGATGCTGTGACCGCGTTCCCGAATCTCGATACCCTTTCGCCAAGTTATCGTTTCGGTATCGAAGTCGGCAAAGCCATCCTGAGCCTCCTCGCTATCAAACCCGGTGAGCCCGGCTTCGACCAAGACTCCTATCGTCCCACCCCTGGCAAATTCAAGTTCGATGACGATCCCACGAACCCAATCAGGCTTGTCCCCGTCAACATCAACGATCCCAATGGACCCAAAAAGGCGGTCCACATCTACCAAGCACCTTTCTACGGCTTGACTGCAAAGCGACTTGCCGTTCAAGGCTCCATGAATGGCGCTTCAACGGATCATGTGCTCGCCGACCCACCTAGCAACGATCCTGTGGAGTACTATTCTGTCTTCGACGACGTCTATCGCGAAGGCGGTGCCCAAACGCTCAACACGACACGCCGAACCCCCCAGCAGACAGTCAGTGGATTCTTCTGGGCTTACGACGGCTCCAATCTCATTGGTACACCTCTCCGGCTGTTCAACCAGATCATGCGCAAGATCGCATTCGATAGGAGACCAGCCGGCATCGTCGATGAAGCAACGAACGCCGATTTCGTTCGCCTTTTTGCGCTATTCAATGTGTCCTTGGCAGACGTGGGAATCTTTGCCTGGCGGGAGAAATACAACTTCGAATTCTGGCGTCCACTCTCCGGCGTGCGTGAAGATGACACTCCATTCGCTGATCCGTTCTGGCTCACTCTCGGCGCACCGGAGACCAACAGCAATCAGATCCCGATCAAACCTCCTTTCCCATCATGTGAGTACTTATCCTTCCTTCATTCACGTAGATCCTTGACTAATCGATGCCAAGATCCCTCCGGCCATGCCTCTTTCGCTGGCGCTGGCTTCCAAGCCGCCCGCCTCTACTACAAAGAACGGAATAACCTCACCTTCGCCGACGACGCGCCGGATGACATCGCCTTCGAATTCGTCTCCGAAGAGCTCAACGGCGTAAGCCGCGATCTCCGCAACCCATATGATCCCAATATCCCCATCACTGATCAACCCGGCACAATTCGTACCCGCGTTCCTCGCAAATTCTCCAGCCTCTGGGATGCCATGTACGACACCGCGATCAGCCGCGTCTTCCTCGGCGTCCACTGGCGCTTCGACGCCTTCGCCTCCAGGGACGTATTGGCTTCCACCACTGTTAAACAAGACGGTACTACCGACTACAAAGCCTCTCAGGATGTGAGGTACGAGACCTGGGGCCCTCGCGCAGATCGTCCTGGTCTTTTTCCAATTGGTGGAGTGCCTCTGGGGATCGGCGTCGCGAATGATATTTTTCAGAGCAAGCTGAAGCCGACGCCGGCGTCGTTCCAGCCGACTGGGAGGAACAAGAATGGAGATGGTGCGGCTGTTGAGGCGGCTCCTACCAATGGTGTGACATCGATGAAGCAAAAGCTAATGATGTTCCAGGAGGATGGCAATGGGGTCAATGGGGATCACAGATGGCGAAAATGAGTTGTGTCGGGCTAATGAAGTTCCAGGAGGATGGCAATGGGGTCAATGGCGATTACTGATGGCAAGGAATGAGTTGAGTCGGGCTGGATATAATTATATGCTTTTGGGACACAGAGAACATCGACGATAAGATGTACTACTATGGTGTTTTGATATATAGCTTTGTACTCTTCCTTAATAACCGATAGTTCATGAACCCGTTATGTTTGTTGAAATGAATATTCTAGATGTTTAGTAACATCTGAGTTACAGGAAGGAAGAGTCCGGAATCCGAAACTCTCTTTTCAAACGTGCTCTATTCACTTGCTGATTGGGGGTGGTGGGTGGTTGTACGTACCGAAACGATGACGCCTCTTCTACCTTCAGAGTGTATATATATTTTACAAGAGTGTTCGTTCTTCAACTGAGAACTCTCAAGACGTAAAATCGTTGGCAATATTGTACTTCGCCTCCGAAGCAACGTGCGGTTGGTCTAAAATCTTACTGTACCCCTCAATGCCCTATTTCAGGCGCTCATAGCCCCAGCTTGATTACCTTCGGGCGTTAATCGGTATATTTCTATCTCCTGAAACATTCTTTGGCTGGTCCGAGTCCATCCTTTGAGAGATCCTTTGGTCGAATCGCACAAGAGCTACTTGCAATCTTTGGGGAAACACGCGATAGCACAAGGAAGAAGCCGCCCAGGTGCTACCATGTCCAAACGAACGCTTTTCACCACAGTGACTGCTCTTCCAACTGGCATATCACGAGAGACTGTCATCGAAACGCTTCACAATCATCTGGAGATGATCGACCTCAATCCCCTCGTCACAGAACGCCATCCCATCAACCCCCCACGAGAAGCCACCCCAGAAGAGTTCCATGCGCAATGGTATTCTGTGACTGACAAAGTCAACTATCTTCCAGGCGGTCTTTACTCCGGTGCTGTCAGCTTCAACGCATGCTTTCACGACCTGCCCGATGGTCTGCAAACTCATATTTACGCTCCGATGGGTCTCAACATGAAAGGAAGATGGACACTTGGTGGTACACTTCCGGGAGAGCCCAGGCAGCCCGTCGAACTGGGGTTGGGAGTGCCGAAAACTGGGTTGTGGCTGCGAGAGGATGTTGATATGAAATGCAATTTCGTCATGACCAAGTTTGTCAAAGGGACCACGAAGAAGGCACACACGACATTGGTGCAAAGGCTGGTGGAGAAGGCGCATTTGGTCGAGGCTCAGGTTCATAACCATGCGCTCGAAGAGCGACAGTCCATTCACGAATCGTACCCACCGGAATATCATGCTGGCATGATGTCGCCCACGCAATCCCAATATTTCGATGGAAAGCCATTGAATGTCCAAGCTGGCTCACGTCTCTCTGGTGCTTCCAATACCACAACCCAAAGCCCACCACTGGCCGGAGGTCCTCCTCCGCAGGGACCGAATCACTCTTACTTCAATCCGAACGGACAGCAGACGGTACCTCAAGACCCTAGATACTCATACACAAGCCGTAATTCTTATCCAGAATCCGGCGATTCGTACGCGAACAATCGGATGCCACATTATCAATATCCGAATCCATTGAACACGAACAATTTCGCTGCGGAACTTCCATCTCATAATACGAGGACGCCAACAGAATTGGACAGCACTAGGAGATAATGCAACAATCGAAGATGGCAAAAGACCTCCTCTACTCCACCAAGGTCCTGGCTTGCCCATCTAGCACTCTCTACGGATATTGGGAAACGGCAAGGTAAAGGTGAACGATATGTGTGGTCACATAGGAACGTTTCCAGGCGCCGATCGTCGAACATATCAACAGAAGACATCAAGGCTGGCCTTGGAATAGAACAGAGATATACTGCTCGAGTTGTGTTTACTCTCTAAGATTGTTTTGATACCCAGGATTTGCGGCTTGATTTTTAACACTCGTTGATATAGGGGATAGAGAATTATTTTTATCACGAAGGCAAGAGGAATGTTGATATAGACGCAAGGAGGCGTAAGATAGTTACCGACTTGTATATTCACAAATGGACATAAGCCTCTGGACAATGATGTGAAACACTTCAATGGTAATATTGCTACTATATCAACTCGCTGCATCTCACAACTAAAACTTTGAATATGATTCTAAGTTATCCTATATGGCCTTTGTACGGCGCGAGTGCTCAACCGAGGTTCCGACTTGCGGGCTGCATCCCACCATGTGGGAACCCTCGGAAGGAGATAACATTCCTTCACGTGCTTAACAACTATAACACTGTCTATGCCTCTCTCCACTCCCCTATGTTCTGTGCTATTCTAGCCTTGACGACCCTTTACGGTGACTACATGGCAGATTGGGACCACGGATGAGTTCGCCCGCTACAGATTTACCTTCGGCCACATGATCGGCTTGTTTGGTATTCACTGATCTGGATCTGGACCATGTATCAACAGGATAGTCCTCGATTATACACCTTCCTAACCCTAATATTACCTTGATCGACTTCTATAACACTTGACGGGCTTGCCTAACCGACCAGTGCAGCTGCGTCGTGCCAAAGGACTCAGCATTCACTAGGAGCCCCTGCCTACTTCGCTAATCGCTCTACATTTTAGCCGTTCAGACATGATAGGTATGAGCAACACGTTCGAAGACGTGGTCGTCACGGAGTCCCAGTCTGACCCTACCAGATCATGTCCTGGGTCGACCGTCGGTCCAATTTCGTAAGATCCAAGTCTTCGCTGTTGTATCCTTCTGGTCTTTATATCTACTTCGGTGGGCCCCATATTCATGATATATGGTCTCCTCTAATTGGATGATCATAGGGGCAACCACCATGGACCACCGTTTCTCAGCAACATCTCCTCCAACCTCTCGAAGCGCCTCACGGCTTGGCAGACCGTGGTCATAACTCTACTCTACCTCTACATATGCCGGAACTTTGCCAAAATATTCGGGTTAGAGAGTCCTGAACCCTTGGCGAATTTATATAGCAGATCCTATTTCCGTGCGACGTGGATTACGACAGCTTTGGACGCAGGGTTTTGGACCGCGATGAAGATACGGAGGAAATGGCTAAGAGACCTGGCTTCGATAGTCTTTACCGCCCACTACTTGTTTGCCGCTGAGCAGGCGGATGAGAAAGTCCGCAAAGTCAGGGGGACGCTCACTGTGGAACATTTGAGATGCTCCTGGAATAAGACTACGACACCATACCTCTCAGTCCTCACCAGGCTGATGCGACCGAAGCTGACTCGTTATCCGCCGCGAGCTGTGCGTATCCCAAGACCCGCAGAATCATCATATAAAGAGCCAGTCAGTGCCTGGCTGTATTTCGACGGCCCGTTATCAGCGCTAAAGAACCATACCAAGATTGTCTTGGACTTCCCTGGAGGCGGATATGTGGCTATGACACCAAGACACCATGATGACAAGCTTTTCGCTTGGGCTGGAAGGACTGGACTTCCTGTGCTTAGTTTGGACTACAGAAAAGCGCCGGAGTACCCATATCCCTATGCTTTGAATGAGTGTTACGACGTGTACCACACCCTTGTAGTCACCCAAGGTCGTTGTATTGGACTAGCAGGGCAAGTAGCACCACGTATAATTCTTACTGGAGACAGCGCGGGCGGTAATTTTGCTACTGGTGCGGTACTCATGATCCTGCAATCTGCCGGTACTGATCCCCAGCGATGGCACGGACAGGAATCATTGCCTGTACCCGAAGGGTTGATCCTTATCTATCCAAGTCTGGATATGAACATTGGGAACTGGATGACGGAGGATCAAATGTCGCTCATACGAGATCAACGGACTCGAAAAACCAACCGCAACGTACTACGGAGGAAAAGCGATGACTACTATAGGCTCACACCTGAGACTCCGCACCCTTCAGACGATGAAGCAGCAGACGGAGATGATCTAGGTACAAGTGATGAGAGGCCGACATCGCCACCCGTCAAGGCCCCAACAAAAGAAGAGGCTGTTGCTACAGTGGCCCACCATACAGCCAGCCTCGTGGTTTCCAAGCCTGCCCAGCTCAAAACCCGTCTTGCTGTGTCCTCGATGATCTCCTATTTCAACGATCGGATTCTGACGCCAGAGATGATGCGAGCGATGATAATCCTCTATGTTGGCCCCCATATCCGTCCAGACTTTGCAACGGACTACCTCCTTTCCCCATTACTTGCCCCTGAAGCTTTACTAGCTCAATTCCCCAAAACATTCTTCCTCACCGGCGAACGAGACCCATTAGTTGACGACACCGTCATCTTTGCTGGTCGGATTCGCCAAGCGAAACACAACCAATTCGTACAAAGGAAAGAGCTAGGCCTACTTTCCACAAAGGAGGTCTTTGATGAGAGAGACCATGTCGAGGTAACTCTCATACCTGGCATTTCACACGGATTCTTGCAATTCGTCGGCATCTTTCCGGAAGCGTGGAAGCATGTCTTCCGTTGTACCGTGTGGATGGAGGAAATCTTCGACGCAGCAGAAAACGGTGATAGTCCTTACATCACTCGTCAGTCTTCACCAACTCGTCAAGCAAATGGTCATCGGCGGCACCATCGTCGTAGGCCGACGGACAGCTCGGCAGATGAAGACAATCCATTGATGATGAGCTCCGTCAATGAGAATGGTCCCGCTCCTCGGACCTCCAGGAGAGGTAGGGGGAAGAGAGTGAGGCATCAGGGTGGCAGGAATCGATCTATGGTCAGCCTGGCGAGTGAGGACGACTTGATGGGGAGGAGGATGAGAGGGCTAGCCGGAGGTCTGATGGGTATGACAGCAGACGGGACTGTCACACCCTGAGTTTCAAAGAGTTCTGGCTTGTTTCTCAGCCTCCTGTACGATGCCAGGTATACTGCATTATTGTATAGCGACTTAGCGAGTAATGGCATCGTCTACATAGATAGGGACGAGTCTCCTAATCTACCATGGAGACCATGTGGGCTTTCAACTCTCGGTCGCCTGGTAGAGAGCGATTCCACGTTGTAAGGTAATCGGATCGACTTCTTGTTGCCCCATACCTAGTTCTATGTAGTTGTTGTCCGCATCTCTTACAAAGATACCGCGGCTGGCCCGAAGGGGAAAGGTCAAGTCTGCAGTTCGATAACCAAACAGAGTGCCAAAATCTTATACGACGCCTCACACCTCTTTTCACCCCTGATCTGTACCTCTGGGCCTCTCTGTAACCTTTCTATCCACTTGCACTACCTCCATGGAATCATGCAAGTCCAGTCCAAGCTACTTGCCTCCTCCGGCCCATCCGAATCCCAAATCAAAGCCGTGGTCTCCCACCTCACAAGTCTCTACCTTACGCACCGCACCAAGATCTCCCGCACTGTCTACGTAACCCTCACACTCGCCCTCATCAATCGCGTTCGTAATGCGGTCTCCGAACAGAAGGCCGCTTCTTTACACCAGGCTCAGATACGCGAGCAGCGCAAAGGAACTGCTGCCCCTTCTCAGGGCTCTGCGGGTGCGAGGAAGAGAGTGGAATTGAACAGCGAGTTCTTTCGGAGTCTATGGAGGTTGTTGAAGATCGTCATACCAGGTTGGAGGAGTAAAGAGCTCAGGCTCGTCATAAGCCATAGTTTCTTCCTGGTGATACGGACGTTGATAAGTCTGTATGTTGCGGAATTGGATGGAAAGCTGGTCAGCAGCCTCGTTCGAGGAAAGGGCAAGGAGTTCCTGAGGGGTATTGTCTGGTGGATGGTTGTTGCTGTGCCGGCTACGTTCACGAACTCCATGCTCTCATACCACCAGTGCAAGCTGGCGCTGCGGTATCGAAGTCGACTCACTGCGTATCTACACCAGAGATACCTCTCCCATATGACGTTCTACAGCCTCTCGGCCCTGGATGACCGGATAAAGAATGCGGATCAGCTTATCACGGTGGATGTATCGAGGTTCGCGAACAGTCTTGCGGAGCTGTACTCGAATCTGGCAAAACCGACGCTCGATATCATCATATATAATTGGTCCTTATCACGGTCAGTAGGAGGGGAAGGACTCTTTGCCATGAGCCTACTTGTCCAGCTCTCCGCAAACGTCATGCGAGCGCTAACACCTCCGTTTGGGAAATATGTAGCAGAGGAAGCGCGATTGGAAGGCGAGTTCAGGTTTCAGCACTCGAGGCTTATTGATAACAGCGAAGAAATTGCGCTGTATAATGGGCATGAAGCGGAGAAGGATACGTTGGATAAGGGATATTTCACACTCATCAAGCATGTTAATCGGATACTACGGCGGCGACTCTATCATGGCGTGATGGAAGACTTCGTCATCAAGTATTTCTGGGGTGCGCTGGGGCTCATGCTATGTAGCGTCCCCGTATTCTTCAAGATACCAGGGCACACGCTGCATGGTATGGGCGACCGCACAGAGAGTATGACCCTGCCTTTCTCCCCCTACGTACATGTGGAAAGCTGACGACTTAGGCTTTGTAACGAATCGCCGTATGCTCCTCTCCTCCTCCGACGCCGTCGGCCGCGTAATGTTCTCCTACAAGGAAATCACCGAATTGGCCGGCTACACATCAAGAGTAGCCTCTTTGCTCAACGTAATGGACGACATACAAGCCGGCCGATTCGAGAAAAAGCTAGTTTCCTCGGCAGAAACAGCCGAGCACGCATCCATACTCTCCTCTCGCGGCACCACGGTCGAAAGCTCCTGCATAGAATTCATCTCCGTTCCCATCGTCTCTCCAAACGGCGACATCCTCGTCAAATCCCTCTCCTTCACCGTCCGCCCCGGTCAACACCTCCTCATCGTCGGCCCCAACGGCTGTGGCAAAAGCAGCCTCTTCCGCATCCTCGGCGGCCTGTGGCCCGTCTATGGCGGCACAGTGCACAAACCGCCATACAGCAACATCTTCTATATCCCGCAACGGCCCTATCTCAGCCGCGGCACCCTCCGCCAACAGATCATCTACCCCGACAGCCTGCGCCAAATGCGCGCCAAGAACATCACCGACGCCGACCTGCTGCACTGGCTCGACGCCGTCGACATCGCTCACATCGTCGACCGGCCGGGCGGCTGGGACGCCGAAGACGAATGGCGCGACGTCCTCTCCGTCGGCCTCCAGCAGCGCGTCGCCATGGCGCGCCTCTTCTACCACGCACCGCAGTACGCCATCTTGGACGAATGCACCAGCAGCGTGACGCTCGAGGTCGAACGGAAGATGTACGAGACGGCGAAGGCGCTCGGGGTGACGCTGATGACGGTCAGCCATCGGCGCAGCCTGTGGCGGTATCATGGCTGGATCTTGCAGTTTGACGGACAGGGCGGGTATGTGTTTACGGCGTTGGATGCGGAGAGGAGGCTGGGGTTGGAGGATGAGAGGGAGGAGATTGAGGGGAGGCTGAGGGGGGTGGAGGAGATGGAGAGGAGGGTTGGGGAGTTGGAGGGGTTGAGGGGTGGGAGTGGTGGAGAGGGGGGTGATGGGGGTGGTTGAGGGGGTTTGTGATTGGGAATGGGGAGTGGGGGGAATGATACCTTGTTGCAGGTTAAACACTGAGTCTAAAGAATTAAATTACTATAGGTATTTGAGAAACGTTGTGAGACACCTCAGCTCGGTCATTGGTATATCTAGGGGTACATAAGGTAAATAAAACCCTCACGAGAAACCTCACCCAAAACCAAGAAACAAAAACAACTCTTCTGCACAAACAATCCCAATCTCCCCCAGCGCACCTCACACTCGCAAACCGAAACGCCGAAGACATTTATCTTGCAGTATCTAGAATATATCAATCTTAATATACCAAAACGCGCATACCTTCCGTACGTACGATGCGGCACTCTCCTTGTCATTTATGCTATACTATGTATGCAACATGCTATGCCACATGCTACCTAGGTACTTCACACCGAGCAAACGCTAGATAGATAGATAGAACAATACGACAGTAATGCCCCCAAGAATGAATAGAGAACTAAGCAACGTGTCACGCACGCAAAGGATCGTCACCCTCTCCCCACCACTCCTCCCCTCTCACAATTTTGACTTCCGCTTCCATGCCCAGCTTCTGCGGCAGTCCCATCTGCAAAGTAGCCTCCTTCACACCACCCCCACCCTTCCGCCCACCCCCCACCCTCTTCGCAACATCATCCCTCCACTCCGCCCACTCCGCCCACTCCTCCCTCAACGTCCCCACCTGCCACACACTCGTCTCCCGCACCGGCCGCCACTTCAACCTCTCCCCCCTCTCCCTCGCCCGTAATGTCACAAGCTTATGATGGGGTTGTGCGACGAGATGCAGCATTTCGCTGAGGACGGCTTTGGCTTCTTGGCGGATGGGTGGTGGGGTAGGGAGGGGTGGGGCGAGGGGGGTGGAGAGGTAGGTGTGGGCGGATGAGAGGGTGTGGGCGTGGTGGGCGGAGCGGAGGTAGCGGATTGTGGAGTGGAGGGTTGTGATTTCGGCGGTTAGGGAGGCGATTTTTTGGAGGGTGGAGGGGGATGAGGGAGGGTTTGGGCCGGGGTGGAGGGTGGGTTGTTTGGTTTGTGGGGAGAGTTTCCATTTCTCGCGCTCGGATTCGAGGGTGCGGAGTTCGGTTTGGAGGTCTGATAGCTTGCCGACGAGGGTTTTCTCTTCGGTTTTGGCGGATTCGAGTTCGGTTTCTAGCTCTCTGACTTTCTCTCTTCGTCCACCCGATTCAACGACGCGCTTTTCGAGGACTTCGACTTTGACGCTCAGTTCTTCGGCGAACTTCTCTCTCATGGCGAGAGTGGTGTTTTTCTCTGCCACTTCGTCTTTGAGTCGTCCGAGCTCGGTCTCTCGGGCGGCTGTATCTGCGGTGGCGGCTCGCATTTTCTGCGCGAGGATTTTCCATGGTGGCGGTGGGGGTGGTGAAGGGAACTCGACTGTTTGTGTGAGACTACTGGTCAGATTGTAGAAGGTTTGGAGGTGACCAAGAGTGGAATGGATTTTGCTAGAAATGGATGGGAAAGATGAGAGGTTTGTTATGGATTGTAATAATTCCTGAGGCGTTATGGGAGCATTGCGACCTTCCTCGTGGAGGATTTTGATGATGGAGGAGCCCGTACTATGAGTGGAAGCTGCAAGCTCGGACGTAGCACTCTGAGCTGTCTCAACGGTGTTGAGCGTCGAGGGATCTAAGGTAAGCGACCTCGATTTCATGTCTTCCAGCTGGCGAATCGCTTTGCTGCTGATGATTTTCGCGCTGCGAGTTTGGGAGACTAACGAATCTATCTTATGCAAGAACTCTTCGTAGCCTGTGTTTTGCTCTTCATTTTCTTCGCTCGGCGGTGGGACCTCGGTTGCGGATATAGACTTGATGTGAGTAAGGGCTGTGGCAGTATTCTCGAGGTAGCTTTGCATCATTTGCGCTCGCAGGTTGACATCATCTGCATAATGCTCCAGATCTTCACTTATGTGAATCTCGGCGAGATGTTCCATTAGCGCAATAGACCGCTGTAGCTCCATCGCACACTGTTCTCCTTTGAACTCATCTTGTTTCAGGCCATCGATCCAGGTGTTGAGTGCACGCTCGACGGGTTCAAGCTCATACGAGGCACCGCCTAATCTTTTGAAGGCTTCCAAACCACACGTCTGGGTGCTGCGGACAAATCGCTCGCACGTCGATGAAACCCAGGTTAGCTTGTCCAGTACGTTACAAGAGGCGAAGATATCATCCTCCTGGTCAGGTGTAGCGTGGCCATTCATACGATCCTTGATGAATTGGTGCATCATGTTAGCCTTGAATTCAATGCGCCTGAAGCGCAGAAGGGCCTGAACAGAATCACGCTCGCTCTTGAACGTATCGGGCAGAAATAGCTGCACAATAGCCAAATGCTCTGCTGACTCCTGAGCGTTCATCCTTCCAAGCTCTAAGTCAATAGCTTTGACTTGAGCTCTGGATGCCGAAACCTGCAAACGCATATTCAGATCCATCATAGCTCTAGATCGATTGCCAAGCTCATTTGCCTCGGTTTCCGAGAGCTGCTGCGAGGTTCTCATATCCTCTATCTCGCTTTGCATATTCCTGGCTAGATCCCGAAAGCGATTGACTGTATATTCCAGATCCTGGATAGTTCCATCCTGAATCGCCGCTTTCCTCGCTTCCTCGGCAAGCAAGGCCTCATTGTAGTCAATCTCGTCCTGCAACTGCTTCTCAGTCTCCGTATGATTAATCTCCAACTCATCATTCAGCTCCTTCAAACTCTCAAGATCCTCCACCGTTCGCTGGAGTTCATCCATCTTCTCGTTCAGTGCCATGTTTCGGTCTGTGAGCTCCTCGATCATCTCCTCCGCACCTAGCGCAGTATCCAGCTGTTGGCGCAGATCCTCGAAATTAGCATCTGATTGTAACAGCTTTTCCTTAACTTGTTGGTATTCATCCTTGAGTTTGCTAAAATCTTCCAAATCCTGCTGCATTTCCAAGACTTGATTTTTCAGATCAGCTTCTTGTTGCTGCGTGACATCGCGAAGTCGCATCAGTGCCTCTCTTAACCTTTCATTGCTTCTCTCCATTTGCAGCCAACCTTGACTGGTCTTTTCTTCTGGACTCATCTCCTGGCCCAGCTCCTGATTTTCCTCTCGAAGCACCTCGACTTCAAGCTCCAGCTCTTCATATCGTTGGCGCAGAGTATCCAGTTCCAATTTCAAAGACTCGGATGTCTCCTCGGCCATCTCCCGGTCTAATGTAGCCATCTCGTTGATTATGTCATACTCAGCCTGCTGGGCCTCCATGGTTTGCATTTTCTCTTCCTCTTCTTTCAACTGTTTCTTCAGGGCTGCTATTTCATGCTGTTGCGGCTGCATCTTCGTTTGAAGCTTCTGTATGATGCCTTCAAACTTATCTCGTTCCGCTTGCACCTGCTCCAAGACCTTGATCTTGGCCCTGTCGTCCCTTCGTTTCTTCTCCATAACACGTAATTTAGCCTCGAGATCCTCCACCTCCTTGATCTTTTTTCCACTATGGGGTACAGTCGCACCCCGTCTATTCGTGCCATTCGGAGATCTTCCTCGAGACGGTACCGGTTGCTCGGACATCGTTGAAGGACTGAAAGCTGCACCTCGAGATAGCGAGGAGCTATCCAATGTGTTGAACCGATTATCCTGTACTTCAGAAATGGGCGGCGAGAGCGTTTCCGACTCCATACTTTCCACCGGCGACTGATGACCGGTACTCTCATCTTGCAGGCTTTCTCCACTCACAGATCCAAGCCTTTCTTTTCCGACAGGTCGCATCGAAAGTCGGTTCGAGAGTACTCGCGAGTGGGATGACGATGTAGTGCTGGAAGGTCGGACAGAACCATTCATGCTACCAGCTATAGTAGGTCGGGAAGGAGGGGCCATCGACGTGCGAGGACCTTTGGTTGGTGGCAGCATAGTCTTCTGTCCATTGCCAGCCGGAGTATTTGTTCTCGAAGGAGTGCCTGGGGACGCTGTTAAGCCAAGCTGCTTTGTTGGTGACTTGCTTGGAGACTGTGGGCTGTCAGTCATGCTATCCACTTTCGCATTCGAAAGTTGTCCACTCCAGAAAATCGCTTACCGTCAACCTAGACGGCCCAGGCGGCCTAGCACTAGGGGTTGGACTTCCAGCATTAACACTTTTCCTCTTCCCAGCCTGTGGATCGAGAATGCTTTGCCTCTTCAACGCCCCCGTAGCACTCATACTCGGCGGTCTTCCTTTCGTAGTAATACCATTCGCCCTCCCGTTCGCTGCCCTTGTAGGCTTCGGTGTAGCCTCATCTTCCTCGGGCTTGATGCTGGTAGGCTTGAGGAACATGCCATTATTAGGCAGGCAATTGAAGTATCGTTGGCCCTTTACAGCTCCATCATTCTTGCCAGAGCCGTCTTCGAGCTCAACACCGACCCAGTCACCGGCTGCGAAATGGAGGTTTCCAAGGTAGCGTACTATGGCGTTGCGGCCATCTGAGAGCTCTACCGCCTGGCCGATTTGAAGTTCGGAGAGCTCCGGCATGGTCTTGGAGAGTCATGGCAGTGTTGCACAACATAAGCACTGGGCAAAACTTTATGAAGCTTCAAATCGAGGTCATTGTGATTTTGGATACCACTCTATGGCGCGATACCTACATAGAATACAAACTAATACGCGCCGCGCCGCATTTGGACTTTGTATGGGTGGTCAACCGTATTGTATTCAAGGCTGAATCTGAGGCTAGACCTGCATGACTTGCAACATCATTGCTCGTAAATTGTTCTTGGTTCGATATATATCAGGCGCAGAAGTCACCACACTGGAGAGTGTCCTGTAGACCGAAGAATTGTTGATTTGTACTGATTTGAGTCATTGAGCGTTGAAGCTTACGTTCAAATCTCTACATATAAAACAAACTGATATACCATAGAATAGCAACCATAGAATAGCAACCATACATGGATTTCAGGTTGCGATAAAAGTGTCGAGACTTTGCTGAGCAAAATATCAAGAAATGGTCCCCTATCGCATCGACAAAATATGACGATCCTTAGCAGCTCTCTCAGATCATCTGTGGTGCTTAGTATGTGAGGCCTAGTCTAGTCTAGAGACTCTTGTCAACCAGGTACGGCCACCTCCGCGCCAGCTCTCCCTTCGGATGGATGAAGTCTGCGTCTGCTCGCACTGCTCGCAGCTCAAAAATACCCTCTGTCTTCTCCATGTCAATCCCCAACTTATCGATCAAGCCTTCCAGTTGACAGTCGTACTGACCGACCAACGTAGTCGCGCACGGCTCACATAGGTACAGTCCGCAACCGTGCGTAACAAGCGAAGGTGCACCTTCTGTTTCATTTACCGAATCGTCGAAAGTGCCACACTTGTAGAGTGCTGGAGCCGGACATACTGAACACCATGTAAAGGGCGCCGATGATGCCTTGCCAGGCTCGAGCCAATCCAGATAGGATTCGTAATCAGATCGATCCGGGTCGACACCTTGAATGGCCTCGATCTCATGAGCTTTGCATACCAAAATCCTCATACGATTTGTTGTGCAGCCATGGCACATACGGCTAGGTAAGAAGCCGATTGCCGTGAATCCGTCGTCCATCTCGTGGTAGCCCTGACCATCACCAAGGTCTTTGACTTTCAATTCGGCCTTCCCGAGTCCTTGCAGGCCGTAATAGAGATCCTCACACCAATGACAATCTATTGCAGTGTTGCCTTCGACATTCAGATAATTGAAATTGATAGGATGTGCAAGCTTGGTAATGATTGTCTTGCCATATAGCTGTAACCTGGACTCACTCGAGACTTCTTGGGTTGGCTCTTCTTCGGTGATGGTAGTCTTTCCCTCTGCCTTTCTTGCCATACGGTGTTGAAGATTACACGCAGACTCCGGGACACAGGAAACTCCCTTTCCTTTGCAGTAGTCGCAACCAGCCCTGGGACTCTCCTCACTCAGCGAGCACCACCTCTTCCTAACTACCGAACATTGGTCGCAATATAGCGTTGTGCGCCGAGTCTTGGTAGCTGAATGTGGTAATGCATCTTCCGATGTACTGACTTGGCAGCTTTGCAAACAGTCTCGCGTTTTGTGACTCGGTAATTTGGGTGTTTCTCCGGCTACAAAGTCTTGATCCAATAATGGTTCTGACCTAGTCTTCCCACGTTTTGGACCTGCAACGCACTTGAGACCATGTCTGAAGCATCTTCGACAAGGCCACAAAGGGTCGCTACCTTCTTCGTAAGAGCATTTTGTTCTCTTTTTCAGGCAACCCTAAAGCACGCCTCAAGGTCAGCGATTGGCCAATCTGGCACATTGGAGCTAGAATGGACGTCGCGGCATTTTAGGGGATTCGACAAAAAGAGAGACCGTGAGTTGCACGAACCTCACACCTGCGCTTCTCCGTCGGCTGCACAATGAGTTCGCAATCAATGTCGTCGTTTCTACATTCATCGCACGGGTACCTAGAGCCATCATCAAGTAGAGGGCACCGAACACAGAGCGCCAAGCAGGCTTTGCATCCTCGGGCTTCAGGCTTGCCCAGTGTAATGCTCGACAGTTCAGGTAGGGCACAGCCGTTGTAAGTAGAAATCTTACGGAGATCGCAATCATTTCGCTTGCGGAGTCGATAATGTCCTTCGCCGTAATTGGGGAAGCCAGTGCGATCTGTATCAATAGCACCAACCCAGCCACTCATTTCGGCGGTGTTTGAAGCACATGCTTGCGGTGGGGGCCGATTGTCCATAGTATCTCCGAAGGCTCGAAGGCATGCTCTCCCAGGTTCAGATGTCAATTTGAATTTCACCGTAAGCTGTTGTCCATTTGTTCGCCCTTGTTGCCAGGTGCTAATCTTGGGTCTTTTGAGTGCCCGATCATCAATGCTTTCCAGCCTCGTCCGCTTCCTCTTTAAGATTGGTGCGAGCATAGGATGCCTTTGCGCTTGTGATGGATCATAGTCGTCGCTCTCGTCTTGATCTATCCAAGTGAAGGATGATGTTTGACTTTGCCGTGCTTCTATGCGAAGGTCGTATGTGTATTGGCCCCTATAGATATCTAGTACGTCATGTTCCAGAGGCGTATTCAATTCTTCCTGCCACTGATGTAACTCCGCAGGCTGTGGAGATGCCTCCCGAGACTCCATTGCGACTAACGGAGGAAAGAGGACCGTGGTGTGACGAATGCAAGCAGTGATTGTTGCAAGTCACCAGGTGTGACCACAAGTCGAGTCTGTCCTGTAAGGATACAAAGTAAGCGCACATAATATCCTTGTTGGTACTGGATAGCCCTGTTTAAAGAGTAATTGATTGGGAACAACACCATCCGGAATTGAATCTGCCTACCAACAATTCATGACCGCACGGTGAAGTTGATGAACGTATTGATGCACGCATTGAGCTCAAGACATGGGGCAAAGGTATGCTGATGCCAGTCGTGACTACTGCTAAAGATTTGGGTCCAAGAGATAGTAAGAATGCAGTCACCAGGTATCGAATATGTTGGCAGTGGCAGAAGATATAAAATTACGCCGAAGACAACAGACAGACCTGGGCTTACCGATGGTAGACTAGAACGCCAGTGCCAAAGACAATACCCAAGAGTATTTTAATTGCAAAGAAATCTTTGACTGCCACAGGACTTCGAAGATGAATGGGTCAGCGACCAGGAGATGAGCGCGGAATGGTGGATTCCTTCTCTCCCACAAACCGTCGTCGCTCTTCAATCCGGTGCGGTTTTACGCGGTGAGCACGGATAAGAATGTATTTCGCACCATGAAATAGCCAAATCGCCTCCTGCCAATACCAGCAAGCAATTAACGAGAAGGAGTCCTGGGTAAAGTCCAAATCGACCAATGATACTAGAAGAGCGAGCTATAACGAATGACTGGAAAATTGTTGAATAAAATTGATGATCAACTGGTAATGACATGTAGATCATTCATTGGACTTGAGTGAAGAGACTAAGGATGTACTGAGATAGGAGAAGTAAGGTTCTGAGGAGGCGCACTTTATGTGGTGCAGGTAACACAATTTTCGATTTGAAATGACTGCGATCGCGCATGTAGACGGCAAAGATCTCAAGAAACAAGAGCCCATCTATCCCTACGTAGTGGCCATGGATGATCGCATTTTGCTGGATTATAAGGATGTAGACCGGGAACAGACCGTGTTTTCAAACCATGGGAAGTTGATGGTCCGATTGGCCGTAGCCGTGGAGGAATTTCCACCTTATCGATGACTGAGGAGTTTCATGAGTGCAGGAATTTTGCCGTCCCTGCATGATTGTAACTGACTTGTTTCCTGCCTGTCTCCTATCCAGGGTGACGTGCTGAGGGAGGTATTGTTTGTGCCAAACTTAGCATCAGACCTACTTTGCCAGTCAGACCCATTTTGCCTGAGACCCTCTTGAGCACTTCGCTATATGTGTCGGTGGACAGCACGCTACCAAAGCCCGCGTTGCAATCGGCGTTCATCGTACTATGTGGTGTTCGTAGTTCCATTATACTTCTTCGTTCACAGTACAGCCTTTGACCAGTCCTGTTGGTATAATCTGCGCGGAGGCGTCGTTCAGGATACCAGTTATCGAATGTTTGTTGTGGCCATACTGGGATCGTACCCAGCGAACCATATCTTCCTCTTCTTAGCGGAAGAAGAGCACCTGCAGTTTAGCAAGGCTACTTGGGTATAGTAGAGTCATAAAGATGATCCGCTACCAGTTGTGGTGTGGTACGAGTTGGAGGTCAAGCCAGCTAGCCATCTGATCAAAAGTGAATAGATGTTCGTGGTGTTATACGTACAAAAATTGAGAAGATGTGAATGAGGCTAGACGTCGGCTTTGAAGCTAAGAAATCTAGCGCTATGTGTTGAAATGTATGATGTCAATGAGTCATCTGCACGTGATTTGGGTGTAGTGCAATAGTATTATGATAACTAATGGATGGATGTAGCTATGTAGAATGGAATAACCATCACGAGAAATCTCTATTAGTCTGCCAAGGCCCCCTGACTAGTCCTGATTAGTGACTACCGAGGTTGACCCGGTCTAAATTCCAACACTCCCTTTCATATCGGTGGTAACGAGGTAGGCTCCCTGTCGCCAACTACTATATCTGAATGCCCTTATACTTCGCTCGGAGCTAGTCCTAATTATTATCTAGCTAGGCCGAAGTTAATAGGGCCGATGGGTTTTATTAGTAGATCGGCATATTAGCCTTTAGTGTTAACCTATTAGAGACGGATTTCTTTAGTTTTAGAAACGAGTTGACGTACTAAATAATATCTTATTCGGATATATTTTATAGCAGTATAATTAATCGGGTTAGTAGCCAATTTTATAGCTACCTAGTTGTCGATGCTTAGGAGTACTAGTGCTGCTCCCTTATTATACCCTAGCTCTTCGAGCATAGGGCCTAGATATAGAGCTTCTTTATATGCCTCTACTACAGTAATGTATTCAGACTCGCATATAGATGTCGCTACCAGCTTTTATAATTTGGATTACTAGGCGATAGGGCCATTAAATAGTTTATAGACGTACGCCCTAGTAGAACGAGACGTCTTATAGTCGTCATAGTATAACGCGTCGGTAAAACCCTCCAGGCTATCATTTTTACCTGGTTGATAGATAAGACCGTCGTCGACTATTCCTAATAGATAACGTAGTACCCTTTTCGCCGCATTTATATATTACGGAGTAGGGTTATTAAGTAAACGACTCAGGTTGCTAATAGCGTATATAATATCTAGCCTAGTTATAACACTCAGCTAATTAAGTACTCCCATGAGGGACTAATAAGCCTCCCTTTCAGATAAGGAGGCTGTATAGCCGTTAGGGGCGACAGCGATATTTACTTGTTCTATAAGCGATTTTACTAGCGAACATTTTTCTATGCCTAGCTGTTTCAATAATTAGTTAATATATTTTATTTAGTTGACCTGAATAGAATAGTTGTCTAGATTTCTAATAATATTTATTCTTAAATAGTCTTTCAGGTCTCCTATATATTTGAAGTTGAACCTCTTATCAAGTTCCTTCTTTATCTAGGTAATTAGGTCCCGGTTACGTGCTATAAATAGTAAGTCATCCACGTAAGCTATAATAATAACTTTTATAATAGTGTTAATAAACACGTAATAATTATACTCGAGGCGCTTAAAACCTAGAGACTTAAGTGCCTTATAAAGGGTTTCGTACCATTTATAAGACGCTTGTTTAAGGCTATATAGAGCTTTATTTAGTCTATAGGCGTGTCCTTATTATTTATTAGTAAAGCGGTGGGGTTGCTCTACCCAGATTTCTTCCTAAACAAGTGATTCTAAGAAGGCCGCGATAACGTCTAAACACTCGACGACTAGCCTATATTTAGCTATTAGGGCTAGGAGGAGTCGTTATAACGATACCTTTAGGGTTAATAAGAATGTCTTATTAAAATCAATCCCCTTAATTTAGTAGAAGCCTTTAACTACCTACCGTGCTTTATATCGGCTGATTTCGCCCATTAGCCCATATTTATAGGACAAGACCTACCTCCCTAGCAAGACATATGCTTTACGAGGTGGTCGACATGGTTCTTGCCATATTATCTGCTTGTCGTAATTAGCTAGTTCTTCTTCGGCGGCAGCGAGCCATTTGTCTTTATTAGGTCCACTAAGAGCCTCGTCTATTGACGTTAGGTAGGGACGCTCTTTAGTACCGGCGACGACGCGGGTGAGCATGGCTCTAAACCTATCAGGGTTATTAGAAGACTTTATACCCCTCTTATTCGTCTAGCTATAGTCGATCCGTGGTTTATTACGAACGGAACGACGTGATATATCAGGAATAATTCTCTAAGATTTATTATTTCGAGTCGATTGTTTGTTAATGACAGCTGATGGTGTTACAGTAGTAATTTGGCGTGTCGAACCATCCTAACTATTCTAATGTTAATTAGTTGGTAATTCCGACTCCGCTCGGCTATTATCAGCAGTCTAATTATTTAACTTATTCTAATTTAATTCGGGTGGATTATCCTGATCACGTCTATTTGGACTAGTTAGCCTACTTACGTTATTAGTCAGGCCTGATATTAATTAGCTAGATGGAAAATTTATTACTAATCTATTACCAGTATTATTAGTATTATTAGTATTTTCAGTGTTATCTAATACTCCCTTAATACCCTGTCGATTAGAGGTAGTTACTCCCTCTAAGGCCTGATTACCGCCATCTAATTAGTCAGCTTAGAGCTAGCTCAGGAGGTCTGCTATGTTGTCATCGCTAGAGTCTCCCTCTATTAGGAGCTCATTATTATCTATTAATAATATGGCGGCCCTCTTATTAAACACTATATGTACTAATCGAGTAATATATTATCCCTTAATATCCTATACGCGGTAGATACTCTTACCGTTATAGCTAAGGAAGCGGCATTTAATAGCCTTATTATCTAGTTTTTTCTTATTCGGCGATATGTTAAACGAATAGTACTAATATCCGAATAGCTTTAGGTATATTAATTGAGGTTTATAGCCGTACTATTTCTCGAAGGGGGACTTCCCATCCTTACTAGGTATAAGGTTCTCAATATAATTAACATAGTAGATAGCCTCACCCCAGAACTCTTATAGTAGTCCAGCGTTAATAAGAACCGCTCTGACTTTACTAAATAGTATCCGGTTCTTCCTTTCAGCGATCCCATTTTAATAAGGATTATACGGTACTAATAGGGTAATAAATATCCTATATTCCTAGAAGATTTATTAATATTTACGGCCCTAGACTAGTTTATTATCGCTTCGAATGAAGGCCGTTTTATACCCCTGGTTTTTCCAATATTTTATTCGGAACTCGAGTTTTTATAGTAACTCGGCCCTACTAGTCATATAGTCTATTTGGGTAAACCCTATTACTTCGCATATAGATACCATCACATTAGTATACCCCCTAAGGGTGGTTACATAGCTTGCTAACGCCAAGTCGATGTGCCAGCATTAGCTAGGGATGGTAACTCTAAGCATTAGTGTGCGTAAGGGCATTCGGGTAATTTTCCCTGATACGCAACTCTTATATAGTTCCTGCTTTTCGTATTTTTATAGACGATTAGCGGCCTTATAGTCGACGTTAGTAGCACGTACTATAGCCTTTATAGCCTCTATACTAACGTGTCTATATCTCTTATACTATTAGGTCTAAGACGCATTATTCTTGGCCGGGACTATTAATTTAAGGCGGAATACCCTTATCTAGTTAATTTATATAGTGTCTAGCTAGTAGGTACGGTTATATAGGAAGGCTTATAGCACCTCCTCGCCGTGTTTATTATAGAATGTATTCTTCCCTCCGCTACCGGTATGCGTGTAGCCTTATAGGTCTAGTTATATAATAGATAGGAGGTTATATTCGATGTTTAGTACGTAACGAATATCGGTTAGTAAGAATTCGCTAACCTTATTATCGATAATTACCGGGATTTATACTATTCCGATCCCTTTAACTTTTATTAGTTTACCCCCAGTTAGTCCTAATACCGTGTGGTTCTAGACTGGTAAATAGTCGGTAAACTTGGATCGGTCCTAGAAGGCATGCTCCTAGTCCCCTGAGTCGACGATAATCTCATGGGATTTATTATTTTATTATAGGCTATACTCGAAGCGAGCGGTATAGAGTTTGTCCTGCTTTTATTCGTCTAGGTTTTATTTACTTTATTAGCGACTAGGATATCTGTCTTAATACTATTATTTATTCCGTACCTCCAGCTCTTTCTTTGTTTTAGGAATAAATCCTTCTAGTCCTAGCTTTAGATTAATATGCTAGCAGTCTTTTATATTATATTAGTAGCCACAGAAAGTATATTTATCGTTATTATTACCCTAGCTTTTATTACTAGGCTTGTTTTAATATTAACCTTGCTTTAGCTATTTACTAAAATTACCAGCGAATACCTTAGATTCTTTAGTCTTTAAAGGCATAAACCTGTTAACTAATAATATAGTAATATACTTAAAATCCTGTGGCTCCTTCCTAGATCTTGCGATCTTAGTAAGGGTATAGACCGCTTCCTTTATATTATCTAGTAGGCCCCTCTCGAAGACTGCTATCTGGAAATCTATTTCTAGCGGACTCCCTATTTATAGAAGCTTGTTTATATACTCCTCAAATTTAGCGAGGTAGGTATAAAGGTCTTTAAATTAATCTAAACGAAGCTTATATAGGGCGAAGTACGTTATTTTCTTAGTGGCGTAGGAGTCCGTCCTATATAATGACTTCAATTTAGCCTATACTTCTTTTGCTGTCTTTAGAGTTTTAATTATACTATAGGCTGACGGCGATATAGTAATATAAATAGCGGCGAGTACTCGCTCCTCTAGATTAATATACTTTTCCTATTTATCCTTATCCACCTCCTTAATAGGGAGTTTTACTCCTCCGGTAGTAGGTGAGTTAGGGTTAGTTGGCGGTTTATATTCCGGTCTAATAACCTTAAACACGCCGTTAACCACGAGTAATGCTCTTATAACGATCTCCTATAGCTTATAGTTCTTAGTGCCCTTGAGCTTCTAAATTTTATGATAGTCAGACATGATGGTGCCTATTATGAATAGTTCTAGGAATGTTTCTTCTAGAGTAACACCAAGTCTTAGTAAAAAGCTTGCTGTGCGATTTATGCGGTTCCCAGGTTACGCAGAACCCGGGCTCATAACCTGTTGAAATATATAATGTCAATGAGTCATCTGCACGTGATTTGGGTGTAGTGTAATAGTATTA
>JAABUX010002669.1_pt1 | contig 24806 bp, 9 predicted proteins | sample 5561851 | NCBI WGS metagenome assembly JAABUX01 (sample SAMN10711883, study PRJNA513361) | rock metagenome | isolation source: Antarctica rocks | place: Antarctica: Victoria Land, Richard Nunatak red sandstone | collected 2016-01-03 | reverse complement strand
TAAATACCCTATTAGCTATAATAGATAGCTATTATAATCGGCTTAAAAACCGCCTTAATAGCCCTAGTAGCCCTACGGCTAATAATTATTATAAAATTACCTAGGTATTATATTTAGTAGCGGCGGTTAATAACTAGGCTCTAACTACCTTCTATAATTATTATTATTTAAGCGACGGCGGTTATTTATAGCTTTTTATAAGTTACGCTTAGCTTCTAGCTCTTTTATAAAATCTTAGAATATAATAGTCTTAGTAGGTAGGGTTATTATAAGCTAGATATTAACGTCTAATTAATTCTAGGCTTAAGTTAGCTAGGTATAAGTATTATCTACCCTAGTAGCCGTAGTATATAGCTAGATATTTTATAAATAGGCTTATAAATCCCTATCCTAATATATATTAGTAATAGAATACTTTTCCCTAGTTAGCTAATTAAGTGCCTTAGATACTAATATTTTAAACCTTAAAGTAAGTTAATTAATAAAATCTACTAATAGTATTCCCTAGAAAGCTTATTATTTAAAATTATTAATCTCTTTTAAGTATTAATTTAGGGATATACCCCTAAGGTATATAGCGAGATTTTCTTTTATATTAGTTTCTCTAACTAATATTATATAATTATATATATATTTATTAAACGTATATACTTTATAAAAAATAGTTTCTTTATAAGTATATATTATATCCCCTAAACTATATAACTTAAATAGGTCTAGGTAGAAAAATCTTATATCCTAAGTACTAAATCTTAGTTAGCTATTACCTTTAATATTAACGCCTAGTAGACTAGATAGGCTAGGATTACTTTATAAGCTAGAATTATTAAGCGGCCTAGGCGGGCTAGTATTACTACTAACTTCCTTATATATAATTCTCTAGAGATTATCTATATTAATAGTAACTAGGCGGTCTCTTATATTAGGCGTATTAGGCCTTACCTTATACTTAGTAGTAGTACTTAACTCTAGGACTATAATAACTTATAATTTAGTAGTCTTTAAGCAAGCGGCCTTAGCTTATACCTTAAGAACTTCCTCCCTATAAATTAATTAGATATTTTATATTAAAGCGCCTAGCCTAATACTAGTTACCTAAGGCTTAAGGTAATCGCGCTATTTAGACTTTAGCGGTATAAGTAGATTTATCTCTAAATCCTAGTTAGGCGGATTTATCTTAGAGTCCTAATTAGTTAGATTTAGCTTAAAGTCCTAAGGGGTTATCTTAGTCTCTAGTAAGCTTAGACTATATTTAGGCTCCTAGGAGCTATTTCCCGCCTAAGTAGCTTTATTAGACTCTAATTCTATTAAGTAGCGGGGCTATCTTATTTTAATAGACCTTAAGGTGCCTTACTAAATAGTTTCTAGTAACCTTAAGATATCTTTAGGCTCCTAGGAGGTATTTTCTATCTAAGTAGCCTCGCTAGGCTCTAGTTTTATTAAGATTAGGGAGTAGCTAGGCTATTATAGTACTAATAACTCCTAATTAAAGTACGGACGTATCCTAAAAAGGATAGATATTAAAGCCTTAATAAAGGCGGTAATTAGAGGTACCTTCCGCGGAGCTTAAATAAATATAGGTAATAAAGAGCGAGGGGTAATAGGAGTATAAGCTAGTTCTAACTAAGAACTCTCCTTAATATCTTCGTCAACTATTTTAAGTACTAAGGCGGAGTTCTCAACCTAGGCTACCTCCTTAAGAGTAGGTAGGGTAAATTCCTATATATCCCTAGTAAACCCTTTTATTATAAGTTAAAGGGCTAGCTTATTAATAACCTAATCTAAGGGCTAAATTAATAGCTCTACGGAATAAGTCCTAGAGTAAGTACGGGTACCCCTTATTAACTATTTATAGTATTTAGTAGCTAATTATTTAGTAGCTAATTATACTAGCTAGGGAGAGGTAGTTACGATTTTATGTATAATTCTACGAATTCTCTCTAGTATTAAATTAATCTATAGATACCCTATTTTAATAAAAGCGTCTAACTAGAAAGTAAAAAAGATAGTATTTTCTTATAAGGTATTTTCTTCTAAGGCAGCTTATAAAGACGCTATTATAGGAAGCTATTTACTAATCCCTTAGATAAAGCGAGTCTACTCCTTAATAAGATAGAGTAGACTATAATAAATAATAATAATAGACCTTAATAAAGGAAAAGCGTTATAGACTAGTAAGTACTAAGGTAAGTAAAGTAAATAGTAATAGAAAAAGGTAAATAAATTAAGATAGATAGGAGAAAGTAGGTAGTTATTACTATTTTAAAGTCATAATAGTTTCCCCGCTAGGGAAACTGCGGCCTTAATCTTCTAAGAAGGCCGATTTCTTAGTAAGGGGTAAAAGGGGCTAGAAGCTAAATGCTAAATCTAGTAGTTAAGATATTAGATAGGCGTCTTACCTAATATTATAGATTAAAGAGGTAAGAATATACTATATCTTTCTAGTTTTACCTTATAATTATTTAGGTAAGGCGAAATCCTATCTAATTTAACTAGTACGGAATAGTAAACTTAGTCTAATACTAGGTTTATTAGTAGAGAACTCCTAGTCTATACGACCTATTAGGTTGTCTCTAACCTATTAGGACGTTATATAATAGTATTACTACTAAATATAGCGGAATTATATTAGGAAAAGTAAAATATAAGGTAAAGGTACTATTAGGCAAAATAGGTATAAAGGCTTACCTTACTATCTAAGGAGGTAACCCCTTATATCTAACTAAGCTAAGCTATATAAGGCATAGCGCCTACTACGCTATAGTAGTATTTTATAATACTAATATTACTAATTCACTAATATTATATATCTATATCTTATAATTCTAATTATAGTACTTTACTTAAGAAGCTTAGGCGGCTTAAAGGTATTTTATAGCTTTATCCCTTATAACTTATAATATTCTAACTCTATTATTTATAGTAGGTATTCTCCCTTCTAGGGACTCGTCCTTAAGTTCCTAATAAACTTCTAGGTAATAATTATATATAAGAAAAAACGGTATTATTTTAATAGAGGAATAAATACTATTTATATATATAAATTTAGTTATAAGTAGTTACCTAGCCTAATTAGTCTACTTATTATTAGTAAATATATATAAGTAGTATTCTAATACCTAATTCTAACGCTTAGTCTACCTATTAGTTTATAGGTAAAAGGCTATACTTAGGCGGCGTTTTATCTTAAAATAAAAATAGACTACTAATTAAAAGGTACTTATAAAGATAGAACCCCTATTACTTATAATATTATTAGGTATATTATAGTAGTAAATAATTTTATTATAAAATATATCTACTAGCTTAGTAGTATTAATTATTATTATAATAGGTATATACCTAACTATTTTTATAAAATAATTAATAATTATAAGGATAGAATTATAGATAATTCCCTTAGCCTTACTTAGGGGTAACCTTATAATAAAGTCTATAGATATTTCTTTTTATAGTTAAGTAATAATAAGTAATAAACTTAGTTCGCCGTAGGTATAATAGTATAGTAACTTAGTTCTTTAATAAATATTATAAGTTTAATAATACTTAGTAACCTATTTTATACTACCGTTTTAATAGTATTTATATATAAGAAGATTATATATCTTCTTAGTACTAAAATATCCTAATAATAGATTATTATAATAGTAATTAATTAGTTTATTATATAGGGCTTAATCCCTTAGAATATAAAGATAACCTTTAAAGGTTAGTAGCCCGTTAGAGTCTAAACTCTAGGCCTTAGAATATCTATAGTAATATTATTTAGTAGGCGCTTCTAAAAAGGACTTTACCTAATTATTATACTTTTATAAGTTATAAATTAAGGTCTTTATAAGCCTTTAAGTATCCTTATAAGTTAAGTCTAGAATATCTATAATATCCTTTCTAGGGATAATAACCTAAATACCTATAATTTTAAATATAGGCGTTATAACTATAATAATAGCTTATATTTCTTTAAAACTATTATCCTTTTATAAGGTAAGCTTATTCTATAGCGTTAGTAAGAGCTTTATATTTAAAGGTAATTTTCCCTTATAATTAGGTTAGTAAGACGGCGCGTTAGTAGGGTTTAACTTCCCTAGGTAATAGAATATCTTAAAGTTATAGGTAGTAAGCTTAAGCGCCTATCTAGCTTATTTAAAGTTTAATTCCTTTTACTTTATAAAGCCTTTTAGGTTATTATAATTAGTTTATACCTTAATTATAAAAGTACTTCCTTCTAGGTAGTATTACTACTATTTTATTACCGCTATAATAGTAAGTAGCTCTTAATTATAAGTTTTATAATTTTATTCTAAGTTAGTTATCTTCTAAGACTAGAATATAATAGGTTACTAGTTACTATCCTTATCTTATTAAGATAGAATAGTACTTATAATAAAATTTAAGGCGTCTATTTCTATCCTTAAGGCCTTTATAAGGTTATAATAGTATAGAAATAGCGCTAATATAAAGGTATCTTATAATAATTAGAATACTCTATTAGTAGTAATAATTTAATCTAAAGGACCTATTTTCTTACTATCCTTACTACCCTTAAGTAGGCTAGTAAGTAGCTTAGTTATATAAGAGTAGCTATAAATAAACTAATAATAAAAATTTATAAAGCTTAAAAAGACTTATATATCTTAATAGGTCTTAGGCTTAGGCTAGTCCCTAATTATTATTATATACTCTAGATCTATCTTAATACTATTAATTAAGATAATAAACCCTAAAAATTTAACCCTTTTAGTACTAAATTAGTACTTTTTTAGATTAGTATATAGGGAAAACTAATATAACTATTCTAATACTTATTAAATATATTACTAGTAATCCGCTAGGTTAGAGCTATAAATAAGGATATTATCTAGGTATACTATATAGGTTATATTAATTAAACTAACTAAGGCCTTATTAATATAGGCTTAAAATATAGCCGGTATATTAATAAGCTTAAAAGGTATAATTAAATATTTAAAGTAGTTATAATAAGTTTAAAAAGTAGTTTTCTATTTATTACCTTCCTTAATATAGATCTAATAATAGGTATCCTTTAAGTCTAACTTTATAAAAACCTTAGAATTATATAAGTAGTTTAATATCTTAGTAATAAGAGGTAATAAGTATCTATTCTTTAAAGTTATAATATTTAACCCCCTATATTTTATATATAAACATAGCCTACTATCCTTCTTTAATATAAAGAGAATAGGTACTCTAGCTAATAAAATAGAGTAGTGAATAATCCCCTTTTAAAGCGAATCCTTAAGGTAGCGTTATAGCTCTACTAACTTAATTTAAGATAAATTATAAAGCGGCTTATAAGGTAGTTCTTTACCTTTTATAAGATTTATAGTATAATTACCCTCCTTAAAAATAGGTAAGGTACCCGCTTTCTTACTAGAAAAGATATTAGTAAAGGCCTTTAATTCCTTAGGAACTTAGGGGACTTCTTATTTACTAGATATTATACCGGCGTATATAATAATAAATATATTTAGCTCTTTCCTAATATTTTAAGTAAATACTTAGGGCTTATTAAATTATAATATATTAAAATTAACTTTAAAGCGCTAGTAATCTACCTCTAGATCTTATAGTATATACTATTATTTTAATCCTAGTATACCTAAATTAATATTAGGGCCCTTTTAATCTATTATATAAAAAAGAGTAGTATACTCCTTTTTATAACTCTAACTATCTACTAATTGGTAATATAACTAGTAGGCTTTATAAATATATATATTACTTTTATTAAGTACTTATACCTATAATAAGATAGCTTTATAAGGCTTTAGATCCTATTAAATTATAAACTTTTATAAAATTAAGTTTAGGTATAACCTAGAGTCTAAAAGTATTATAACTTAATACTAGTTACCTTATAACTCCGCCTAACCCTTTATAAAGATTAATAATATTACCTTTATTAATTAGTCTTCTTACCCCTCTTTTAAGGTAGTTAAAGGGCTAGTTCTTTTTTTACTAATATTATATTAATATTAAAATAAGCCTAAGGCTTATTAAGATTAATATAATTTAGTTTAATATAACCTTCTTTATTATAATAAAAATAGATTATAGAATCTATCTTAATATTAGGCCTAGCCTTCCTTTTTAAGGTATTATCCTTAAAGCGCGACTACCTACTACTACTACTATTAGAACCCTTAGGCTTTATAACCTAGTCTTCTAAGGACTTATTACCGCCTTTTAATTTTACTTAAGAGCTACCCTAAGATTTTCCTTAAGAACTTAATCTACTTATATAGTATTTATATTCTAAAGTATTCTCTAATATAATAGCCTAAGTAAATATCTCTTTATACTACTTAATAATAGTATTAGTACTAAGAATTTTATTCTTTAACTTATTATAGAGCTTTATAAGGAAAATATAGGCCTTATACTCCTTATTAAAAGATAGTAAATAAGACTTTAACTCCTCTAAATAAGCCTTAAAATTTAAGACCTTTTAATTATTATATTAATATACCTACTTCTACTTCTTATAAGTAAGGAGATAGTAGCTTACTAGATCCGCGATTAAGTTAAGTAGAAACCTCTTAAAGGATTTAAATATAATATTAGTAAGATTATAACTCCTAAAATAGGTATATTATTAAGCTTTAAGGTCCCCTTCTAGGGAGTTTATATAATAGGTTATATAGGACTTATTTATAGTAAAATACTTTAGACTTATAATAAATTTAATATTAACTTTATAAAACTAATATAAGTACTCCCTTTTAAAGGATCCTTTATAGGGTCTTATCCTTTTAAGGTAAAGTATATATATATAAGTATATTAAGATAGTATAAAGATAGTAGTATTTTAAACTCCTAGATTAATATTAATCTAAATCTAAGGATTATAAAGTACTTTATTATAAGTTAATAATATTACTAATTTATTTTATTATTTAAGATAATAATTTTTATTCTAGGCCTCCTCTAATAGCTATTCTAGCTTATTTAGAGTAAAAGGAGTAAAGAGTCCTCCTTTAACTAAGGCATTATAATAGCGTTCTAGTAATATTTTATATAATAGTAGTTCTACTTAGTTATTACTTTTAACCTATTAATTATTATAGGGTAAACCTAATATAATAATAACTCTAGGCTTTTTCCTTTAAAAAGGGAGAGAGATTAGAATTATAAGGCTTATACCCGCTAGCTTTATAGCGGCGTATTAAGTAATAAAAGATATAGAGTTATATTATAGGATTTAATAATAGGTATAAGTCTACTAATAGATTAAGTAGTAGGCCTATTATAGTAGTAGAATTAATCTCTAAGGAACTTAGAAGAATAATAGGGGATAGCTAGGAAGATATATATCTACTAAGTATAGGCTTTTAATCTAGGCCTCCTATTACTAGGACGTTACCTTATATTTCTAAGGAAGGTTACCTAAAGTAGGTTATAAGGTGGCGCGTAAGGCGTATATATACCTAAGCCTAATAGCGAGGCCTAAAGTCTTCTAATAACCTTAAGAGGTTTAGGGCTATACTTACCTATATTATTATTATTAGTAAAGAGCGTCCCTACCTAATATTAATAGATAAGGTACTCTAAGGGCTTAATAATAAGAAATAGCTCGCTACTACTAAAGAAGAATTAGCTAATTATACTAAGTAGGAGATATAGAAAATATTATATAGGCTACCCTAGAAGGTATATATCTTACTAGGAAGATAGGTCCTATCTTATAAATATAAGCTAATAGGCGAAATAAGTAGGTATAAGGCCTAGTAAGTAGTTAAGGGCTTTTATTAAATTAAAGGGATTAATTTTAATAAGACCTTCTTATTAACCCTAAAGGTATTATTATAATATCTTCTTCTTACCCTAATTATTAAGTATAGGCTAGTTATTAAGTATTTAGATATTATTATAATATTCCTAGAATTACTTATTTAGGAAGAAATCTAGGTAGAGTAATTATATTACTTTATTAATAGCTAATAAGGATATACCTATTAACTAAATAAGGCTTTATATAGCCTTAAGTAAGTATCTTATAAATAGTATAAGACCCTTTATAAGGTACTTAAGTCGCTAGGATTTAATTACCTTAAGTATAATTATTATATATTTATTAACCCTATAATAAAAGTTATTATTATAGTATATATTAATAACTTACTATTTATAATATATAATTAGGACCTAATTACCTATATAAAAAATAAACTTAATAAGAGGTTTAACTTTAAGTATATAAGAGATTTAAAAGACTATCTAAGTATAAATATTATTAGGAATCTAGATAAATAGTCTATTTAAGTTAATTAGATAAAATATATTATATAATTATTAAGATAGCTTAATATAGAGAATTATTTACTAGTAAAGTTACTTATAAAATAGATATATATTACTATTACCCCTAATAGTTATATAACTCCCTTATCTAATAGGGAGGCTTATTAATCCCTTATAAGAGTACTTAATTAGTTAAGTATTATAATTAGGCCTGATATTACTTATACTATTAATACCCTAAGTTATTCTCTCTATAACCCTTCTCTATAATATATAAATATAGTAAAAAGGGTATTATATTACCTAGCTAAGATAATTAATAATAGCCTAATCTACTAACTAGGTAAGAATAATAGTCTAGTAGGTTTTACTAACGCGTCCTATTATAATAATTATAAGATATCTTACTCTATTAGAGTATATATTTATAAACTATTTAATAGCCCTATTACCTAGTAATCTAAATTATAAAAGCTAATAGTAATATCTATATATAAGTCTAAATATATTATTATAATAGAGGTATATAAAGAAGCTTTATATCTAGGCCTTATACTTAAAGAGCTAGGGTATAATAAGGGAGTAGTACTAGTACTCCTAAGTATTAATAACTAGGTAGTTATAAAATTAACTACTAACCTAATTAATTATACTACTATAAAATATATCTAAATAAGATACTATTTAATTTATTAACTAGTTTTTAAAATTAAAGAAATCTATCTTAAATAGGTTAATATTAAAGCTTAATATATAAACCCCCTTATAAAACCTTTTAATCCTATTAACTTCAGCCTAGCTAGATAATAGTTAGGACTAGCTCTAGGTAAAGTATAAGGGTATTTAGATATAGTAGTTAATAATAGGGATACTACCTTATTATTACTAATCTAAGAGGGAGTATTAGAATTTAGGCTAGGTTAACCTTAGTAGTTACTAATTAGGACTAGTTAGGGGGCCTTAGTAGACTAATAGAGATTTCTCGTAATGGTTATTCCATTCTATATAGCTATATCTATCTATTTAGTTATCATAATACTATTATACTATACCCAAATCACGTGCAGATGACTCATTGATCATCATATCATTCAACACCTTTCTCAACGGTCTTGCACACGCTAAATGCACTGAGGCACGCGAGGCGCTAGTTCAGCAACTATTCTAGCCGTACGAGGTAGAACAGTCCTGTGCAGCTTTCGATAGAGATATGACACGATCCCCCACTACCTTAGTGTGACGTCCGAGATCATTCGCCGCGACAGCACAAGATCTCGTATATAGCCTTCTTCGTCACCCTCCTACTCGGACACAACTGGCCGATCTATTCCGGTTCAAAGATGCTGATGATCAACACTGCTCGGTTTGAGTCAGGGCCGCCAGGGTCTGTACCACTTCAACATCTTCCCTTACATGCGCATCCTCGGACCGATGAGGAAGACTGTATAAGTTTTGGGGACGTCACGGCTATGAGATTCCGATAGCAACCCTTTGCTTGTGGCGAGACCCGGTCCCCATGTCTTACTTTCTGCCATCTTATCTCCAGAAGAGGATTTTGCGCTATGCTCTGTCTCAGATTGAGCTCCTAGATACGGACGCTTTGGATCTTGATAACTTAGATATAGGCTGGGGCAGGCAAAGCACTGTGGAATTGAGGGAAGTTGATGTACATACGACTGTAGGTGAATTAACCCCTTCTGCCTAAGCAGAGAACGATTGACCTGGCCTCGTTGTGAAAGAGTTGCTAAACTATTCATCCAGAAATTTGCTGCTTTACTCAAGCTACCCCCAGTCCTGGCGATTGTTTCCGCTCGGATATCTTCTCTACGGCTTACGGTTCCCGCAGACCTGTACAATAGTGGAATACTGGTAGAACTCAATGGAATTAAGGTGTGTGTCAACGCCAACCTTGATGGCCAAGAGCCTGGCCAGGATGTTCGACCCAAGGTCCATAAGTTTCGCTCGGAGAAACTCGCGAGGGCCTCGCAAAAACACAAGCCAAGTCAGCATCAGTTCCACCTACATGACCCTGGTGGGGCTCGCCTTCCGAGCGAAGATGATGACCAAGTTCCCGGGCCTATCCCAACTCCTGTTGACCTGGCCAAATCCTTTCTACAGACCGAGTACGTCGAATCGATTGAAGGGGATGCAGGGTTACAGACGTCCATTATAGATCCCCAGGATTTAGGCCAGTCGCAGATGAGTAGCGAAGATGGAGACGAGAGACCTGCCGTCGGAATTGGCAACAATCTTTCGTTGCCATCGTTCCTGGCGGATTTCCTCAAAGGTGTAGGAGACCGTATCCGGTTGAAGGTTCGGAAGGTCGAATTGGACATTATTCTGAAATTGGACAGACCTTCTGAATCATCATCTTGTAGTGATGCCTCTGATCGATGGGAAGAGGTGACGTTTCGACTAGGTGTTGACAGCATCCAAGTCGATGGTGCGACGGCTTCGGAGCTAAAGGGGAAAGGAGTTGATAGCAAGGAAAATCCCAGCTTCAGTACGCAATATACCCGCCGTATCACATTCAGCAATATAGAAGCTATGGTGATTTCTGAAGCTTCCGTATTCTCAAGCCTTGCTCGTTCGACCGCACCGTCCTCTCCAGAGACAACTCAAGCTAGTCATTTGGCCACGTTTCATAGCAAAACAAGCCTGGCTGCAATCTCCCGCGCCGATTCACATGAAGACCTGTTCCCACAAAGTCTAGAAACATCAAATGTGCGTAGTCGCAGTGAGAAGCTGCCCGTTCCCGAGAGTACGGAGGACCGGACAGAACACTCAATAATCCCACAACAAGTTGGCGATGACTATCATTATAGTATGCTCGCCGACTCAATGCACTCTAGTGGACAGGGAACACAGATTAGCGAAGAGCCCATAGGAGACTCTGGAATCATCCCAGAATCTTCACGGTACAATGATTATGCTAGCTATATGAGCCGATCTCAATCTTCCGTCGAATCAAATCATCAATATAGCAGGCGACGATACAATGGCCAGAGGAACCCACCAGCCAGCTTCGGCGATTTTGATACCGCTTCGCCACCGGAGGACACCACTGATGTTCATCACCGTTTAGGCCTCCAGGAGCGGCAAGTCCTGAGCAGCCATTCAGCCACAAGAACAGAGATTGGCAAAGTCTCAGAACCTCCGTATCTGGGCAGTGACCACTCATTACCTGCCTCAGAGAATCTTGCACAGTCCAGTATCTTCACTCACGAGGAAGCTAGCATGTACATGAGTGCCATCAGCCAGACCTCTGCTACAGCAGACGAGGATACCACACTTCACAGAGATTGGGCCTCCTCTACCTCTGAGGACGAGGGCAAGGATTTGACAACTCATACTAGTACGGAACCTGCGATTGTCCATGAGTCTGGCCTTGAGCCTCTGTACCAGGCCTACAGATCCGAGAGCGAACCGGTCCGTAAGGACCTTCCAAAACATATCCGCTGTAATCATAAGGTTTCCGCGCTTCAATCAGCTAGGAGTAGCGATATTCACTCTACCGATCCGGCCACTGACATAGAATTGGAGAACAAACCGTCCGCGACACCGGCAAGAAAGGGAAGTGCTGAACTTCCAGGCTCGGAGACTTCGTCGACGAACCTCAACAGCTCGTTCAGTATTGTCAAACAGATCATCACGGTTAGCACTATAGTAGTTATAGTTTCGCTGAGCCCAAGTCCACTGGAATTGCCCCGCAAGGACTACAGCCAGCGTCACCGCAAAAGTGATAAAAACATGCCTGGGGGGTTTGAGGATGTCTTTGAGTCTAACACAGCCAGCATTAGTAGTATCTCGTCCGAGTCTCCGAGGTTGCTGGAGAACCCACAAGAGGGCAAATGTTGGATTGAAATCCTGAATATCCAAGTTCTGATGGACATGGGTCTTACAAGAATGCTGATTCTGTTATCGCAGCAAGTAAATACTTCGCTCAGTCCACGCCCTCCCAATCCTAAAATTAGAACGATTACAAGTTCTCGTGTTAGCAAGTACAGTGAATGGCAGCTCACAGTCAAAAATGTAAGCTGGAAATTCCTCGATGCTGTCAAAGGAAAGCCCGTCTCCATCGCTCGGCATGTACCCGCAGAACAAGACGCACAATCGTTCTCCGTGGACTCGGAAATTTTACTGAGGGCTAGTATGGAAAATCTCACGGCCATCAATTCTAGAGCACCACCTTTGACAAGCACCACTACAATATCTGTAGGCAAGCTCTCTTTCGGATATCGTTCAGACAACATTCTCTGCTTCAACTCTGACTTGAAGATGAGGCACTCTTCGCGTGACGTACTCTCTCCTGTTGGCAAAGATGTGATTTTGAACATTACGCGAAGCGGCCAATCACATAAATATGAGTTGAGAACGCTTCCCGTGCACCTGACCTTAGACCTACGGCGACTTGATGAGACATTCAGCTGGTTCGGCGGCTTCAGCAGCATGCTCGGCCTCGGTAGTTCGATGATGTCAACTATGACCATTGTTGATGCTAAGTCCAAAACCCCTCGACCCAGCAAACCTATCCGTGGGGCGCATTTCGAAAGCCGACAATCAAACAGGCCAACAAGAGCTGAAATGGTCCGACATCCAAGCAAAGTAACAGCAAGAATTGAAGGCCTTGTGTTTGACGTCAAAGGCACACAATCATCATTGCATTTCGAAACTACTGCAATGAAGCTCGTTACCCGGTCGGAAGGTTTAGGCTTACAGGTAGATCGTCTCAGATTCAGCGGACCATATTCGAAGCAGACATCTTCCGAGCCCACGATCACGATGAAGGTCACGAATCTCAGGATTGAATATCTGCCCACTCCCCAGGAGGTCGACTTGACAAGACTGCTAGAGCTTCTCTCCCCCTCCAAAGAGAAGGATGCACGCGATGATGACATCCTCCTGGATAGACTTTTCCTTCAACGCAAACAAGGTGCTGTAGTCCGTACATCAATCGAAAAGCTCGATGGTAACATTACAAACCTCCGCGATCTGCGTTGCTTCGCAACGTTGTCCGAGGACTTCAAGAAGCTTTCTACGGTGACCAAATACCTCCCTGAGGACGATCGGGCAGGTGTGTTGATCCTCGGATCCGTGAAAGATCTTCGGCTTGCGATTACTGTCAATAGCAATTTCGGCGTGGCCCGCTTGACTTGTAAGAACATGGAAGGGGCTCATGTCACCTTTCCCAGCCTAACGACTCTGAGCATCAAAAGTGTAGACCTCCATCGGAACGATACAGAACAATTACTGGGGGAAGCACTTCCCGTCGAGGTTGCCAGTAACTCGCAGCTGCCCGCCGTCATGGTCAGGTTTGTTGGTAACGCAATGGAGCCTACGGCGAAGATCAAGTTTCATTGTCTTCGCATTGAATATCATGTTTCGACAGCGATAGCGATCATGGGCTTGGAGGAGTCTGCTGTAACAGAATTGATGGTTGCTGAGATGGTTAATTCTGTGGCAACCCTTACGAGTCGTCAAAATATCAATGCTTCCCCACCCAAGCTTTCAAAACAGAACTCCGAAAGCAGTGACAAATCCATGCCAACATCGAAGATGCTGAGATTTGATATATCCTTTACCGACTCAATTATCGGGCTCAATCCACGCAAGTCATTGGCCAGAGGTCTTATCATCCTTACAGATACTCAGTTCCTAGGTGCCATGCCCAGCGATAAAGAATCCAGTGCTGTCCTCGAGGTTAGGAAAGCCTCGATCATGGTGGTGGATAACGTGGAAAATATCACCCCCACTATCGGCAAGGCTGTGGCTCAGAAGGCGCTTCATACCCACACTCAGGTTGAGTCTTTCTTAGACATAGGCTACGTCTCCGTTGGCACGATCTCAGCGGCAAAAGCTACAATTCGGGTTATCGAATTAGAGGCCGAGCCCAACAAAGCAATTGAAATCGACATTAGAGACGATCTCTTCGTACTTGAAACTTGTGCAGACTCCACACAGACAATACAAAGTATATTGAGTGGTTTGAGCCCACCAAAGCCGCCGTCTACTGAGCTCAAATACAGAACAGAAGTCATTCCAATTGAAGACATGCTTGCATCCTTCACTGGAGACGTCTTCGCGACAACTAGAACCAACCTCGAAGTTGATGAGTCCTCATTGAGGCTTGATGAAGGTGACATGATGGACGATGAAGTTCCCCAGAGTCTTGAATTTGTAACCAGCTTCTACAATCCTGAACCTGACGTAATGTACGATGAGATTGCAAATAGTATGCTTGAGGACGACCTTGACTCTTTGGCAAGCCCTTCAATGATACGGGAGATTGGGGACAAAATTATCTTGGAGAGCTTTGAGGATCAGGCGGAAGTCGCTCCTGGAAATGAACCACTTGATTTCCAAGAAGGTCATTTTGGACTTAGCTCAGCTGTCACCGTTCCCGATACAAAAGGGCTGAGTGGCAATAACACGCTGCGAACCAGTCCACTACGAGTCCGTGTGCGCGATGTGCACTTCATTTGGAACCTTTTCGATGGTTACGATTGGCAACACACAAGAGATACCATCAGCAAGGCTGTTGACGCAGTTCAAACCAAAGCGATAGAGCGTGCGTCCCGCAATGATAAACGAAAGTCTCTCGACCCTGAAGAAGAGGAAGAATCTGTAATTGGTGACTTTCTTTTCAACTCAATATACATCGGCATACCATCCAATCGAGACCCTAGAGAGCTGACCCGCCAGGTGAACCGTAACCTCGATGATCTCGTAAGCGAGCCGGAAAGCAATGCTACATCAACAGCTTCAGGCTCTCCCAGCCGACAAGGCCACGTACCACGTCCATACAGCAGGAAGCTGCGACTAAAACGAAGTCAAAATCATAAAATGACTTTCGAGCTCAAAGGGATTTCTGCTGATGTGGTGGTATCTCCACCAAATTCAGGTGAAATACAAAGTTCGATTGATGTCAGAATTCAAGACCTCGAAATTTTTGACCACGTGCCGACATCAACCTGGAAGAAATTTGCCACTTACATGCATGATGCAGGAGAGAGGGAAAGCGGAACGAGCATGATCCATATTGAAATCTTGAATGTCAAGCCTGTACCCGATCTTGCAGCATCTGAGATCGTAATGAAGGTAAGTCCTAGGTTACTCTTCATTTACAAGGCTAAACGTTGAACAGGCAACAGTATTGCCTCTTCGACTTCATGTCGATCAAGACGCTCTCGACTTTCTGACTCGGTTCTTCGAGTTCAAGGATGACACTGTTTTGATTCAGGCCCCGAAACCGGAACCTCCGTTCTTTCAGCGCGTAGAGATCAATTCTATCCAGGTCAAACTGGATTTCAAACCGAAGCGAGTCGATTACGCTGGAATCCGATCTGGCCATACTACTGAGTTCATGAACTTTTTCATTCTGGACCGAGCAGATATGGTACTCCGCCACGTCATCCTTCGGGGTGGTATCTCGGGGTTCGACAAGGTCGGAATCATGCTCAATGACATCTGGATGCCAGATATCAAACGTCATCAGCTTCCTGGCATTCTTGCAGGTCTGGCACCTGTGCGATCTCTTGTCAATGTCGGAGGTGGGGTGCGGGACCTGGTCACTATACCAGTTCGAGAGTATCGGAAGGATGGCAGGGTCGTCCGAAGTCTTCAGAAAGGGGCCGTGGCTTTTGCCCGGACTACGACGGGTGAACTGGTCAAGCTGGGAGCTAAGCTCGCAATTGGGGCCCAGACCGTGCTACAAGGCGCTGAAGATCTATTGGCTCAGCCCTCCACTGATCGATCAGACGTGTCCGGCGGCTGGGAGGATGCCGAACTAGATGAAGAGGAGAAGAAGCACATCAGCCTCTACGCTGATCAGCCAATAGGCGTCGTGCAAGGCCTTCGGGGCGCGTATGCCAGCCTTGAGCGAGATCTACTTACAGCCAAAGATGCCATCGTAGCAATCCCTGGGGAGATCATGGAGAGCGGAACGGCGGGGGGAGCGGCCAAGGCGGTTCTTAGAGGCGCTCCCACCGTTATCCTTAGACCTGCCATGGGTGTCAGCAAGGCCGTCGGCCAGACTTTAATGGGGGCGACGAACAGCCTAGACCCTGGAAACCGGCGAAGGATCGAAGATGTAAATTTCATGCTTGTTGCCATTCTCTGGTTTATAGGTGCTGACTTTGAAACAGAAATACAAACGGCATTGAGTCCTTCGACGATTTCAATTGCATTGCGAAGGCGTTTTGGATTGGACCTGGTGGGATTGGGACTATGAAGCATGGCGACGACATCTCATAGTACTGTACATGTACTTACGCATGGATGTTACGAGTCAAAGACCGCGCGACGTATATTCCCCAATGGAGATGACGAGATGGTAGAATATGTATTATTCCACAGTACCTAGCTATCAATGATCCCAATTGAAATTCCGAGAGAGAACATTTATCATTACCTATATATCCCAGAACCAAAAGTCAGATGAGGTTAGCGTTTGGGCTTGGCGGAGAAGCCACACTTGGAAACCCATCGAGTCTCATACGCAGCTTCATACTCGTATGCAGTATCCAAAGTTTCATTGTACTATTTGCAATGGCTATAGGTAGTCCAACATTGAGCTTAGGACTAGGAATCCTCGGATGAAACGCAAGCAGCTCCCACATCCCCGTCTTAGATCCTGGGATATACCAGCCTCAGAACTACACCGATCCTGCGGCTTCCACACACGAGCTGTGAGAACGTTGACACTATCCACAAGTAAACAATTACTTCATTGCAGCTGCATAACATTCCTGAAGGTCCGCGCGATCGTGGTGAGCTGGTGGCGAAGCTCTTCCAATAGTCACTACCTGCATTCGAAGCAGCCGGATGACTTGCACCCAACAGGAAGGTCTCATCTGCGATGGGGATGTCGAGAAATATCTTCTGTAGTGGGCTAATCTTGCAAGCATCATTCTTCATCATAAAGTGCTTTGGTATCAGCGTGCTTGGACGATCCTCTTGGCTACTGATCTTGACGATCGTCTCAAGGCTATTGGTTGACTCCGGCAGGGTTATTGCTATTGGAAGCCGAATGGCACAAGAATCACAGCCCTGGGGTACTTCCGGCAGAGATCCGCATGTTAGGTAGACTTCCGGTGAAGCAAGGCACAGCGTGACCTTCACCTGCCCAAATCCTCACTGTATTCACCTCCCGTGGACAATAAGGTACCTTAGTATATCAAATCGGCCCAACGGCGGTGTTTGACAAACACTGCTATTGGTACAGTAGACCTGTACTAGATACAGCTACTGCGTGGGTTCAAATCCTACAGGGGCATTATCATTGAGTCCGGGGCACGTTAGTACGACACTCGTTAGTTTACTAAGAGTAAGACTACGAGTAGGTCTACTATATAACTTGATTTATAGAATAGAGCTGGTATAAGCGAAGTTCTTTAGGTCTTAACTAGAGGGCTAAAAAGACTCTATAAAGAGCTAGGGATTATGCTAAGTAAGCTCTCGATAATTAGTCTCCCTCTATAGAGTAGGATACCGTGGGAGTACTCCTTCTTTAAAAAAGACCTACGGGCCGTCAGATTCGTACTCTTAGAGTAGCTACTAGTAGTCAGAATCGGTGTAACAGGACTAGGATAGCTACCTTATTAGCTACCGGTACATCCATGGCAATAGATGTAAAAGACAAGGACCGGGGGACTCCCCTAACCTGAGACGGTTCATGGTTCACCAGTCTATAAAATGCCTAGATATGTTTTTTTTTTTTTTTTTTTTTTTTTTTATATCAAATCTTCCACAGTCTTCTTTGTTGATCCACTTTGACGGTGTGCTTCATTGGGGGAAGAGCACGTGGACTGCCAAGACTCGGCATTCTTCAGCAAAAGTTTCATTTTCCTTCTACGACGTCCCGTCTCCATCACCCATCTCTCATGTCCAGGCTGGCTAAAGTGGATGGAGGGATCGTGCGGCAGATCGAGTGTCCCTAATCTTCTTCGTATCAGGGTCGTCTGCTGTTCGTCTCTTGGCATCTTTCCTGCGATACCTTGCCTTGGGCGTTCTCCGTGTCGCTTGCAGTGACCAGCATTGATGACCCCAGATCAAAGCTTCTGAACTTGTGATCTTGTCTGAAACGAGTGCTTGAACGTATGCTGACCGCGGCCAACGCCTGCTCGCCTCCCCCGAGTATCAGCAGATCTTCAGTGCAGAGAGCAGATGGTTGCTATCAATAAATCCGAAGTGGATGAAAAGGCAGATTAGCGGACCTAACCATTTCCAACCGCAAATTTTCACTTTGGCCCTCTTCGTTTCAAGTCAGTGGACACGCCTCAAGAACGATGTTGAAGAAATGGATTTATGCAGTTTGTTGAGACAGAAATCACAATTCATGATCTAGCTGCCCTTCGGGACATCAACCATGTTGGCCAATTCACGAACTTAATGTCGAAACCGATAATGGACAACAAAGCAGTATAGAGAAATCTCAGGCATGTTACTGTATCCTGTATAAACACATCTGATATTTCTTCTGTAGCTTCGGTACGCATAGATAAGGGTCAGACTTACTTGTCATGTTGTGGCTGAGTGAGGATGATATGGGAAACAGCTAGCACATTGCTATACATTGCCGAAGCCCTAGTCAATCTGTGCCGCGGACGGTTTTCTACCATCGCAACATCGTCAATCTACTTACCCCTCAAGATAGCCTCAGCATAATCCAAAATCCCTAGATCTCCAGACGTGGGGTTACGGCTTCCGTCCTCAGGTACACTAAGGTCATAAAGTGAAAATCATAGTAGCATTCTGGGGCATTTGTTTTGCAATGCTCATGCAGCCTGCGGAATTGAAGTCAAGGTACGTGATAGAAAAGATCAACACGTCAAAATTCCATCTTTACTACCCGCCCGACTACCGCCACATTCCATCTTTTCCTCTTCATTGGCTGTGTCATTTTTGTCAGAGTGTAGCGAACAGTGGGACCTTGGTGTAATAGCTTAAGAATACTCGGATCTTGCGATTGATTTCAGACAGCTGCCTTGGTCGCGCTCTCAACGAAGTCTTGCCGAACTGAGTTCCATGCATTGCCTGACCAGCACAATAATCTTACTACTCACCAGATAGGATATGTTGGCCTAATGAGGCTCACCGAAGTATGTTCGTATCCTTCTCGAATACATTGATCCATCTAAATGCGCTAGTGACCCACGGCTTACGTTCAGTAAATCCGGTGTTCATGCTAGTGCGATCAACACGCATCAATTTAGCTACTGCATTCTACAGTCTTGCGGATACATCAGAGCAGGAGCTTCATGCCTCAGCTTTAAAGTCGACTGTGTTGACTGTCGGTCATTCCTGCCAAAGTAGAGGTAAAACATCCCAGACACAATTCCAGATCGCGTCTGGACGCGTACAACGGACAAGATGTCAAGTTTGAAAAGTCTTTTCCATAGACAGAGGAAAGAAACAAGGAAGGAGGAGTATGATGTTAATGATCCGGAGCTCGGCCACATCCATACAGCACTGCCTGCAACGGTCAATATTCGTGAGTACCCGATCCCACAAACACAGCATCGTCCCTGGGTTCATATAGGTTCATAGTCCATCATAAGGCACAAAGCCCGTGGCGTGAATCGTCTCAAACCACCAATCGGTCATCATCGCTACTGTCTGCTAAATCAGATGACGAGCTTCCCAACCAGTTTATCCCTGCAGACACTACGACCACGCGTGCCGTTTCAAGGCCCTCATATTCGGACTCGGAATTCTCTCAACACCAAATACCAGTCTCTCCGGATCGGTATGATGATGTACTGCGGGTGGTTGAAAGAAGTAGCCCAACCACTCCGGAAAGATCCAATCTCAATCCACGGGAAAATGTTGGAGCACACGAATCGATCACAGAGATAGAGGGTAGGCGGTCTCTAACCACTGACCAGTATGGGCATTCAACCATATCTACAGGTGTCTTGGTCCCAGAACGGTTCTCAGACGAACCCATTAGTCCCGCTTGCACCCCTCCGCTTTCAGATGATCAAAGACGGGATGCCGACCTAATTTCTCACTCTTTTCGCAACGCCGGTGCCTTGATAGAGTCCGCCAAATTAGTAGATCGTCCTCGGTATGTCGTCAATGCTGTCGACCTACCGTATACAGCCCAATCAGCTTTCTCTTCCGAATCCTTATCCGCCAATATCGAAAATCCTTCCTCTCAATCAGCCGGAAACTCGGAGCAAGTGATGAGGACTCTTCAACTACATCCAGGTTCATCAGCCTCCTCGTCTGGCTCGAACTTTCTTAACTCTGATGAGCCCATCATTGATATCACCACACTGGAGGGAAACATTGAAACCCGATCCACCCGCAGTTTTCAAAGCGCTTCCGGTTCACATTACTCCATTGTTATTGATAATAGCGGCTTCCGACCAATGTCTGAGGGAGAGATCGCAGCAGAGCTTCAAGCGACCATGCAATCGCTTGAAGAGATGAGTAGAAGCGGACAGAGCATCTGGAGTCTTAGCCAGGAGAGCAGCCGGGCTAATATTCCTGTTCAAGTCCGTGAAGATGGCCAACCCGTAGCTGAGCAAAATCTACTGCCTCTTCGGCCCCTCGGTCAGCGGCTTACAAAACTTGATCCTGGCAGTAGTCAAACCTCGTCATCCATGAGCGCCGATCATTTTATCGCAGCCATATCTAGTCATGGCGGGAGAGTAGCCTCGTACAAGGAATGCTCATCGTCTTCTCAATTTAGAAGCCCAACACCCCCCCTTCTCTTTGGGAGAAGGACCATATCATCACACCAATCGCAGAAAAGTGAGGGCCTCGCACAATCGTATGCTCCAGGCTCGGGGGTAGAAGATTGGGAGACAGTATCCGACATGAAAAGCAATATGCGTGGCCTCACCAATGATGCTGTCGACACTGAGACGGGTAGCAGTCTTGCAGATAACTCGGATCCCGGTGATGTCTCCGTGACCGAGCCCAATACCGGTAGACTTCGCAAATTAGGAACCTCACAGCATCCTGAACTGCCCCGGCGTCACCAAGCGTTCGTGATTGTGAAGGATGACCGCTCAGGCGATACAACCAATGTTCCCCAAGATGATTTTGGAGAAGGTCGCAATTACCAGCACCCAGTCCCGATGGCTGAAAGACACCTCAATCCTTTCATATCATCGCCTCCAGTCATTAAATTAAGGGATGACTCTACTGACAATGTTGAACACAACGCAAACCTGGCGCACCAAGTATTGCAGAAGCGGATGTCGGTAAAGTCGAGTAGCACTGGTGGCTTTGACAAGTTGATAGATTCGTATGGGTCCATCAACGATTCTCGTAACCGTCAAAACATGGATGATGCTCAGGGAGAGGTGGTCAACCAAGCCAAGCAAGAAACCGCTTCCAAAGAGCCATCGCGGGGGTCATCTGTATGGTTGAGCACCGTGAGTGAGAATGCTTCTGGCGAAGAGCCGTCGCTTCCCCTTCGCAGTGGAAGTTTTGCAAAGGTCACGGTTTTGAACAGCAATGGAAATCTCACTGGAACTCCTCAAGGGACTGGAGCCCGAGAAGTTGGGAGCAGCTTGGCAGGTGCAAGCAGCCCTAGAGACCTACTCTCGAGTAGTCCGGTGCCCAGTGTGAATTCAGGGCGCCTCCTACCAATCAGTGCCGAGTCACCACGAACACCCCTTCGACAAGCACACCTGTTGAAAATGCCCGAGTTCCCAACGAGCGTTGCCTCCAGGCTCCACACTCCCCCCCATCCGCAAACACCTGCTCCTCTCGCAATACTTGAGGCCTCATCAAGTTTAACTTCTGTTATTCGGAATCCTATCTACCAGAATATAACAGGAAATGTTGCAACCCCCGACGCCTCGTCGATCAACTCTTCTGTAGCTCAATCTCCAACTGACTATCGTTCGGCAGCGTCCGAATTTCAGGCAGGACTGACCTCTAAGGCCCGAGCCCTCAATCTCGACGGTCCACCAAAGCAACGTCCACACGGATCATCCAGTGAGAGCAACAGTAAAGTCATTGCATCGCCTTCAACGATCAAAGCTCCAGCTCTCCCATCGCCAGGTCCACGTGGCCACAAAATGCCAAGTACCATGGTCAATCTCTCGTCAAATCACTCGGCGTTCGATGATGCGGAATCTGAGGACAGCCAGCATCCAAAAACAGTGGGGGAGCGGCATGGTGATCAAGGTACGTTCCTTAGGATGCGCCCTTTCACGCTCTGCTCACCGTTCAATCTATGTTCTGCTGTACTGTCACACATTGAAGCCCACATTGAATGCTTCTGCTGACTGCGAATATCGAACAGATTACACAGAGAACAGTCAAGCCTTTGTATCCACAACGCCTTGCTCAACCCTACACGATGGCGTCGTCTATAGCGACGTCGCGTCACCTGTACTTATGCACCCTGTGTACGGTAGCATGCGTCTCTTAGACGATTCCCAAAAGCAGCGTGGTCGCGTTCAGGGTCGTCCGGATAAGCTCCAACGCCCGATGGCCCACGTCGAATCACCTCACCTTCACCGTATCCCACACACATCTTCCGCCGATATACTCAAGCGACGGGAGCAGATCTCGAAGCTATGGCTACCAATATTCTGTGCGATCCCGCCCTGTGCCCTTCTTCTCGGCTACGGGTATGCAGACGAGATCATGCGCATTCAGAGCGGAGGGATCGCCGATAGTTTTACGGACTGGTCGAAGATGTTCGCGATATTCTGGGCCTTATCGGCTACTCCAGTCACCATTGTCATTGCAGTTGTATGCGTGGAGTTTGGATCTTCCATGTAATATCATCAGCTGTGTCCTCCCATCATAATGCCCTTAGGAGGCCCTTGGAGTATGTCACTGGCCATACCTAATATCATAATCTTGATGGGTCGATGTCCTCGGATCGTATCCATATGAGTCTTCGTGGCCAACGCGCACATAGAGAAGATTAACTTTATGATTCAATCGAATAAATTGAAATCGGATGTGTACTTTGTGATACATGTTCCCAACGATGATTGCCACAGTATTTCCGGCTGCTGAGGCCTATGCTACTCATTGATCGAGTCTACGATCGTGGCTGGATGCAGTACTTTGCTGTTCGTACTCCTCGACAACGATTGAAGTATTCATTCAAGAGACCAAACGTCGCCATTCAGACAAGCTTCGCTCGCGAGCCGAAGGGGAGTCCTGCCCAGCATGTAGTGTACTTTACCATTCCAATTTGAGGTTTAAGTGCTCCAGAGAAGTCCTGTACAGCCAGCTGCCTTGTACTGAAACCATGCTATCCAGACATATATTGTCAATCAATAGCGATTAGTACCAACTTACGTTATGGTAGAATAATGGCGAATACACCTCCAAAAATCTCGATGAGAGCACTAATTCTGCCTACTTACGGTGAAGCAGTAGAGTATACTACGTGTAGCTTTTACGTGATATGGAAGGGTCGGTATTATCTTGGATGTAGTGTAGACAAGATAGGGATGTATAATCTTCTTTGATTTTGAGGCGTGGATAGAATATATGTATGCATAAGATTTATGCAATCAGCCGCGTCATTGCACAACGCCTCTGCCAAGAGCTCCAAAGCTACCTTATCCATATCCTACTCCATGAATCGCAGCATCGCCTCACCAAACAAACAATTGTTAATCCAAAAGCTCCTTCACTACCGCCTCACTCATCCCTCTACTTCAATCCTTTACCATCGCGGTACAATCACCCACGGACCCACCTACACACCCACTCACTAAACCATGGCATTCTGCATCACCTTCGGCACCCACGGTACCACCCTTCCCCCTCAAAAACCCCCAAACCAAAGCCAACCCCAGCCAAGCGCAGAAAACAAGCTAACCCCCCCGTTCGTTCAGAATTCACAAGCCAGCTCGAAGGCTACGAGGGCGTGACGGCGCAGTGTCATAATTGTACGAACTCCTCTCCCCACATCCCCGTCTGCGAAACCGTGCAAGCTTATTGGGAAACTGTAAGAAGGATAGCTAACGGAAAGCGATTATTACATCACAGGTGGGAATTGGTCCGCGACATGTATAACCCGATGGCCCTTTTTCACAGTGTGTTTTCTCGTACGTATACCTCCCTATCATATCCGCCCAGCATATCTAGCACGGCGACAGACAGGAATTAGAATAGGAACTATGGAGTCCTGTAGCTAACGAGATGGTTGGGATGGATGGAATAGCCACTGATCCCGCTCGCGACACACAAGTATAAAGAGGTGGCGTGTCCGATCTGTCATTTTAGACAGGATCTGAGGTCTGCACTCCTTTATTTCCCTCCTTCCTCCTTCCTCCTTCCCCTTCCCCTTCCCTTTCTCCATCTTTTTCCTTAATTACACTTCCTCGCATCATTCGTTACATCACGTATCCTATCCTACACGAGAGATTCAAAGAGACGGTGCAGTGGGCTAACATCTGACTCAAAACATCATAGCAATCGACCAGACGTGCAATCGCAGCATCCGGGCGCGGGGAACATGATGGCTGGTAGTGGTGCGGGAGGAGGGCCGCCGCCTGGGTATCCGCCTCAGGGGCCTGGAGGTGTGGGAGGGAATCCGGGGGCGCAGGGGG
>JAABUX010002668.1_pt1 | contig 24820 bp, 14 predicted proteins | sample 5561851 | NCBI WGS metagenome assembly JAABUX01 (sample SAMN10711883, study PRJNA513361) | rock metagenome | isolation source: Antarctica rocks | place: Antarctica: Victoria Land, Richard Nunatak red sandstone | collected 2016-01-03 | reverse complement strand
ACGCCGAGTGAGATGGTGGCACTGGAGGCCGAGGTGATCCGCCTGCCGTCGCTTGAGAAGTGGTTCGTGAAGATCCCCCGCAAGCGAGGCAGGCCACGGAAGACATAGCTTCTTTCAGATGCCTTAGGCATTTTGCGGCGGGGCGACGGCCGGCGGGGCGACTTCGCCGCGGTTGGGTTGAATCGTCGGCCGGCTTCCGGGACGATGGGAGGATCTGGGGAACACGTGTTCCCGGCGGAACGACTCCTCGCCGCGATGGTGCTCGATGCCCCTGGACTGGCTGACCCGGCTCGACCCGCTCCGTCGGATTCGCTGCCCGTTCTGCTTCGAGAAGTTCGCCGCGTGCGAGATGCACCTGCGGTGCAACGACCATTACTGCAAGACCGACTTCGGCCGGATGATCGACGACCCGATCCTCTCGCGGGCCCTCAACGGGCCGCGGTCCGCGGTCGGGGCCGGGTCGACCTTGCGGGGCCCCTGGTGGGTCGACCCCCGCCAGGACCGCCGGCGCGGGTTCCGCCGGCATCTCGACTGGATGGTCCTGCCCTCGTCGCTGGCCTGCCCGAACTGCAAGAAGCCGACCGACGTCCGGCTCTGCCCGCGGTGCCACGCCCAGTTGCCCGACTCGGTCGTCACCCTCGGCGCCGGCCACATCGCCATCTTCGGCCCGCAATCGGTCGGCAAGACGACGTATGTGACGGTCCTGATCCACGAGCTGGAGCACCGGGTCGGCCCGGGCCGGGGGTTCACACTCGACCCGCTGACCGACGAGATCCGCGACCGCTACGACCGCGAATACCACGAGCTGACCTACGGCGGCGGCTCGCAGTTCGGCGTGGGGGAGGAGGCCGACGGCGAGGGCTACCGCCGGAGCCACTCGGCCACCCCCAGCATCGAGACCAACCGGGGCGTCTTGCAGCCGCTGGTCTACCGCGTGACCGCCCGCAGGGGGAAGAAGGCCGGGTCGACCGGCACGCTCCTCTCGTTCTTCGACACGGCCGGCGAGGACTGGGAGATGAACCTCGACCTGCTCCGCGGCGAGGCCCGTTACCTCGGCCAGGCCCGGGGGCTCCTGTTCCTGCTCGACCCCCTGCGCATCCGCGAGGTCGCGCTCGACCGCCGGCTCCGCCTGACCGAGAAGGAGGTCCGCGTCCCGCCGGCCGACTACCTCAACGACGCCCGGAAGCTCGCCACCTTCTTCGCCAGGACCCCGGTCAAGACGCCGCTGGCGATCGCCCTGAACAAGCTCGACCGCTGGGGCCGCCTGATGGAGCCCGGCACCGCGCTGCACTCCCTGGCCTGCTCGGTGCCCGACCGGGCGCCCGACCGTGGCCTGGACAACCTCGTGCACGAGGAGGTCCAGTCGGCCCTCCGGCGGTGGGGGATGACCGGCTTCCTCGACTACGTGGACCTCCACTTCCCCGACCACCGCTTCTTCGCCTGCTCCGCGCTCGGCGACGCCGCCCAGGAGCACGACGACGCGGCCCAACCTCTGCCCACGCCGCTGCTCGTCGACCGCCCGGTGCTCTGGCTCCTGGAGCGGCAGGGGATCATCGAGCCGCAGGGGTGATGGGAGCAAAAACGAATCTTGTCAGGTGGATGAAATCCACCACGTTTCGGGCCGGACCGAGGGGCGATTGGATCTCGCCATGAACCCGGGTTCGGGCCGGACCGAGGGCCTGGTGGATTTCATCCACCCGACAAGAGGGATGGGATCAGGTTCCTAACGGTTTGACCCGCTTGAGGATCTGAATCCGGTTGCCTTCGGGGTCGTTGCAGAAGCAGGTGGTCATGGCGTCGTTGGCGACGACGGTGTCGGCCTCGAACGCGAGGCCGCGGGCTTCGAGCGACGCGCGGGTCGCGGCGACGTCGTCGACGAGGAAGGCGACGTGGCAGACGTACCTTTGGTTCGCGGCGGCGGCCCCCGATGGGCGGCCGATCACCTCCAGGGCGGCCCCGGCGTCGTCGGCCAGGAAGTAGCCGGGCGGGTCGCCTTGGCCGTTGTCGACGACCACCCGGAGGCCGAGGGCCGCGACGTAGAAGTCCTTCAGCGCCGACGGGTCGCGGGCGAAGAGGGCGACGTGCTCGATCCGGGGCATGGCGGGGCGTCCTGGTCGGGTCGGTTCGGGTCTCGGCGATAATCGGCCAGCTCGACGATGGCCCGCCACTCGTCGGGGCTCACGGGCTGGATCGAGAGCCGGCTGCCCTTGCGGAGCAGCTCCATCCCGGCCAGGGCGGCGACCTCGCGGAGGCCGGGCAGGCCGAGGGCCGGCTCGATCGGTCGTACGGCCCGGATCTTGACCTGGAACCAGGTCGGCGCGTCGGGCCGGCTCTTGGGGTCGGGGTGATCGGCCGAGGGGTCGAAGGCGGTGGGGTCGGGGTGGCCCTCCTCGACGACCTCGGCCAGGCCGGCGATGGCGGGCGGGCTGGCGTTGGAGTGGTAGAACAGGACGCCGTCGCCGGCCTTGATCTCGTCGCGGAGGAAGTTGCGGGCCTGGAAGTTCCGGACCCCGTCCCAGCCCGTCGTCCGGCCGGGGCTGGCGCAGAGGTCGGCGAAGGAGAAGCAGTCCGGCTCCGACTTGAACAGCCAGTAGGCCATGATCCGTGACGTCTCGACCGGGCCGAAGGGGAGGGTGAACGAGCCGACGAAAAGAGAGGCGGATGATTCCGCGCCGCGGGGCCGGCGTCAAGGCCGGATCGGCGGCGGGCGGGGGCGGGACCGGGCGTCGGGCCCCGGGGGGCGGGTCAAGTCGGTCGCTCATACGGAGCACGGTGGAAAAGTTCGCCATCCCAGGTCCCGAATCCCCGTTTGCAGAGCGAAGCCCTGAAATGGTCTGCAATCTCGAAATCTGCAATCTGAGATCCCGAACAAGCTGACCAAGTTCGGTATCAGCCTCCGACGCGCCCCAGGAGCCGGGCCACGCGGTCGAGGAGGTGGCGGCGGGCCTCGGGGTCGGCGACCCAGGCCGAGCGGTCGGCGATCGCGGCGAGGCGGTCGCGGAGCCGGGCGAGGGCGGCGAGCGAGGCGGCGCCGGCGTCGAGCTCGGACCCGGCGGCGTCGACCTCGCGGGCCAGGTCCTCGGCGTCGACCCGGTCGGGCACGGCGGCGAGGGGGTGGGGCGAGGGCTCGTCGCGGTGGCGGTCGAGCACGCCGTCGACGAGCGCGGCGAGGGGCCCGATCTGCTCGACGCGGTCCCAGACGTGGCGGAAGACCCAGAGGTCGGACGGGTTGGCGGCCTCACGGCCGCTGAGCAGGGCGGAGGCGGCGAGGAGCTTGAGCATCTTGACGGCCCGGCGGTCGGAGATCGCGACCCCCAGGTCGCGGGCCTTGAAGACGAGATCGGCGTGGGGCCCGGTCGCCGCCGAGAGGTCGACGTCGTAAACCCGCCGGGAGAGCGCGCGGAGGTCGGCGGCCGAGACGGGGGTGGCGGCCGGGTCGGGGCGTTCCAGGGCCCAGCCGGCGGCGAGGAGCCGGGGCATGGCGTCGCGGCGGAGGTGGTCGACGTGGCAACGGAGCAGGAAACGGTCGAAGAGGGCGGCGAGGGCGTCGTCCTCGGCCAGGTGGTTCGAGGCCGAGAACAGCGAGAGCAGGGGCAGGCGGTGGACCTCGGCCCCCCGGCGATAGACCCGCTCGTTGAGCACGGTGAGCAGGTTGTTGAGGATCGCGCTGTTGGCGTTGAAGAGCTCGTCGAGGAAGGCGAACTCGGCCTCGGGGAGCATCCCGGTCGTGACCGTGGCCACGGCCCCCTCGCGGAGCCGGGCCAGGTCGATCGGTCCGAAGATCTCGTTGGGCTCGGAGAACCGGGTCAGGAGGTATTCGAAGTACCGCCCCTGCACGGCCGAGGCGAACTGGCGGATCAGGGCCGACTTCGCGGTGCCCGGCGGGCCGTAGAGGAACAGGTGCTCGCCCGCCACCACCGCCAGCGCGATCAGGTCGACGACCTCGTCGCGGCCGACGAACCGCCGCTTCAGCCCGTCGATCACGTCGGCGCGGAGCCGGTCGACGGTCGGGTCAGCCATCGTTCGCCCCCTCGTCCGCGGTCGCCGCCGTCGCCGGACGCGGGCGGAGCAGGGGGGACCGGCCCTTGCCGAGCCCCTGCAAGACCAGCTCGACGTGGTCGCTCGCGGCCCCGGAGGGCATCCAGCCGGGCCGCTCGGACCGCGCCAGCCGCTCGGCGTAGAGCAGCCGGAGCCCGGGGTGTCCGCCGAGGTCGCCGACGTCGTCCGGGCCGTCTTCGAGGTCCGACAGGACGCCCGAGAGCGGCCATCGGCGGAGGACATCGGCCAGGAGGGCTTGGAGGCGGTCGCTGGCGGCCAGGGCCCGGGCCCGACGGTGGAGCTGCGGGAGGAACCGGAGGGCCAGGTCGGCCGAGAGGTGCTGGGCCGCCGTCCGGGGCGCCGGGGGCATCGCCAGCCGCCGCGCCATCGCCTCGACCGGCTCGGAGCGGTCGACCAGGAACCAGCTCGCCTGCCGGACCAGATCCCCGGCGGCCAGGGCCGAGGGGGCGTCGAAGGGGATCGGCGGCCCGGCCACGTCGAGCCGATGGAGGTCGAAGGCCGCGGCGAGGACGGAGGTCGCGCCCGCCCGGTCCTCGTCCACCTCGGGCGGTCGATCCCGGTGCGCGATCCGGCCGTCCTCGAACAGCCCCCGGAGGAAGTCCGCCAGCGCCCCCATGATGCGTTGGTCCTCGACGCGATCGACGGTCACAAAACTTATCCTAACCGGCGCCGGATGGGCGCGACAGGCCCCGGCGGGCCGGACCCGGCCCGGAGATCGGGGGTGCGTCAACGGACTCTGGTGCCTCCCGGGATACCCCCCACCCCGGCCCGAGCGATCCGGAAGATCCCGGAATCCTTCGGCGTACCCGAGATCGGCGTCAGGATCGACTTCTCCAAGAAATCGGGGCGTCGGACGTGGTTGGAGGGGGCGTGGGCTCGCGGCCGGGTCGGGCCGAGGTGGGTGGGAGGTTGCATTCGCCGCCGACTTCGGCGAGGCTTGGCCGCACGCCGGGAGCGAGGCATCCCGAGGCGTACCCCTTCGGCGTCCGACGACCCATCGACGACGTTCGAGCCCTCCGACCTCGTCCCCCTGGCGGGGAACGAACCCGAGGCGGGGGGCGTCCAATCCCGGTCCGACGCCTCGTCCCCTCTCCACTCCTCTCCAGCATTGTCCACGGAGGCTCCTCACGTGACACTCGACGGCGGCCGGCTCCGAGGTTGGTGGGCGGCGTCTCTCTCGGCCCTGGGGATCATCGCGGGACCGGGGGCCGACGACCCCAAGGCCCCGGCCCCGGCTCGGGCCCCGGGCGTGGCCGGGCGGGCCGTGGCCCCGATCACGCCGGAGGTGCCCGGCCCGGTCGTCGCGGCGATGCAGGAGGGGAAGTATGCCGAGGCGGCGACGGCGATTGACCGCCTGATCGAAGGGGGGAAGACGGCGGGCGACAAGGCGTATTATCGGTTCTTGAGGGGGGTCGCCGAGCGGCTGGGCGGCAAGGCCGACGACGCCCGGGGCACGCTGACCGCCGCTCTGGCGGGGGACCCGAAGGGCCCCTGGGAGTCGAAGATCCGCTTCGAGCTGGCCGGGGTCGAGCTGGCCGCCGGCCGGCCGGCCGCCGCCGAGGCGCTGGCGAGGGCCGAGGCCGAGGCCCTGCTCGACCCCGACCGCAAGGACCGCCTCGCCGAGGTCTATCACGCCTTCGCCCGCCGCCTGCTCAAGCCGGACGACCCCGTCACGCCGCCCGACCCCGTCGCCGCCTACGGCCTGCTCACGCTGGCCCGCGACCTGGCCAAGGGGGAGACGCTCCGCGCCTCGCTCCTCTTCGCCATGGCCCGGGCCGGCCAGGAGGCCCTGACCAATCCGCAGCCGAACCGTCCGCAGCCGAACCGGGCCCCGAATGCCGGCCCCGCGCCCGACCCCGCCCGCGACTTCCGGGCCTACCTCGCCGAATATCCCCGGGGGGCCGACCGCTCCCTCGCCCGGTTCCACCTCGGCGAGGTCCAGCTCCGCCTCGGCCAGCCGGTGCCCGCCCGCTTGACCTGGACCGACCTGGCCCGCGACCTCGCCGCCGACCCGGCGAAGGCCCCGTCCGCCGACCTCGCCGGGCTCCGGGCCCGCTCGCTCTACCGGATCTCGCGGACCTACGGGATTCCCAACCCGCCCGACGACACCCGCCTGAACCTCGGCGTGGCCGCCCTCCGCCGCTTCCTCGCCGACGCCCCGGCGCACCCCGAGGCGGCCCGGGCGGCCTACGAGATCGGCGCCTCTTACCTCGCCCGGGGCCAGGGCGAGCCGGCCATCGAGGCCCTCACCGCCTTCCTCAAGGGGGACGGCTACAAGGTCGAGACCGACGAGGCCCGCCGCGACCTGGCCGACCTGTCCATGACCGCCTCGTTCCAGGTCGCCCGGACGCTCCAGGGCCAGGGCAAGTTCGACGCCGCGATCGCCGCCTACCGCGGCTACCTGGCCAGATTCCCCAACGGCCCGGAGTCGGCCGACGCGCAGCGGGCGATCCTCGACGCGCAGCTCCAGGCCGCCGCCGACGCCCTCTCCCGCGAGGAGTACGCCGAGGCCCGCGCCGCGTGGTCGGCCTTCGTCGCCGCGAACCCGCTCGACGGCCGGGTCCCGCAGATCCTCTTCGAGGCCGGGGCGAGCCTCGCCGCCGAGAAGAAGTTCGACGAGGCCGTCGCCGCCTGGGACGCCCTGGCCGGCAAGTTCCCGGGGGACGACCCCGCCGCGCACGCCCAGTTCGAGGCCGCGTCGATCTTCGAGGTCGAGAAGGGCGACCCCGCCGCCGCGATCGAGCGGTTCCGCAAGATCACCCTCCGGAATTGGCGGGAACAGGCCAACCAGCGGATCAGCGCGATGGAGGCCAAGGCCCTCACGGTGGTCTCGCCCCGGGCCTTCCGCTCGGGCGAGACGGCGCAGCTCCGGGTGACGACGCGGAACCTGGAGACGCTCACCTTCTCCGCCTACAAGCTCAACGCCGAGTCCTACTTCCGCAAGAAGCACCTGCTCGGCGACGTCGAGTCGCTCGACATCGGCCTCGTCGCCCCCGATGCCGAGTGGACGGTCCCGGTGCCCAATTACGCCAGGTTCAAGCCGGTCGTCTCGGACTACGACCTCAAGGTCGCCGTGCCGGGCGTCTATGTGGTCAAGGTGACCGACGAGAAGACGCTCCAGGCCACGGCGCTGGTGGTGGGCTCGGACCTCGACGCCATCGTCAAGGTCTCGCGCGAGCAGGTCCTCGTCTTCGCCCAGGACATGAAGACGGGCAAGGGCCGCAAGGGGGCCCGGGTCCTCGTCTCCGACGGCTCGGGCGTGATCCTGGAGAAGGTCACCGGCGACGACGGCGTCCTCCTCGCCCCGTGGGAGCGGCCGGTCGGCGAGGCAACCCCCGGCCCCGGCCCGGCGGGCGACACGACGCCATCGCCCGCGGCCCCCCAGCCCGGCGCGGCGCTCCATTATCTCGTGCTCGACGGCGGCGACGCCGCGGGCTCGGGCCTGGGCGTGCCCGACAAGGTGGCGCAGGGGCTTTCCCCTCGCGCTTATATCTACACCGACCGTCCGGCCTATCGGCCCGGGCAGGAGGTCGCCGTCCGGGGCGTGATCCGCGAGGCCAAGGACGGCCAGTACGCCAACCCGGCGGGCGAGCCCTACAAGCTCGAGGTCTACGACGCCCGGGGCCGGCTCCTCCTGGCCAAGTCGACCACCCTCTCCCCCTTCGGGACCTTCCGCGAGTCGATCCGGCTCGACGCCGCCGCCCCCGTCGGCGCCTACCGGGTCCGGCTGACCCGGCCGGGCGGCTCGGACTTCTCGGGCGGCTTCGAGGTCCGGTCGTACAAGCTGGAGAAGCTCGACCTGGCCTTCGACCTGCCCCGGACCGTCTACTACCGGGGCCAGGCGATCAAGGCCGACGTCGTCGCCCGATACCAGTACGGCGCCCCCGCCGCGGGCCGGCCGATCGAGGTGGCCTTGCCCGACGGCCGGGTCGTCCGCGGCCTCACCGACGCCGCCGGCAAGTTCGCCGTCGAGGTCGCCACCGAGGGGTTCGCCGAGGAGCAGGCCCTCCGCCTGGTCGCGCGGCTCCCGGGGGACAACGTCGCGGCCGTCGCCCGCGTGATGCTGGCGATCCGCGGGTTCCGGATCGACCTGGCCACCCCCCGCGACGTCTACCTCGACGGCGAGACCTTCGCCCTCGCCGCCACCACGCTCGACGCCCAGGGCGAGCCGACCGGGCGCGAGCTGCGGGTCTCCGTGCTCAAGCAGGTCGCCCAGGCGGGCCGGATCACCGAGCGCGAGGTCTCCCGGGCGATCCTGACGACGGACAAGGACACCGGCCGGGGGCGGGTCGCGCTCAAGGTCGAGGACGAGCGGGGCGGGGCGTTCCTGGTCCGGGCGGCCGGGACCGACCAGTTCGGCAACCCCGTCGTCGCCGACCGGGCCTTGACGATCTCGGGCAAGGACGACGACCAGCGGCTCCGGCTCCTCACCGACCGCCAGACCTTCAAGGTCGGCGAGACGGCCGCCGTCAACCTCCACAGCCGCTCCCGGCCCGGCACCGCGCTCCTGGCCTGGGAGGCCGACCGGATCTTGCAGTACCGGCTGGTCCCGATCGCCGAGGGGGACAACCCGGTCTCCTGGCCGGTCGACGGCCCGCAGTTCCCCAACTTCACCCTGACCGCCTCGCGGATGGCGGGCGCGAAGTTCGACCAGGCCCGGCTCGACGTCCAAGTCGAGCGCGACCTCCGCGTGACCTTGAAGCCGACCCGGCCCGCCGTCGGCCCCGGCGACGAGGTCGAGGTCGAGGTGACGGCCGTCGACCAGCTCGGCAAGCCCGTCGCGGCCGAGGTCGCCGTGGCGCTGGTGGACCGCTCGCTGCTCCGCCTCTTCGAGGACAAGCAGCCGCCCATCGGCCCCTTCTTCTACGGCCAGACCCGGGTCGGGGCCTTCGCCACCGAGGCCACCAACACCTTCCGCGACGAGCCGACCACCCAGCCCGTCTCCGACGCCGTCGTCGAGGAGGCCGAGCGGCAGCTCGCCCAGTCCCGCAACGAAGCCGGCCGGGGCGAGGTCTTCGCAAAGGCCAGGTCGATGGCGGACATCAACTCGGTCATCAAGGACGTCCGGGACCAGCAGGCCCAGGGCGGGCTCGTCGCCCAGGGCATCCCCATGGGCGGATTCGCACCGGACCCGATGGCGGCCCCCGCTCCGGGGATGATGGGGTACGGAATGGCGGGCGCGGGCGGTCGCGTGGGCGGTCCGGGTCAGGGCCAGGCTCAAGGCATTGCCCCGTTCAACGCCAAACCCTCCGCAACCCCGGGGGAGGCGGCGACGGGACGGTTGCTGTTCGGCGCGGGGGACTTGGCATACCGCAACGTCCCGACCAATAATGTCGGGGACGACGATCTCGACGCGACCGATGGCGCCAAGAATCTGTCTGCTCCCAAGAATTTCGCGGAATTGAAGGAAGGCCGCGCCGGTATCGCGCGCCAACCCGATCAGGCCGCGCCCCGCGAGCGGTTCGCCGAGACGGCGTACTGGAACCCGGGCGTGGTGACGGACAAGGACGGCAAGGCCACGCTGAAGTTCAAGGCGCCGATGGCCCTCTCGGAATACCGGTTCTCGGCCAAGGGGGTCACCGGGGCCGACACCCTGGTCGGCCAGGCGACTTCGAGCCTGGTCGTCCGCAAGGACTTCTTCGTCGACCTGAAGGTCCCCGCGGCGCTGACCCAGGGGGACCGGCCCCGGTTCTCGGCCCAGGTCCACCACTCCGGCGTGGTCGGGCCCGCCCGCCTCACGCTCACCGCCTATGCCGGCGAGCGGCAGGAGGTGTTCCCCAGGACGCTCGACCTCAAGGGCGACGGCGTCGACGAGGTCCTCTTCGACCCGTTCGAGATTCCCGACGGCGAGTCCGTCCGCCTGACCCTGACCGCGAAGGCCGGCGAGCTGGCCGACGAGGTCGTCTCCGAGGTCCCCATCCGCCCCTGGGGGGTGCAGGTGACCGACTCGGCCTCGGGCACGTCGAGCGACGACGCCACGGCCTACGTCGGCCTCCCACCGGGCCGGGCCTACGAGTCCGCCGAGATGCGGATCGACGTCGCGCCCACGCTCCGCCGGCTCCTGATCGAGCTGGCGCTGGGGCGGGACTACACCGTCTATTACGCCAAGGACGACGACCGGGGGCGGGCGACGCCGATGATCTGGCCCCCGGTGCCCGACACGATCGCCGACCGCGCGTCCGACCTCGTGGCGGCGTCGGCGGCCCTCCGCTACCTCAACGAGGCCCGGACGCCCGAGGCCCCCGAGGCGTCGCGGCTGTCCGACCGGGTCCGCGGGCTCGTCGCCGAGCTGATCACCGCCCAGGCGGACGACGGCGGCTGGCCCTGGATCGGGGCGACCCCCGGCCAGCCCCGGACGGCGAGCAGCCCCCTGGCCTCGGCCCACGCCGCCTACGCCCTCCGCGAGGCCCGGTCGGTCGGCCTCGTGGCCGAGCCCAACGCCCTCGACCGGGCCGCAACTTACCTGGCGCAGGAGTTCGTCAAGGCCGGCGGCGACGCCGAGGCCCGCGCCGCGATGCTCCACGCCTTGGCGTCGCTGGGCAAGGCCAGCTTCGAGCAGGCCAACGCCCTGAACCGCTCCCGCCAGTCGCTCAACGACATCTCGCTGGCCTACCTCGCGCTGACCTTCCACCACCTCGACCGCGACCCGATCGCCAACGAAGTCCTCGGGGTCCTCGCCCCCCGCGCCCGGTCCGAGTCGACCGGGCCCGGCGGGAAGCCGCGCAAGTACTGGGAGGGGAAGAACCAGGGCCCCTGGCACCGCGGGGCCGCCGAGACCACCGCGCTGGCGGCCCTGGCCTTCGCCCGGGTCCGCCCGCAGGCGCCCGAGGTCGAGGCCGCCGCCGAGTGGCTCCTGGCCCACCGCCGGGGCGACGGCTGGGCCCTCCACAAGGCCAAGGGGCCCGCCGTGGCCGCGCTGGCCGCCTACTTCGGCCGGGCCAAGGATGCCGGCGACCGCTATCGCCTCGTCGTCAGCGTCAACGACGTCGAGGTCGGCCGGATCGAGGTCGTCGGGCCGGCCCAGGGCCGGGCCATCGCCGTGCCCCGCAAGGCCCTCAAGGTCGGCGACCGCAACAAGGTCCGGTTCCAGGTCGAGGGCCGCGGGACGTTCGGCTACTCCGCCACGATGACCGGCTTCGCCCGCGACTTCGCGCCCGAGCAGAGGAGCGACGGCAAGCCCGCCCTGATCGGCGACCGCCTCTACCTGCCGGCCGACCCCGAGCTCGACGGCAAGCCCCTGCCGACCGGCTTCGGTGTGGCGATCAGCCCCACGATGTTCGTCAACAAGGCGACGCAGGTCGCCCAGGGCGGGCGGGCCCGGGTCCGGATCGACGCCATCCAGGTCGTCTCCACCGGCCGGCCGGCCTGGGAGCGTGAGTTCCTCGTCGTCGAGGAGACCTTGCCCGCCGGGACCACCCTGATCGAGGGTTCGGTCCAGACCCGGGCCAGCTCGTACCACCTGGCCGACAACGTCCTGACCCTCTACTTCGCCCCCGAGAACGGCCCGGGTCGGACCCAGTACGACGTCTCCGGCTACCTCCCGGGCCGGTATCGCTCGCTGCCCACCAAGATCCGCGGGGCCTACGACCCGGGGACCGCCCACCTCGGCCCGCCCGGCGCCCTGACCGTCCTCGCCCCCGGCGAGCCCGACACCGATCCCTACCGCGCGACGCCCGACGAGCTCCTCGCCCGCGGCAAGGCCCTCTTCGGGGCCGGCCGGCTCGCCGAGGCCGCCGCCCCCCTGGAAGAACTCTTCGCCGGCTACACCCCGCGCGACGACGTGGCCCGCGACGCCGCCCGGATCTTGCTCACGATCCACATCAAGGACTACCAGCCCCGCAAGCTCGTCCAGGACTTCGAGGTCCTCAAGGAGAAGGGGCCCGAGCTGGTCATCCCCTTCGACGAGGTCCTCGTCGTCGGCCGGGCCTATCGCGACATCGGCGAGCCCGAGCGGGCCTACCTCGTGTTCCGGGCGATCGTCGAGGCCAGCTACCTCGAAGACGCCCAGGTCGGCGAGGTCCTCCGCCGCCGCGGCAAGGCCCTCGACTCGATCGCCTACCTGCTCGACCTCTGGCGCGAGTCGCCCAATACGGCCTCGATCGAGGGCGACTTCTTCGGCCTCTCGCAGATCCTCGCCGGCGCCGCCGGCCGGGCCATCTCCGACCCGCCCCTCCGCCGCGAGCTGGCCGAGGCCGGCGTCACCCGCTCCGATCTGCTCTTGCAGTCGATCCGCCTGATCCAGGTCGGGCTCGCGCAGTCGCCCAGGAACCCCCTGGCCGACGAGGCGAGCCTCGCCCTGGTGGGCGCCTACCTCGAGCTCGAAGACTTCGACTCCGTCGTCAAGCTCGCCCCCAGGTATGCCCGGCTCTACCCCAAGAGCACCTTCCTCGACAGCTTCCAGTATGGCGAGGCCCTCGGCCGGTTCCAGCTCGGCGAGTACGACCGGGCCATCGAGGTGGCCGGAGCCATCGCCCGGGCCACCTACAAGGACGCCGACGGGGCCGACCAGGCCAGCCCCAACAAGTGGCAGGCCCTCTACATCCTCGGCCAGATCTACGACGCCCGCCGCCAGCCGGCCCAGGCCGTCGAGTTCTACCGCCAGGTCGCCGACCGCTTCGCCGACGCCGCCGGCGCCGTCAAGGCCCTCAATCGCAAGGACTTGAAGCTTCCCGAGGTCTCGCTCGTCCGCCCGCCGGCCGACCCCGTCGCGAAGCCGCCCGGCGTCGCCGCGGGCGCGATCCCGGACAAGCCCGGGGTGTCGCTCGACTACCGGAACATCGCCGAGGTCGACTTGAAGGTCTACCCCGTCGACCTGATGCGGCTCTACCTGACCCGGCGGAACCTCGACGGGATCGCCGGGATCGACCTCGCCGGGATCACCCCGCTCCACGAGTCGACGGTCAAGCTCGGCGACGGCCGCGACTTCGCCGAGAAGGCCCGGCCCCTCGACCTCCCCCTCACCAAGGAAGGCGCCTACCTCGTGATGGCCCGGGGCGAGAACCTCTACGCCTCGGGGATCGTCCTGGTCACGCCCCTGGAGCTCGAGGTCCTGGAGGAGGCCGACGCCGGCCGGGTCCGCGTCGTCGTCCGCGACGCCCGGACCAAGGACCTCGTCCCCAAGGTCCAGGTCAAGGTGATCGGCACCGACAACCCGACCTTCTTCACCGGCCAGACCGACCTCCGGGGCGTCTACGTCGCCGACGGCGTGATCGGCCAGGTGACCGCCGTCGCCCGCAAGGGCACGGGCCAGTACGCCTTCTATCGCGGGACTGCCCGGGTCGGGGCCTCGAAAGCCCCCAACCCGGGCGTACCGCCCAATTCGCCCGCGCCCGGAGTGGACAAGCCCCAGGGCTGGGGCGAATCGCTCGACCAGAACCTCAAGAGCCTGAACATGCAGAACCAGATCCGCGGGATCGACCGCCTCCAGAACCGCTTCGGCGGGGGCCGGAAGGGGATCAAGGCCGAGGAGGCGAAGTAGGCCGCCGGGCGCGGATTCGACCTCGACGCCCCGCCCGGCCCGCCGGTCGCGACCCCCATCCGGCGGGCCTCGCGACCGGCGGGCCTTCGCCCCGAACCCCCGGGCCCCTTGGCGGGTCGGGTAAAATGTCGTTCGTGGCCGGGCGATCGGTCGGGACGGCGGCGAAGGGTTGCCCGGGGGCGAGCCGAGACATGGCGGGATTCGAGTCGGAACAAGTGGAAGTCGCCGAGGGCCCGACGCCCCCGGAGGCCCCGGGCAAGGCCGGTCGGCGGATGGTGACCACCGCGCTGCTCCTGGCGATGTCGGTGGTCGCGCTGGAGCAGACGGTGGTCTCGACGGCGATGCCCAGCATCATCGCCCAGCTCAAGGGGCTGGACATCTACCCCTGGGTCTTCTCCGCCTACCTCCTCGCCTGCACGGTGACGACGCCGATCTACGGCAAGCTCGCCGACATCTGGGGCCGCAAGCGCGTCTTGCTGATCGGCCTGGGGCTGTTCGCGATCGGCTCGGTCCTCTCGGGGCGGGCGGCGTCGATGCCCGAGCTGATCGCCATGCGGGTGGTCCAGGGGCTGGGGGCGGGGGCCGTCGGGCCGATCGTCCTGACCCTCCTGGGCGACCTGTTCAGCCTGGAGGAGCGGGCGAAGGTCCAGGGCCTCTTCAGCGCCGTCTGGGGGATCTCCAGCGTGGCCGGCCCGTGGCTGGGGGGCTACCTGACGGACAACCTGTCGTGGCGATGGGTGTTCTACGTGACCGTGCCGTTCGCGGCGGTCGCCTCCTGGGTCCTGGTCCGCCACGTCAAGGAGGACGTCCGCCGCGACGAGCCCCGGCCGATCGACTGGCCGGGCGCGTCGCTCCTGGCGACGGGCTCGACGCTCCTGCTCCTGGCGATCCTCCGGGGGCCGGGCGGGTCGCTCGCGGTGGGTGTGGCCCTGACGGCGGCGGCGGCGGTCCTGATCGGCTGGTTCGTCGCCGTCGAGCGCCGGGCGGCCGACCCGATCCTGCCGCTCGACCTGTTCGCCCGGGTGCCGATCGCGGCGGCGATCTCCGGGAGCTTCCTGATCGGCGTGCTGCTGTTCGGGATCGACACGTACATCCCGCTCTATGTCCAGGGCGTGCTCGGCGGCAAGGCGACCGAGGCGGGCGAGGTGATCACGCCGCTGTTCTTCTCGTGGGCGGTGAGCGTGGCGGTGGCGGCGAAGGTCGTCGTCCGGCTCGGCTTCCGCGCGACCGCCGTGGTCGGGATGGGGATGATCGCCCTCGGGGTCTGCGGCCTGGCCTGGGGGGCCGACCACCCGACCCGGGCGCTCTCGGCCTTCAAGTGGTCGCTCGTCGTGATCGGCTTCGGGTTCGGCCCGGCCAGCCTGAGCTGCATCCTCGGCGTCCAGAACGAGGTCGACTGGAACCGCCGGGGCGTCGCCACCGGCGCCGTGACGTTCTTCCGGGTCCTCGGCGGTGCCCTGGGCGTCGGCGTGCTCGGGGCGACCCTCGCCTTCGAGTTCTCCCGCCGCCTGGCCGCCGCCGGCGCCGGGGGCGTCGACGTCGTCGCCGCGCTCCGGCCCGAGACCCACGCGATGCTCACGGCCGACCAGCTCCAACGGGTCCAGTCGGCCCTGGGCCGGACCCTCCGCGACGTCTTCCTCCAGATGCTCGCCGTGGCCGTCGTCGCGATCCTCTGCTCCGCCCGGCTCGCCGCCGGCCGCGCCGTCTCGCGGGTCGAGTCCGCCCCGGCCCCGGCCCGGGATGACGGCCTCGCCTTCGCCACGATGGAACACTGACGGATCGATCGCCCCGTCGGATCGTCTCGAAGCCCGGGGTTCAAGCGTAGGCGATCCCCTTGCGGTCGAGGGCTTCCTGGAGGGCGCGGGCGGCGTCGCCGAACCGCTCAGGGCCGGTGAAGCCGTACATCTGCTCGGCGACGATCAGGTGGGGTTCGAGGGTGCAGAAGCCGTCGAAGCCGTCGGACACCGCCTCGGCGATGATCCGGGCGATCTGGCCCTGCCCCTGGCCGGCGGGCACGTTCCGCCTCAGCGTCGCGTCGTAATCCTTGACGTGGATGTGGGCGGTCCGCGACCGGAGCAGGGCCCAGGCCTCGTCGATCGGCTGGCCGACTTCGAGGTAGTTGGCGGGGTCGAAGGCGTGGCCGAGGGCGGGGGAGTCGACGGCTTCGAGGAGATCGGCGACCCGCGCGGCGGTGTCGCCGTAGATCCCCTTCTCGTTCTCCAGGTAGAGGACGACGCCGCGGTCGGCGGCGATCCGGGCCTTGGCGGCCATCCGGCGGACGACCTCGTCGCGGTGGTCGGCCGGGTCGTCCCCCTCGGGGATGTAGTAGCTGAAGACCCGGACCCGGGGGGCCCCGTAGAACTCGGCCAGGTCCAACGCCCGCGCGAACCGGGCGAGGTGGGGCTCGAAGGGCTCGTTGGCCTTGATCTTGCCGATCGGCGACCCGATGGCGCTGAGGGCGAAGCCCCGGTCGCCGAGCAGGGCCCGGAACGACTCGTGCTGGGCATCGTCGAGGTCGAGGACGTTGGTCCCGAAGATCGAGCGGAACTCGATGTGGCGGATGCCGAGCCGCGCGAGGACGTCGACCTGCTCGACCGGGTCCGGGGCGATCTCGTCGGCGAAGGCGCTGATGCGGATCATGGGCGGGTCTCGCGGCGGGTGACTCGGGGGCGGCGGCCGGACCGCTCATGGTATCACCGAAGCCGGAAACCGCCAGCCGGCGGTGGCGAACCGCCCGGGGGCCGATTAGGATGCAGGGATCGCCCCGACCCCATCGAACCCCCCGGTGCCCGCCCATGGCCGCGCTGATCTGGCCCTTCCTGATCTACTACCTGCTGCTGTTCGTGGCCTGCTACATCATCGTGGAGTACGGCCAGGTCTATCTTTACGACGAGGCCACGCCCGGCCGGGGGGCCAAGGTCGCCCTCGGCGCCCTGATCCTGGCGGCGATGCTGACGTGGACGCGATCGAATTACGCGACCATGTTCACCGACGACTTCCTCTGGACCGCGCTCCAGGCGATCGTCTGGTTCGCCGTCTTCGTGCTGGTCTTCCGGTTCCACCCCTGGCACGGCGGCGGGCTCGGCCTGGCGGCGATGCTCCTGATCACGGGCACGGCCACCATCGCCGTCGACAGCATGCTCGCCCCCAAGTCGACCCAGCGGATCGACACCCGGGCGGTCATCAAGCCGATCCGTCGCCCGGCCTACGCCGCCCCCCAGCCGGGCAAGGCCGCCGCCGCGCCGGCCCCGAAGTAAACGACCCCGCCGCCTCACCGCAGGCGGGGGAAGGTCCCGGCGAGGAACGCGGCGAGGCGGTCGGCGGCCTCGACGGCGTGCTGGCGGAGGGCGAGGAGGTCCTTGACGCTCGCCGGCCGCTTCCAGAGGGCTCCGAGCGTGGCGCCGAGGCGGAGGCCGCCGGTGGGGCCGACGATGGCCAGGATCTCCGGCGGGAGGTCGACGCCGGCCTCGTCGCTGATGACCCGGACGGAGAGGAACCGGACGCCACGGTCGCCGCAGAGCGCCGCGAGGGCCGAGGTCTCCATGTCGACGACGTCGGCGTCGAACCGGCGGCGGAGGTCGGCCTTCTCGGCGGCCTTGCGGACGAAGTCGTCGACGGTCAGGAGCCGGCCGGTCCGGAGGCCCTGGGCCTGGGCCTCGGGCGGGACCGCCAGGTCGATCGCGAACCGGCGGCCTTCGAGGTTGACGACCTCGCTCGGCACGATCAGGTCGTTCCGCCTCAGGGCCGGGTCGAGCGCCCCGCCGAACCCGGCCGAGACGATCCAGCGCGGCCGGTGGCCGTCCAGGAGCGCCTCGGCCCCGCGCTGGGCCCGGGCGCGGCCCATCCCGGTCAGGACCAGCGCGACGACCTTGCCGGCGCACTCCCCCTCGACCACCGTGAACCGGGGCCCGGCGTACTTGCGGACGTTGGCGAACCGCGCCAGCAGGGGCGCGACCTCGATCGCCGTGGCGGCGACGACCCCGATGTCGGCCGGGGCCGGCATCGGGGCGCGAGTGCGAGGCCCGACGCTCATCGGGCCGCGCCCGTCAGACGAACTGCCACTTGATCATCTTCAGGGTGTCGCCGAGCTTGCCGTTGACCCCGAGCGCGGCCGACGCCTCGAAGCCGGAGTGCACCATGCAGTTCTCGCACCGGGGGTCCTTGCCGGGGCCGTAGTCTTCCCAGTTCGTCTTGTTGAGGAGGTCGTCGAACGACTTGTGGTGGATGTCGGTGATCAGGTAGCACGGCCCCTTCCAACCCTTGATGTTCCGGGTCGGATTGCCCCAGGCGGTGCAGGTCATCTCGCGCTTGCCCTGGAGGAATTCGAGGAAGACCGGCGAGGTGCTGAACCGGTACTTGCGGAACATCGCCTCGGCCGAGCGGAACTTGGCCCGGATGTCGACGCGGGTCATGAAGATCTCCTTGGACTGCACGGCCGCGTAGCCGTAGCCCGGCGAGATCATGAAGCCGTCGACGCCCAGCTCGGTCAGGTAGGCGAACATCGCATCCAGCTCGGTCATGCTGGTCTCGTTGAACACCGTGGTGTTCGTGCAGACCATGTGGCCGGCGGCCTTGGCGACCTTGATCCCGTCGATCGCCTGGTCGTAGACCCCCTCGCGCTCGACGGCCAGGTCGTGCGACTTCCTGAGGCCGTCGAGGTGGACGTTGAAGAAGAAGCGGTTCGACGGCTTGAAGTCGGCGATCTTCTTGCGGATGAACATGCCGTTGGTGCAGAGGTAGACGACCTTCTTGCGCTCGAGGATCTTGGCCGTCAGCTCGCCGATGCCGGGGTAGATCATCGGCTCGCCGCCGCAGATCGAGACCACCGGGGCGCCGCACTCGTCGACGGCGTCGAGGCACTCCTGGATCGAGAGCTTCTGCTTGATCGTCGACTCGTACTCCCTGATCCGGCCGCACCCGGTGCAGGTCAGGTTGCAGGCGTGGAGCGGCTCGAGCATCAGGACCATCGGGAACCGCTCGGCCTTCGCCAGCCTCTTCCGGGCGACGTAGCCGGCGATCCGGGTCGTCATCTCCAGCGGGAACCGCAGCATGCAAGGGCCTCCTTGGGGCCGGCTCGCGCCGGCCGACGGCGCGGTGGTGTCGTGTCTTCTCGGTCCGGCCCGGTTCAATCCGGGTCAGCGCCCATCATCATCAGAACATTCGGACGTCCGATCTCAAATCAAAAATCTCAGATTTGAAATCTCGAATTCGTGATCTTTGATCGCAACCTCTCATGGCCGGGGACGCGGGTCGGGCAACGACCCGGTCGCGTGCCGTTCAGGCCTCGATCGAGCACGGCTCCGCGGAGATCCGGCCGGCGATCGGGGCCGAGGCGGTGGCGGCCCGGTGGCGGGCGATGGCCATGAGCCCGAAGTAGACCGGGTAGAGGTGATAGCGGAGGTAGAAGACGCGCGGGAAGCCGGTCCCGGTGTAGGTCTGGTCGACCCAGGTCCCGTCGGCCTCCTGGATGTCGAGGAGGTGGCGGACGCCCCGGCGGGCGGCCTCGGCGTCGGCCCGGCCGGCGGCGACCAGGCCGAGGACGGCCCAGGCGGTCTGCGACGGGGTGGGTTCGCCCTGGCCCTTGCACGACGGGTCGTCGTAGCTCCGGCAGGTCTCGCCCCAGCCGCCACCGGCCTGCTGGACCGATTCGAGCCACGCGCAGGCCCGGGTCACGGCCGGGTGGTCCATCGGGAAATCGATGGCCTTGAGCCCCTGGAGGACCTGCCAGGTCCCGTAAAGATAGTTGACGCCCCAGCGGCCGTACCAGCAGCCCTCGGGCTCCTGGGTCGCCCAGAGGTAGTCGAGCGCCCGCGCGATCGCCGGGTGGTCGCGGCGATGGCCGAGGGTCCCGAGCATCTCGACGACCCGCATCGTGATGTCGGCGCAGCTCGGGTCGAGCATCGCGTTGTGGTCGGCGAAGGTGACCTTGGTGAGCACCTGGTTGTTGATGTCGCGGTCGTACGCCGCCCAGCCGCCGTCGGAGTTCTGCAAGGCGAGCAGCCAGGCCTCGGCCCGCGCGGTCGCGGCCAGGACGCCGGGGTCGGCCCGGGGCGCGGTGGCGTGGAGGGCGAGGACGACCATGGCCGTGTCGTCGATGTCGGGGTAGCGCTCGTTCTGGTGCTGGAAGTGCCAGCCGGTCGGCTCGGCCCGGACGCCCCGGGCCTGCCAGTCGCCGGCGACGCGGACCTCCTTGTCGAGGAGCCAGCGGACCGATCGGGCCCGGGCCGGGTGGGAGTCGGGCAGCCCGGCGTCGGCCAGGGCGATCGTCGCGATCGCGGTGTCCCAGACCGGCGAGAGGCAGGGTTGGACCCGGATCGAGTCCCCCTCCTCGATGCAGAGGTCTTCGAGCTGGCGGAGCGCCCAGGCCATCGCCGCCGAGTCCTTCGCGTAGCCCAGGCAGCCGAGCGCGACGACCGTGTAGATCATCGGCGGGAAGATCGCGCCGAGGCCGTCGGAGTTCTCGAAGTGGTCGAGCATCCAGCGATGCGCGGCGCGGAGGCCGGGCTTGCGGAGCCAGGCCGGCGCGACCCGGTCGGCCCACTTCAGGGCACGGTCGGCGACCAGGAAGAAGCGCTCCCACGAGATCGCCCGGTACTTCCCCCGCGACGGGCCCGGCGGGCCGTCGCCGAACAGCTCGGCGATCCCGCGCCCCGGCGGGAGTTGCCGGGCCGGCTTGTAGGCCGAGATGACCATCAGGGGGACGATGATCGTCCGCGTCCAGGCCGACATCGAGGCCAGGCTGAGCGGGAACTTCGCGGGCACCAGCAGCAGTTCGGGCGGGACGTAGGGCACTTCGTCGTAGGGGATCTGGCCGAGCAGGGCCAGGTAGAACTTGGTGAAGCTGTTGCACCTGCGGGCGCCGCCGGCGCGGAGGACGACCGCGCGGGCCCGGTCCATCGCCGGGTCGTCGGCCGGGACGCCGAGGAGCTTGAGGACGAAGTAGGCCTTGACCGTCGCGCTGACCTCGGACGGCCCGCCGGGGTAGATCGACCAGCCCCCCTCGTCGTTCTGCTCGTCGCGGATCGTCCGGCCCATCTTGCGGCAGGAGGGCTCGTCGAGGCGGCCGAGGTACGTCATCAGGAGGACGTATTCGGATTCGAGGATCGTGTCGCCTTCGAGCTCGCCGGCCCAGAAGCCCTCCGGGTCCTGGGCCCCGACCAGCCAATCGCGGGCGGCGGCCATCGCCCGATCGGGGCCGGACGGCGCGTCCGGGGTCGGGCCGGGGGCCCGACGCGGCTCCGTGTTGGCGATCATGCGTTCCTGGCCCTCTCCCTGGGTCTGTTGGGCGGTCCGGCGGCGGGCGGACGATCGCAGCCCGGTCGGGCCGCGCGTGGAGTCTCCGGGGATTGGCCCCTCGTCCGTCGGCGCGGCGCCATCCTAGGGGGACCGGCCGAGTCGAGCAAGGGCAAACCCCGGCCGCGACGGGACTTCCCGCGGCTTTTTCCCGCCCAGGGGGCCGTCGTGACCGGGGCGAAACCTCGCAGATCGCCGGACCGGCGAAATCGCCGGGGGAACTCCTCATTCACAACCCGGCTGATTCTGTCTATTCGGGTGGGGTCGATCTCCGGCGAACTCGGAGGGCCACCGATGATCTGCATCTCATCGCCCGATGACGAGGCCGAACGCCTCGATCACCTCTCCTATGTACCACCGACGATGTGAAGCTCCGCCATCGGGTCCAGATCATCCTGATGGCCCACCGAGGCAGGCCTCACCACGAGTTCGCCGGAGATCGACCCCACCCGAATAGACGGAATCAGCCGGGTTGTGAACAAGAACAGACAAAATCACCCGGAACGTGAATCAGGGCGTCGCGGCGGCGACTTCCGCCGTCATCCGGAACCCGCGGAGGATCGGCATCGAGCGGAGGATCGCGTCGAACCGGGGCCGGTCCTCGGCGCGGGCGAGGGTGCCGCGGATGTCGAGCGAATCCCCCTGGGCGCGGACCCGGTCGATGTGGGCGAGGTCGCCGACCTGGCGGCGGATCTGGGCCTCCAGGTACGGCTCGACGTCCTCGGGCCTCCCCTTCTCGGCCAGCGGGTTGCGGTCCGAGCCGTCGGGCACGACGAATTCGAGCCGGTCCTCGACCTCGCGGACCCCCGGCGACTCCTGGACCGCCCGGTAGGCGAGCATGGCCTCGTAGACCGTCGGGAGCCGGCCCGAGATCGAGGCCACGCCGTCGCGGACCTTGACCTTGACCGGCTGGCCCGGCAACCCGGTCCGCGCGGCGATCGCGCGGGTGATCCGCTGGGCTACCGGCTCGGAGTCGGCCACGATCGGCGGCCCGTCGCCCACGATCCCGGGCGCGAGCGGCCGGGGGGGCGTCCCCGTCGTCGCGTCGGCCGGGGTCGGCGGCGGGGGCGGGTTGTCGGACAGGGCCGGGGGCTGGCCTTGGCCTTGAGCCTGGCCTTGGGGCTGGGCCCGACCCTGCGTCGGCTGGCGGACGCTGAGGAGGTTGACCACCTGCGCCACGCCCTGGGTCCGCGCGACCTGCTGGCCGATCGCGATCCGGTCGGCCAGGGTCGGGACCGTGCCCCGGAGCGTGGCGAACCCTCGGGCGTCGATCACCATGTCGATCGTCCCCTCGGGGATCGCGCCCGCCGGCGCGGCGTTGTTGTTGGCATTGGCGGGGTCGACCGGCGGGGCGGCGGCCGAGCCGTTGGTCGCGGCCGGTTCGGTCGGGGCCGGGTTGTTCGCCAGGGCCCCCGGCGGCATGGGGTAGGCCTGGAGGCCGAGCCGGCGGGCGGTGAGGCCGTTCCACCAGGGGGGATACGAGATCGTCGGCGGCTCGAGGCCGAAGAACGGGTCGTCCAGCCGGCCGAAGAGGGGCGGGGGGTAGGTGTAGGGGAGCGAGCCGAAGGTGCCCGCCCCCGGGTAGCCCAGGCCCGCCCCGGCGTAGCCCGAGTAACCCGGCTGGCCCGACCCCATCATCCCCCCGCCGACGCCCCCCGAACCGTAAGCGGTCTGGGCCGCGGCCACCTGGTGCACCGCCGCGGTGTCGATGACCAAGCCGTCGACGATCGGGACGCCCAGGGCGATCGCGGTCCGGATCGCGACGTCGTGGATCTGCTTGGTCCCCACCCGCCCCCGGAGGACGATCTGCCGCCCCTGCAACTCGGTCGCGAAGCCGTAGGGGGCCGTGAACGGGTTCGCCTGGAGCGATCGGAGCAGCGCCACTTCCAGGCCGTTGGGGGCCCGGCCGGTCGACTGCTGCGCCGTGGGCCTCGGGGCCTGGCCCGAGGGCCGGGCCATGCCCTGCGTCTGCGCCCCCGAGCCGCCCGGGGCGGCCAGCCCGAGGCCGACCACCGCGATCCCGATCCGCAACATCCGGTGCCGACTCATGGGACTCTCGCCTCCTGCGTGGGGCGATCGTCCCGCATCGAGCCGAGAGGAGGCGTCGTCCCACACTCCGAGTTTAAGGCCCAGCCCCACGGCGGACAAGCGGCCCCGACCGAAGGTGATCCCCACTCACGGCCCGGCCCCCCGCGCCGGGGCTCGGGCCGGGGATCATTCCTCGCCCACGCCCCGGCGAGCGATCCTGACTGCCGGCGGTCAGCCCGCGACCGTGCCGGCCGGGAGGTTGTTCCGGAGGGCCTGGAACCAGGCGTCGCCGAGCTTGACGTAGCCCGCCGCGGTCGGGTGGACCCAGTCGGAGAGGTCGGCCACGGTCAGGGCGTCGCCCGCGTCGACCAGGGCCACATTCTCGCCCCTGGCCTGGAGTTGGGCGATGACCCCGGTCGGGCCGCCCAGGGCTTGGTTGTACTGCTGGACCAGCAACTCGTCGACGGGGGGGAGTTGCGGGGTCAGGGTCGAGACCAGGATCTTGGCGGTGGGCCGGAGGCTCGCGATGTGCGTGACCAGGGCCGCCAGGTCCCGCGACGCCTCGGCCACCCGGTAGTTGCCGACGATGTTGTTCGCCCCGGTCATCAGGAGGATCACGTCGGGGTTCACGCCGTTGTCGGGGGCGAGCCACTGGTCGATGTAAGTGTCGAGCGAGTACGACGCATAGGTGCCCATCCCGCTGATCAGGTATCCGAGGTGGCCTTCCTGGCCCTGGGCGGCGGCGGGTAAATTGGGGTCGGGGTTGAGGGTGGAACTGCCCACGAACTGGACGTGAGTGCCGGCCGCGGTCAGGTCGCGATAGAGCCGGGCCCGATACCCGCCCGGCGTGTTGGTGATCGACGTCACGCCATAAGTGATCGAGTCGCCCAGGGGCATGATCTTGAGGGGGTCGGCGGCCGAACCCAGGACCGGCCCGTTCGGCGACCGCGGCGTGGTGACGGGCGGCGAGGCGACGGGCGGGGCCGGGACGACCGTCGGGGCCAGGATGGTCGCGATGGCGACGGCCGAGCCCGTCCCGGAGGCGAGGTCGGCGTTGGCCAGGGCGGACACCACCAGGGGGAACTGCTGGGGGACGGCGGCCGAGGCGGGGGCCGGGGCCGGCACGGTGATCGTTGCCGAGGTCTGCCCGGCGGGGATCGTGACGGTCCCCTGGGCCGCGGAATAGCCCGAGGCCGGGGCGGTCCCGGGCTCGGGGCGATACCTCAATGAGACGGGATGCGTGGTCGGCGCCGAGAGCGAGACGACGAACGTAGCCGCGTCCCCGACCAGGGCCGTCGGGTCGGAGACCCAGAGCGTCGGGCGCCCGAGGCCGGACGGGGCGTCATCGCGGATGACGACGCGGGCCGACGCCCCGGACGTCGCGAGCGAGGCGTTGACCGCGCGGGTGAGGTCGACATCGAAGACCCGGTCGGAGGAGACTTTCGGGTCGCCGACGACCTTGACCTTGATCGTCCCCGAGGTCGCGCCCGGCTTGATGACGAGCACGCCCTGGGTGCTCGCGAAGTCCCGCCCCCGGCCCGAGCCGACGGCGGTCACCGGGGTGGTCCGGTAGCCGACCCGCACCGGGCTGGCCGACGGCCCGGAGAGGACGACCAGGGCCGAGGCCACCGTGTCGCGCCGCCCCGGCACGGTCACGTCGGCCACCGCGACCGTCGGCGGCGGGCCCGCCGCCGACGCCCTCAGGGCGGCGGCCTTGCCCGAGAGCAGCGTCCGGCTTTCCAGGAGGTCGAGCGACCCGAATCGGCGGGCGGTTTTCGGCATGAGGGATCTGTTTTGACCTCCGTACTTCCGGGCTCGAGATCGTCCCGCCATGCCGCCGGTTTCCGGTCGCGCGGAAAGATCGGTCCGTTCCTTCGAACGGCTCGCCGGGGGCCGATGGCGTGGTGCCTCCCCGGCACGCCCGAAAGCATAGCCCACGCCCGGCCCGAAGCAAAAAAAGCG
>JAABUX010002667.1_pt1 | contig 24827 bp, 23 predicted proteins | sample 5561851 | NCBI WGS metagenome assembly JAABUX01 (sample SAMN10711883, study PRJNA513361) | rock metagenome | isolation source: Antarctica rocks | place: Antarctica: Victoria Land, Richard Nunatak red sandstone | collected 2016-01-03 | reverse complement strand
ATTGAGCGCATATTGGAAAGCACGGTCGGCGTCCGAGAAGTAGATGATTGCTTGCTGGAGTGTGTGAGGGGCTTCCATTCCTCTAATATAAGCTTGATCGCCTTGTGTGTCAAGTATGTAATTGCCCTTATTTCGAGCGCCGATCAGTGCCTCGGAAGTTCGTTCGCTTACCAACGCTCTCAGGGTAAAGGAGGAAGTGTGCTGAGATAGTGCACCAGGCTCTTTAGGTCTTCTCCCGCGATTTTATTTTCGTAGGAAGGCATAGGGTTGGGAGTGCTGGCGCTGGTTGTTGAAGGGGGACTGACAATCGTCGCTCGTATCAGGTCCGCTGTGCGCCGCGTTCCCACTCCGTTCAACGACGGTCCAATGTCCCCCCCGTCCCGTCCGATGCGATGGCATAGGAGACAGTTGTTGTCCGCAATGACGCTCTTCACGTGTTCGACATTCGAGGCATTCAGCGTCGTGGAGCCACTCGGGGTTAAGGCAGGCGTTGCAGGCTGTGCAGCCGGAGCCGAAACAGCCATGCCCAATGGCGTCAGGCGGAAGAGACCGCCCGGCTTCGCGTCCTCGATCATCCATAACGCTCCATCGGGTGCGACCTCTACGTCGCGGACTCTGCGGCCCATATCCCAACGCTCGGCCGTCTGCGCACCTCCCTTGCCGTCGAAGGGAATGCGGATGAGCGCCTTCGATGACAGCCCGCTGGCAAAAGCCGACCCGTTCCATTGCGGGAACAAAGCACCTTTGTAGAACATGAGGTTTCCCGGTGCGATGACTGGGACCCAATAGATAACAGGCTTGGTCAAGTCAGGGCGCGTGTCCGGACTGGGGACGGGCACGCCGTTGTAGTTGTGCCCATAGGAAACCAGCGGCCAGCCATAGTTTTTGCCGGGTTCGATCAGGTTCAGCTCATCGCCGCCCCGTGGGCCATGTTCAAGCTCCCACAACCGGCCATCCGGCGCAAAGGCCAGACCATAGGGAGTACGAACTCCGCTGGCCCATGTCTCCGATGGCGTCAGGTTAGGGCCGGGAAAGGTATACGTTCTTACGACAGGGGCAGTCTTTGCGGCTACCGTATCCTCAGGCGGGTCAATGACGGGCACACTGGCCGCGCCGATCTTGCCAGCCAGCGGATTGCCCGGGGCCGGTTTGCCATCGAGCGTCAGGCGCAGGATCTTACCGAGTGGCTGGTTAGGGTCCTGGGCCGGGGTCATGCGCTGCCGATCGCCAGAGGAGAGGAATAGATATTTGCCATCCGGAGAAAAGGCAATCGCTGCGCCAAACTGTCCGCCCTCGCCTCTCTCGCCGTCGCGCCAGATCACCTTGAGCCCTTCAAGGCTCGCCGCACCCTTGCCGATCTTCAACCTAGCCCGTGCAAGCGCCAGGCTCGAACCTCCGTTACCCGGCTCTGAATAGGTGAGGTAGACATTCTGGTTTTTAACGTATTGCGGCGAGAGATAAACGCCCAGCATTCCCCCCTGACCTCTTGAAAGAACGGCTGGCACGTTCGTAACGGGGGTCTTCGCTCCTTGCTGGGTGACCAACTGCAAACCGCCGGTCTTCTCGGTAATGAGCATCCGCCCGTCGGGTAGGAAAGCAATTCTCCAGGGCAGGTTTAAAGTCGTTACCTGGACCATGTTAAATGGCAGGCTAGCCTCAGGCTTCTGTTCGCCTGCATTGATCTGCGCAGATGCGCCGCTCGCGGTCATGACTAAGAAAAGTCCCGCGATCACTGAGTGCTTCATCTCGTTCTCCCTTTGTGGATAGAGTGATTGGACATCGAAAATTTTCCTTTGCGGGTCTTTGTCGTCGCGAGTGCAACGAATTTGGTGTGTCTCAAATGGCAAAAGATTGAAATTTGACCCTCCGTCAGAATCCATGACCACCAACTCACCATCGAGCACAGTGTCGGCGGGAAGGTAGTCGAGCACTTTGGCGATGTAGTGGAAATTACGATTCAGCACGTTCTGTCTGCGGGAGTAAGTGTCGTCTCCCCGCCGGTGCGCACAACCTCGAGTCTGTGGCCGTCGAGTTTGATCTCATACGTCCATTCCGGACCCTCTGGGTTCTTATAACAGGCAGGCACTCCATTGACTCGATGAACGTTGCTGTCTGAAGCGGTGATTCGCTTTTTCTGGCCATAGTATTTCGATGCACTTATTCGGGTGATACGCTTCTGGGATGACGGAACCCTATGAACCAAGCTGTCTAAAAGGTTTCGGCGATAGCTGGGGAGATTAGACCAATGTGTGACGATACTACCGTCGATCCGACAAGCAACGCATTGCCGAGGCTTTCAAAATTGGCAAGCTCCCTCCAGGCTTTGAGCTTCCGCCCGACTACAACATTGCTCCGAGCACCTTAGCCGCTGTCTCATACCGGTTGACGGTTTCTAGGGGCGAACCCAACAACACTGTCACCAGGGGCAATCTGTGAGGGCCTCCTTGGCACTTTCCAGGCTCTTTACAATCCTGCGTGACGACTGACTGAGCTTTCAGCGGGCATTCGTGCAAATTTCTAAGATTCCCGGAGGATGGCGAACCCGCTCGAGTTGGGCCGATCTCGCGTCGCGTAAGTATCTCGCATAATTCATCCTTATACAGATATATTTTGCAAAGCATTGGAAGCGTTCCGATGAAGATAGGCTACGCAAGAGTTTCGACCGAAGATCAACGGCTGACTCTTCAACTTGACGCCCTCAAGCAGGCAGGCTGTGGCAAAGTTTTTCGCGAAAAGGTCTCGGGTGCCTACCGCGACCGCCCGGAGCTGAACCGGATGCTCGATCAGCTTCGCGGAGGCGACATCGTCACCGTCTGGAAACTCGACTGGTTCGCCCGGTCCACACGCCACCTGCTCGAAATCGTAGAGTATATCAGCAACGTCGGCGCCCAGTTCCAGTCATCTCCGAACCCTGGGCCGACACCACCACCCACGCCGGCAAGATCATAATGACCATCTTCGCCGGTATAGCCAAGTTCGAGCGCGACCTCATCCGGGAGCGTACCGGTGTCGGACGTGCGGATGCTCAGAAGGGCGGCGTGCGCTTCGGACGATCCAAATGAATGAAGATCAAAAAAAGCTAGCGCAAAGGCTGCTCAAGGAAGGCAAGTCGTTCCGAGAAGTCGCACATACCTTCAGCGTTCACCCAGCAACTCTGTATCGGATCCTCACACCGGACACGCGAACGTCTACTTGGTTCCGCACCAGACTTCAAAACTATAGGTTGCTTTCATGTCCAAGAACCTGACTGAAAAAGAGTGGTTCAGATACTGGTTCCCAGCCTACGTGGCGGGATGTTCGGTGATCACTTTCTTTCCTCTCACGTTTTCAAGCTCAGATCTACCAGTCATCCTCTACGTGTTTACCGCGCTTCCCGTCGTCAACTTCGTCTTGCTCTTTGTTGCTCAACAACGCAAGGGTACCCAACGCTTGGCAGTTCTTCGGTGTTCGCCGTGTTCCTGGTGTGTTCACAGCATTTCTATGGAAGGACTTCTCAAAAATACAAACCGCCGCTCAGTGGGCTATTCACTCGAGAGGCTACAAGGCTAAGGTTCTGGCTCAATCGCGATTCACAAACGGTCACTTTGCGCATGTTGAATTGCAGGGTTGGGGGTTCGCTGGACAAGACACAGTCGTGTATGTCGCTCACGATCCAAAAGGCTCGCTCACAATTGCTGCCAAAAGCGTTGGCCCGGCGTCTTCAGCTGCTTACCCTGCGAAGTTTACCGCGTTCAGGAGCTAGAGAGAGACTGGTACTCCGTTCAGTTTTATACCAACACTGACTGGGACTACTGTAATTAGATGTCTAGATTGTGATCGGCGGCGTTGCGGATCCCCGTAAACAGCGTTGTAGTCGGTATTGACATGGGAAGATTCTACCGTTCCGCGTCTCCCCTAGTTAATCTCCGTCCTGATCGCACTTATGCTCTTGAGGAAGATGCCCAATTGGTTTACTGAAGATTGCAGATGATGCAACGCTTGAATTAGCGATGAAGTCTCCGATGAACTATGACCGGTCGGAACTTAGCTCAGACATCTTCAAGCCTCTTGACCCTAATTGGTTAGCAATGCGAAGAAGCTCGTGAATTGGCAAGGTATCTCTTTCTCTACTACACAGCAGCACCCTTTACGAAGTGCTGCACGGTCAAGTGCCATATTCTTGCCCAGGAATATTTACAAAGTTCCGATTCGCGCAAGGTGAACAACCGATACCCAAATGAGACGCCTTACAGGCAGAGTACAAATCGGTATCAAGTGGCGGATTTTATTAAGAAGTCGGTCTCCCTATTGGGGAAGGGATGTGCTATTGGCTTGGCGCTTCGCAGCCACGAACACAACAGACGGGTCTAGTGCCGATTGATGAAGTCCTGATGGCCATCGCCACTAAAGCGATCTACTTCACCAGTCACAAAACTAACTTTTAACTTCCTTTCACATTGATCATCCGAATTGAATCATCCATAGACGGCTTCGGTCTCCATGAGAACCACGGGAAAGAGAAAATCTTCATCCCTGGCTTACTCGGCACTATGGATGAGACTTGGTATTTTTACAGCTTAGTATCAGCATAATGGCTTGGGTAAACATCGATACTTTTATTCTTCACACTTATACGAGAGCAATGCTCTCAGCCAATCGGTGATGGCCGTAGAAACGACAAAACAATAAAAAACCATAGATTTCTCTTTCGAACTAGAAATCTGCTTATTTGCATTTTCTTTTCATTTTTTATTTACGCATCTGGTCAGGCACCACTGACACCAGAGCAGTTAATTCAAACGAAAGACATAGAAACCACATCAATTTCCTTACGTTCGGCGCTGCACGATCAGCGGGCCGATGTCAGAGGGCTTGCGGCGGCTATTCTTGCCGACAGGAAGGATATCCAGTCGGTGCCAACTACTCATCAGGTCTTCGCGGGGGCGACACACCCATTCGAGCGTACAAGCCTGGCACAAGCTTTGATTACCTTTTAGATCCACAGAGACATCCTGCAATGCAGTCAATCTGAGACTTACCGTCACTGCGATACTCCTAGATACCAAGGACCGCACTTGCATTGGCTCTATACCCAACATGTTGTCGTCAACCTCGGGAAACTCCGGTGCTCGGTCCACGACCCTGGAACTGCTTATAGCCAATAAGCCGGATGAGCTGATGTCTTCAAGTGAACTCGGAGTTGGGCTGGAAAAAGCGCTTTAGGATATAAGTCCGATTGTTCGACAAGATGCTAGCCGCTGCTTGGTTCTGTTCAACGTCCCGTCAGCGCGCCGATTATTGGTTTCGACAATTGATAAAGAACCCGATGCTAACACTCGTGCCAAGATGCGGGATGATCTCAAGAGACTAAATGCATCACATGATTGAAACTAGGTGAACGTTCTGTTTTTTAGATGGGGCTTAGTGCTCCCGATGCGCTTTAGTCATTTTGCTGTCCGTCCGTTTCGGCGTCACCTCAATAAACGGAACTTTACGTACGCTAACGACCTTCTTGCATTGAGCCTAAACAGCTTAGCGTAGCCATTCACGCTGTAGTTATAACGAAAACAACTGTTTTCAGGACAGGTGAATGGGCCTCTGCAGCGATGCCTTAAAGGCTAAGAAAGTGTCTCGAACCGGCCTTACAATCAATGTCCGCATAACGCGCTGCTCTCCAACATTGTGGGATCTTTGGTCGCAGGCCTGAACGTACATAAACTTCCTTTTCTTGAGCTGTCTCCTCATACAATGATCTGTTTCTTGGAAGTGCGAGGTTTTGAAGAGGACGAGAGTTCGAAGAAACCGGTAGGATGTGTCGATAAGTAGTTCAGCGGAGGAAACTGGGTCCGGGCCATTGAGAGGCTCTACAACACAAAGGACGTTTATGTTGAGGCTTCTCTCCGAGCGCTGCTGCAGCCTTCAGCACTGCTGAGTGGAGACAGCGGCCTCAAGCACCTTTGTGAGTATGAAGGGGGCGCGGATCTTTTCCACGTAGGTTCCATGGGTGCGGATGGCTTCGTGGAGCCGGTCGCTGGCGACGTCGAACTCTTTCGACCAGTAAGCGATGTCCGAGGCCATCTTGGGGTTGATCTCTTTGGGGTTGTGAGGGCCCTTGGCGTGCTCTTCATGGAGGGCGTGCGGTTCGTGAGCTTTAGGCGTCGTGGTGCTCGGACATTGGCTGCTTCCTCTTAGATTTCGATCCGCTTAACCTCATCGAGCAAGACCTCATCGCTCCTTCGGTCGTAGAGCCCCGTCGTCCACGCCGACTCATGGGGCCATCTGCTGCGCAATCTCCAGCCGGCCACCGTTCTTGAGGTAGGCCGTAATGCCCGTCGCCCGGAAGGTGTGACAGCCGATCTCGGTTTTGATCCCGGCGGCCAGCGCTCGCCAGCGGATCATGCGCCACACGTCAGACTGGAGCAGGGGATTGCCGGTCAGCTCGCCGGATCGGTCGCGCGTCGTGCGGAAGAGAGGTCCTTGCGTTCCTCACCGATGCCGGCGGCCGCTTCTTCGGTTCCCGGCGTGCTCCTCGCCTAACAGAACGCAACAGCAAATGAAGGTCAGCAAGCATCTCAACGAGCATGCAGCCGCCCGCCAGGCGAGGAACACCCTCGCGCTGAAGAATGGCTCGCCTAATCGATATCTGGATATGCGTTTATTAAAAGGGGATCACCTCACATGTTCGATGGCTATTCGGTTCCGGTCCTGATGGTGATTTTTACTGCGGCTGCTGGAATTGTGTGGGCAGCCGGAGTATGGCTGTCGGACACCACCGACACCATCTCCAGCCGATTTCAGCTTGGCCAGGCAATCGGTGGCATCGTCCTTTTGGCGATCGGCACCAACCTTCCTGAGATTGCCATCACGGTCAGCGCTGCACTGCGACACAACCTCGGTATCGCTATTGGCAACCTGCTCGGCGGGATCGCTATACAGACCGTGGTCCTGGTTGCGCTTGACGTGGCCGTGCGCGGCGATAAGCCACTTACTTATAGAGCAGCATCCCTTGTACTCGCTCTTGAGGCGGTGCTCGTCACGCTTGTACTCACCATTGCCATTTTGGGGACGCAACTTTCGCCACGGCTCATGTTCTGGCGGATTACCCCCCAGAACATCGCGATCGTCTTAGTGTGGCTTACGGGTCTCTGGCTCCTAAAATCGGCGCCAGCCTGGATGCCCTGGCAGCTCAAGACCGGGGACAAAGAAGCTAAACCGGCTGGACATTCGCAACAGATCAAAGACCAGCATGCCGGGAGCACCTCGAAGGTGTTGGCTAAGTTCGCTGCTGCATGTATTGCTACCCTAGGAGCGGGTGTCGCTCTTGAGGAGAGTGGAAATGCCCTCGCGGGCCATTTCGGAGTCAGCGGTGTGCTGTTTGGAGCTACGGTGCTTGCGGCGTCGACCTCTATACCGGAACTGTCCACGGGTATTACGTCCATTCGTATGGGCGATTACCAACTGGCGGCTTCAGACATCTTCGGCGGTAATGCCTTTCTCCCGGTGCTGTTTCTTGTAGCTAGCTTGATCTCCGGAGAGGCGGTTCTACCTCTTGCACAGAAGACCGATGTCTACCTGGCTGCATTGGGAATCGCCGTAACAGCGATTTACATCTTCGGCCTTATCCTCCGGCCCTCACTACGTATCGCGCGTATGGGTATTGACTCCTGGCTGGTTCTACTGACGTATGCAATGGGTATGGCAGGATTGATTTACGTTCACAATGGACGCTGACTCCGACCATCGCCAAAGGCTGCGGCCTACACGAGGTTCGCTCGAAACCGATGGAGGACACACCAATTGAGAATTCGGTTAGCTTCGCATGGATTGCCGTGATGGAGTGTTCGGCAGCATCCGCGCTGGTGTGCCGAGTTGCACAGTCCATTCCGCTGGGGGTGAGAGCGCCTGGGCCAGTACTTTCTTACAGTCAACCGTTTCAGTCTTTGGTTCATTCCACTTCGGCTGTTGCTCTCCTGAGATCCACTCATGCCTTACTCCAGCACTAATGTCTGAATCCAATAGGAAGCCGACTACTTCGGAAAATAGTCGCCCGGCAAACAGCCCTCACAACACCGAGTGTGGTGACCTAAGATTCTAGGCCATCGCTCTTGGCTCGACGTGCTATACGCTAAAGCGGCAACACGTGGGGTGTTTCGGCCGTTTTCGTGAGTCGGTTCTGGAACGCGACGGCTACCAGGGCCACGTGTGCGCGGAGCCGCCCGAAGTCAAGCGAATCCCACAAAGCTTTCATTCTGAGGCGGAGTGCATGATGCGGCTAGACATCTACACTCTGCGGTCGTCAACTCGTGGAGGACGTTTAGTGATTTGGGACGCAAACCGACGATCCAAGAACTTAGCCCATGGGAGGGTTTGGTAGGAACGCCGGAAAACAGCTCCTGGCAATGTCCCCATTGCGGAAAGCTGCGTTGGCCCGACATAGACTGCATCCGATTCACTGCCGTGCAGGGTGAACCGGCAAGACTGTCACCAAGGGCAATCTGAGGGCGCAGGAATGATCGCCGCTAGCTGTCTGCAAGCTGAACCCCCCTACCTTTCGTCGCAAAAGATATCGCAATTGGCTTTTTCTTAGCAGGATAGTTCTGTGACACACGTTTGGCCCACATTCGGAGAAGGCACAATCGTTGCACAACTTACAAAGTTTTTTCCGAATGCCCGCTGAAAACTCAGTCGAGTTTGCCCCGGCCACGCCACTTTACTGCAGTTGATCTAGGGTAACGTATGTGTTACTATCGTCGTAATGGTTTGAGCTTCTCGAATACGTCACTTCATCGGGTATCTGTCCCTTTGGCAAGTGGCGCGACAAGCTCGACCCGACAACCAAGGCGCGGATCCGGCGTCTGTGTTCCGGCGTACGGTTGGAAACTTCTCAGCGGCGAAAGGTGTAGGGCTGGCATCTGGAGTAGCGGTTAGACTTCGGCCCCGGCTACCGGGTGTACTTCGGTAAGGATGGGGAGCAATGGTTATCTTGTTTGGCGGCGGAACAAAGCAACGGCAACAGGCCGATATTGAAGCGGCTCAAGCTCTTTGGCAGGAGTACAAACGGACGAAAGGGTAGCGGGGACAGTGATAGGAACGACACGCAGGTTTAGCGAAACAGTTAAGAAAGACCTTGGAACGAGTGCGGAGTTTCGCGGTGCGTTGCTGAGCGAAGCGGTTGCCTGCATGGTGTCGGGGGACGTGGAGACGGGCAAGATCGTACTCCGCGAGTACGTTAACGGCACCGTAGGGTTTCTAAAGCTCGGCGCGGCTCTCGGTCGATCTCCTAAAAGTCTTATGCGGATGCTTAGCCCGCAAGGAAATCCGCAAGCGCGAAACCTCTTTGAGATGGTTGCGTATCTTCAGAAAGTCGAAGGTACGGTGCTGGAGATTCATGCCACGGTTGCTGGGGCGGCGTAGCCGGTCATGGACTCGGGCCATCATCAGAGAGGGTTTGGTCTTTTACTCCTTCACCTTCATAGGCCAGGGGTTTGCTCTTTTTACCATTGTTTGTTCCTGATACTTCCCATCATGCCCTGCCGGATAGCGAGCTTTTCGTCCGCTGGGGGCTGTCAAGCACGGCGCAGCCGGGAAGCGGGCGACGAAGCGACAAAGGAGCTGCAGAAGATGCTTGATAGGCTTCGGTGGACGGGGTATTTTCGCTTAAGCAGAGCTTGATTGATCTTGCGAGAGTGCGTGTCGTCGTAGGTAGCGTTGCTTTGAGGCGGCGTGCCGACCAGTAAGGGTGCGGAGCACGATGGCAGAGAGTCGTCGTAATGCTCGATCAACAGGCGAAGCGAATGCGGGAAAAGGGAAGTGGTAATCCTGCGATTTTGGGCGCAGGGTACGCTTGGATAGCGCATCTGCGCTAAAGGGGAATCCACATCATGAAGAAGTCCGTATATACTCTCGCTGTAATCATCGTTCTTTCCGCCTCCACTTTCACCGCTTCGGCTCAGGAAATGACCTCGCAGGTCAGAGGCGGTTCCGATCCTCGTCCGCAGGTTCGAGGCGGTTCCGATCCTCGTCCGCAAAGCGTCGTCGGAACAATATATTCAACGGTCCTCGCATGTTTAGGTTTGTAGGGAAATCGGAGACAATAACGAACACAGGCTGAGGTGCGTCGTGAAGTTGTCTCTAACAGCGACGGTTCTGTGGGCGGCAGGCTTTGTATGGAATGCCGCCCTCGTCTTTGTTCTGCTTTATAAGCGGAGATACGAAACTGTGCCTCTGTTTACGGCCTGGATAGTGTCGTTTTGTGGGTATACGATTGTTTTGTTTTTCGCCTATCGATTTGGCTCGAAGCACGTATACGCGGGGCTGTATTGGTCCACTAGCTTCCTCGATATTGTGCTGCAAACCGCTGTAGTCCTGGAGATCGCCGCCATCGTTTTGCGACGCAGCGGCCAGTGGGTAGAGGGCGCGCGCACGCGTCTTGTCGTCATGGGGACAACGGGATTCGTGCTGGCTATGCTAATGACTTGGCTGATGAAACCTGCTGCGGACACGCGGCTGGATGCCTGGGCAGCGCGGGGCAGTCTCTTCACGACCGTGTTGGTATTTTTGCTGTTTGTCGGCGTTGTGATGGCGTCACATCAACTCGGCCTGGGATGGCGAACCTACGCCATGCGCGAGAGTTATGGGCTGGTCGTTTGGGTGACAGTCGGCTTTACGACGGACGGTCTTCATGCATACTGGCGTACCTTGGGACACTTCGCGCTGCTTGCGAATGTGCAGATCGCGGTCTTTCAGATGGCATCGATCTATTGGATCATCGCGTTTTGGTTGCCGGAACAGGTACTTGCCCCAATGAGTCGAGAAAACATAAAACGTCTCGAAGCTCTCCAGAGGCGGCTAGAATACAAAGAGTAGTCGTGTGAAGCCTATTCGACTGATGGAGTTGTGCCGGAATGATGTTCTTCACCTTATTGTTCGCCATTGCTTTGAGCGGCCTTGGATACTTCGCTTATGTGGGATACCAACGCCGCAAGTTGGCATCTAGGAGTTGGGGCGATGTGTTGGGCAATCTGGAACCGGTCGATCTCGATGGTCTCCGGAGGATAGCGGACAGCTTTTTACAGCCAGATAAGAATCAACTTGGCATTGAACCCGCTGAAATGTGGAAGATTGTCGGGGGCTTAGAAGGACTGAACAGGCTAAAGACAAATGCCTGGGCGATGCTGCATTTGGCTGTGTTTGCGGAGCGTTGGAACTGTGAGCAAGGCATAATCGTCTCTGAAATGATCCGGCGTGATGCTGTTCGTTTGAATCGTGCAATCATTCGGATTCAGCTTGGGGTCTTGTTTCAGTTCGGCTTTGTACGATCTCCGTTTTACCTTCAAGAAGCAGTGGCGTCTTATTACCTCATTCGGAGCCGTCTGGTCGGGCTGTACCAGATCAGTCATGTTGGCTTGATACCATGTCTCGAAAAAGCCTTATAGGACGGAGACACGGCCATTATTAGAAAACCGCTCCTAAGCCCAGAATGAGAAAGGCCCGATTCCTCGGGCGTTCCTTTGATGCGATCGCGACTTAGTGTCGCGGGGCTTCCAAGATGGCAACCCGTTCGCTGAGGGCGGCGATGACCCGAGTGTTGGTAAGTTCCCTCTGAGCCTTGAACTCGCCGAAGGCTGCTGTAAGTGCTTTAAATGAAAGCTAAGATCATGAGAAAGGAGTGCTCGGTCCAACTGATGTTGAATAGGCGGCTCATGGCTGGCCCAAAGCCGGTGAGGTATTCCTCAATCATGTGTACTTCGAGCGCGGCGACCGTGAACAGAAACGGCGGCAGAACGATTTCGGGCATCAAGGGGCGGCGAAGATATGTCAGGCTCCACAACGCGAAAGCAGCGGTGCCGGAACCACCTACGATGATGACTGGCGGCCAGCCAATATATCGATATCCGGCAAGCATTGTGGTGAGCAGAAAGATCGCGGCTGTCGTCATGCTGGCAATCCGCCCGGATAGCGCGGTTTCATCTGGGTATACTTGCTGCATGGGGTTTACTCCTGGACAGCGCTCGCGAGCTGCGCATCAGCCGTCAAACTCTCTATAGATACGCGGCAGGAATAGGGAACTGAAGAAAGGCACTCAACTCGCGATGTACTGTCGGTGTGGGAACGAGGAAATCTCACTTGGGTCTCTGTGCGACCTATTACATGCTGAAGCGGCAGGATGAGGAGTATTGCGGAGGCCTCTGTAAGGCCGTTCTGGAGCGGACGGCTACTCCTGTTGCGCCTGAAGAGCAAGCGGGCGGCGCAAACGCCCTACCGTCGTACATCATCGCCTGCCCGGAAAATCGCTCCTCCATCTGATTGGATCTCGCTGTGTTCTGGCTGTTACGCTAAGGTTGGCCGTCGAAGGCTATATTTTCGGAAATGCCGCCGCTCCTCCTGGAATTGTGGCGTGAGCAGCATCCAGAAGGTCACAAGCAACCACTCTGAACCTCAAGGCTCGAGGAGCAGCGGCCCGTCTAGTTCGTCTTTTCACAAGATGTCGTAGGCGAGTAGGTAGATTTGACTGCGCGGCCTCTACGGCAATGCAAACGCAACATACACGCCTCCCTTTGATGCTTTAGGGATTCTTCCTCCGCCTGCCGCAATCAGGACATATTGCTTGCCGTCAACCATATACGTAGTGGGTGTTGCAAGGCCAGCGAATGGCAGCTCCGACTCCCAGAGAAGAACTCCGGTACTGCTGTCGAAAGCGCGGAATCTTCTATCAAAGATCGTTGCGCCGATGAAGACCAAACCGCCTGCTGTTACTACAGGACCACCATAGTTCTCCGTGCCGGTATCTCTCATTCCTTTGGCAGCGAGCTCGGGATAGTAGCCAAGTGGAACCTTCCATAAATACATCCCGGTGTTCAGGTCGATGGCGTTCAAGGTTCCCCAAGGCGGCGTAATAGCCGGATAGTGCTCTGGATCGTAAAAGACTTGGTAGCCGGTGAAGTTATAGCGTGTCATCTCGCTGGGCACGCTAGATCCAGCAGCAAATGCTGTCGGATCGCTCGTGCCGGTAGTGTCGGAGGTCCCATCACTCTTCTGAGGGCCGGCACCGAGCGATGCGTGCGACATCTCTTTCTTGTCTTCCGGCGTTCCTGCATCTTGTCCTGTGCGTAGATACTTCAGCAGAGCCTCGAGAGTACCGTCCTGCAGATTGGGAAACGACGGCATTCTTCCTTTGCCATGGTGGATCGTGTCGGCAATCTGCGCTGGCGTAAGCCGCTGCTCCACATCGATCAACGAAGGAAAATCCGGCGGCGACCCACTCCGATTGCTCTGATGGCACAGTGCGCACTGACTTTGGTACGTGTGCATGCCCAAGCCGGCACTGGCGTTGTTTTCTTCCAATCCACCGGTCGCCACAATGTCGTTTGTGTTGATATAGATGACGCCCGTTGTGCGATCCACGCCAGCGCCGCCCCACTCCGCACCCCCGTCGAAACCCGGGGTGGCGATGGTCTGTTTGCCCACGCTCAGAGGAACGAACTGTCCGTCGCTGATGAAGGTGCGGAAGTGTTCGAGTGCCCAGGCATGCGCTTCCGGCGTGCGGGTGGTAAGGTCTTTTTCTGTGAGCGACTGTCTTGCGTACGGCGCAGGCAGAACGGGAAATGGCTGCGTCTTCGAAGCGATCTCACCTGGCACCGTGCTCGATTGCACGGGGCGCTCTTCTACTGGAAAGATGGGTTTGCCTGGGTTTGGTCGAGAACGAAAAGGAACCCCTGTTTCGTCGTTTGGGCGACGGCATCGACCATGGCGCCGTCGTGCTTGATGGTCAGCAGCACCGGCGGCGAAGGAAAGTCGCGGTCCCAGATGTCATGGTGCACACCCTGGAACGACCAAATCATCTTCCCGGTATTTGCATCAAGAGCGAGCAAACAATCCGCAAAACGATCGTCCCCGATGCGCGCGCCGCCGTAAAAGTCCGGAACGGCAGAACCTGTCGGCACATATACGATTCCGCGACGTGCATCGAGCGTCATACCTGCCCAGTTGTTGGCTGCTCCCGCGCTCTTCCACGCATCGGGGGGCCAACTTTCATATCCCGGCTCTCCGGGATGCGGAATCGTCCTGAAGCGCCACCGCAGCGTGCCGGTATGCACATCGAAGGCGCGAAGATCGCCTGGAGGCGCTGGTGGTGTCTCCGGGTTGCGTCCGCCGACAATTACCGTGTCCTTATAGATAACTCCCGGACTGGTGAGCACGACCGACTGCTTCAGGTAGTCGCCACCAAGACCTTTGCGTAAGTCGATCCGACCGTTCTCTGCAAACCCCTCAATAGGCTTACCCGTAGCTGGGTCAAGCGCGTACAAGAAGTTCATGATTCCGGCCAGCAACCGGCTTTCTTTGCCATCTGTCCAGTACGCGAGGCCACGAACCGGCTGGGTTCCATTAATGCCTGAATTAAACGTCCAGAGCAGCTTGCCGGTCGTGGCGTCGAGAGCAATGACCTTCTGAGAAGACGTGTACGTATAGACAGAACGTCCTACGATAATCGGGTTGGTCTCCATTCCATTGCCGGCTTCGCCTGCGTCGAACTGCCATGCGACCTTAAGTTGTTTTACGTTCCGGCGATTGATCTGCTGGAGTGAAGAGTAGTGGTCTGCGGAGGCCTGTCCACCGGCCATATCGTCCATTGGTAGCAACTGCGCTGGAGGGGCTACTTGTCTGGCTGCAGCTGGTTCGGCCGCATGGACAACCATGCGCCTGCTGTGAACTACAAGAAGTCCCGCCGACAGTGTCAAGATGGTAAGTCCGGCCCTCTTGATAAACAGCCTCATACTCACGATCACCCGTCCCAAGAACAGTTCTTCCTTATCAACACAGCTAACCCAACACGCACGTGCATCTAGGCTCTTGTAGGTAGGCGAACAGCACAAAGCTACGGTACATGAAGACACAGGAGAAAAAGCGGAAATGGCTGCCGGTAGTTAACATTATTTGATAAATAAAATATATGTCAACAATCCATTCAGATTTGACTTGTTCACCACAAGTTCTAAAAAGATAGTTTTCAATCTATGTAAATTTTGTACGATAGTCCTGCTTGCACAGCTCGCAAATCGGATCGACTTTTACCTGGGCGCGCAGGGGTGGATACGTTCTCTGGTAACTGCATTTGATCCGACGTCCGCTGCAAAGTCCATTCGACCCTAGCTTTAACTTTAGCAGGTCGGATCTGAACATCCCACTAATCTCGATAACGGATTTCGTCTACACAACTCTCAGTTTCAGGGAATCAAGAGTTTATTTTGCGTCAAGCACGCCGTCGATGGTAGATCAGTGGAATCTACACGGCGCAATCGGGAGCTTTATACATCTACGGTGGTAATTGCGGCAACAACTCGGTCTTACAGCAGGCGGCGATCGCGCGACTTCAAAGCGGGGGCAATTTAGGCGTACATCAGGGCAGCAGAACGCAGTGACTGAAATGCTCCTTTCATACGGTGCTTTCCAGTCGAATGCTCCCGGCACCTTCGGCAACCTATCGCGCTCCATATTCCAGGCACCTGGAATCAACACGGCTAATTAATTAGTTCTCATAAAGAACTGAGCGTATCGTGAGCGTTACCAGATGCAGTTTCGCCGGGACATGTTGAACGCGTTTAACCGTCCGAGCTTTGCCAACCTGAAGAACGATCCTTCGAGCGGCTACTTTGGCCAAACTACAAACATCCGACCCGTTGCACTTCGAGTGATGCAAGCTCTGAAGTTGAATTCAGACATGTCGTGCGTAGCGCTGAACCTGTCGCGGCCGACCCTGCGCGGGAGACCCGGCATAATGCGGGAACAGTTACTTCATCTAAAGGACCCATCGAATGCGGTTTACCTCACGTCGCACTTTGTTGAAGGGAGGGACAAGCGGCGCCATACTGGCTACTACCCCTAAACTCACTCTGTCCTTCATGGATCAGCCTCCCGAAATCGCCCGCAAAGGCGCGCTCCGTCAGTCGGCATGCCATTGGTGCTACCCCCATTCGAGCCTCGATGAGCTTTGCGCTTATGGCGGGCGCATTGGCCTAAAAGGGATTGACCTGCTGTCACCCGAGGAATACGAAATCCCCAAGAAGCACGGCTTGATCTGCACCATGGGTACCGGTGCTGGCAAGATCCCGCAGGCGCTGAACCGATTGGAAAATCACGCCAGACTGGAGGAGGAGTTTCGCATCAACATACCGCTGGCTGCCAAGGCCGGCGTGCCCAACGTCATTACCTTCTCTGGCAATCGTGAGGGCCTCCCGGACGCGGAGGGCGCGCGGAATACTGTAGTTGGGCTGAATCGCGTGAAGAAGATCGCAGAAGACCACCAGATTACGATCTGCCTGGAGCTGCTGAATAGCAAAGTGAACCACAAAGACTATATGGCGGATACGTCAGCCTGGGGTATTCGTGTGATGCAGGAGGTCAACTCGCCGAACGTCAAGCTTCTGTATGACATCTATCACATGCAGATCATGGAAGGAGACCTGATCGAAACAATACGGAATAACATTCAATGGATCGGTCACTTTCATACCGGCGGTGTTCCAGGAAGGCATGAACTGAACGATCACCAGGAGGTGCAATGGGATGGTGTGATGCGCGCGATCGTAGGGACAAGCTTTAAAGGCTATGTTGCCCATGAGTTCCTTCCGACTGCCGATCCCTTCACGTCACTGCTGCAGGCCGTAAACATTTGTGACGTCTAAAACGCGGGCATCCGCATTGCTATATGGTTCCGCCACTTACTTCGATAGCTCTACGAAAGCCTTCAATAATGTCCGCTTCATCGTCCTCCGTCAGGCAGGATGGGATGACGACTAACACGCTTCGGTCGAACAGGATATCCGCAATAGGGCAGGTAGTCTTCGTGTACTCGACATTGGACCCGGAGTTTTCCTGAAGGGTCCATGGAGTTCCTCTGCCATCAATGCTCAACTTCTTTACCAATCCGAAGATGTTCGAATAGATATGCAGCCCATACTCGGAAAGTACGAGGGTGCTGCACTCGGGTCTGGGGGAGGTGATGCCCTCTCCCCGCAATGCACGGCAAACGGCATGCGCAGTTTCGCTGCTATCGTAGGTCGTGATGAGGAAGCCTCCAGTGTCGCCACGCGGGTCCCCCGTCCTGCGCAATTTGACGTCAGGAAATTCCGCAAACATCTGCCGGATAGGTACTTGCTCTTCCGCAGGTGGTCGATCACGCGAGGAAGCTTCTGGAGTTGCACCCGTAAAATTGCGCCACGCAACTCATCCAGCGGGTACCAAAACCCCCACATGGCGCCTTCAGCGGTTGGCGCGTCGAAACGCCAACCTGCAGAGCGCACATATCCGCCGTCTTGGCACGCGACAGCGCGCCGGTAAAGGCGTTCATCGTTTGTCACGACGCAACCCGCTTCGCCGCTTCTTATATTTTTACCACTTTGAAAGCTGAAGGTACTAATGTCGCCGAAGCTGCCGCCCTGCTTGCCATCCATGCTGCCGCCCACGCATTGCGCACAATCTTCCAGAAGAAACAAGCCGCGCTGCCGTGCGATATCCAGTAAAGGAGGCAGATTCGCCATTCCGCATTCATATGGGCGACAATGATGCCGCTCGTACGAGATGTAATCTTGGTTTCTGCGGATTGCGCATCCATGCAGAACGTGTCGTCAATGTCCGCGAGAACGGGAATTGCTCCGAGATGAATGACAGCCGCCGCAACCGAACTCCATGGATAGGCCGGAATGATGATCTCCTGACCTGGCCCAACACCAAGCGCTGCGAGCGCGGTATGGAGAGCAGCTGTTCCGCTGGTGACGCCGAGCGCATACTTTACGCCCAGAAAGGATGCGAATTCCTTCTCAAATGCGTCCACCTCACCCTGATTCTCAAGAGTGTGGTAACGAAAGAGGCTCTTTCAAGTACGCGGAGAACAGCCGCCGCCTCCAGGCCATCAGTAAGCTGCTCGCCTGGACACTCATTAGGAAGAGCTTTGCTGCGGACAGGTAGTCTGTAGTTTGAGCTTGCCATTACCGATAACCCTCGGCAGAGTTTTACGTCGTACACATGATAGAAATGTATGTTGCGAAACCTCGAGTCTCATTCCCAGTGCTTACAGTTCTTCATAGTCACTGAAGTACAATCGAAGGAGTTCCTCCATCTGGTTTTCCGCCCACCAAGGTCAGCTTACCCAGCTTTTACATTGTGGAGCGTGCACAGCAATAACTGGATCATCAATATTCAGATTAGCGGAAGATTGCAAACCCGTTCTAGAAAATCTACTGAGATTGAACTACTGTGTTGAAGCTGATCCATACACACACGCACATTTCGCGCGTGGCGTTAGCACAGGTATCGGGCATGAGTACGGCCACCATGAGCAGCACCGTTCAGTTGTTGCTTGAGAGAAATCTAGTGGTCGAGGGTTCTGGAGCAACGGGAGGCTTGGGGCGGCGAAGGGTCTCGCTGAGTATTCGGCCTGATCTGGCATACGTGATCGGGATTGACGTGGGTACCTATAACCTCCGCGTCGTGATAACCGATATGAGCGGTCATATCGTCTACAGTCAGCGTGCAAAACCGAGATGCTCGACGGCCGGAAACGTGTTGTCGCAAGGACGTTTGACGCCATCCGCGAGGCCATCCATCTCTCCGGTCTTGATCTTCATGCAATCGCCGGCATAGGTATAGGTCACTCGGGTGTGATCGACCTCGAACGCGGTCTCGTTCTCTCGTTCCCGCGTACAGGACACATGGAGCAATGGAAAAACGTTCCCGTCAGACGAATGCTGGAAGGCGAGTTTAATCTTCCCTGTCTTCTTGAGGAAAGTGCGCGAACCGTCGCGATAGCCGAGAGATACTTTGGCGCGGGCGATGCCTTAAGAGACTTCATCTATATTGACGTGGGCATGGGAATCGGTTCAGCTATCTTCATCAATGGCTTGCTCTACCGCGGATCTGGTGGCAGCGCCGGTGAGGTGGGCCACATCACCCTCGAAGAGAGTGGGCCACTTTGTTGCTGCGGCAACCGTGGCTGCTTGGAAGCGCTTGCCTCATGCACAGCGATCATCAATAATGTCAAAACTGCCATCAGCAAAGGCGTTATCTCGATGATCCCCGATATGGTCGAAGGAAATCTGGACCGCATCGATGTGGAGATCATTGCGAGGGCCGCCGCGGGGAACGACACCTTGAGCTATCGCGAGTTGAACGAGCGGCCGGATATATCGGAGCGGCTGCCGCCGATCTTGTCAACCATTTGAACCCCTCCGCTTTGATCTTCGGAGGTGCGCTATTTCGAGCCGCGCCGGAGTTTTTGCTGGACAGTCTTAAACGTAGCATCCGGCAGCGTGCGCTGGAAAAGTCAGCGAACGATGTTCAGTTGTTGATGTCACATCTCGGGACTGACGCCGGTGCACGAGGAGCGGCATGGTTAATCTCTGAGAAGGTTCTTCCGCTCCTCCACCGATCCAATGCTGTCTCATCACCTGCCGCGGTGGGTTCTATGCCATAGTGCTCCTGAGATCTAAGCACTTTTGCCTGGACCCGAGACGTTCCTGCATGGCTAGATCCCAGGGCGGATGAGGCGGTTCGCAGCCAATCCGCCCTTGAAGCACGGCGCATCTAGAAAGTGTATTTCAATGCGAACTGGAAGAAGCGCGAGTCTGGTGTGTTTGCCTGGAAGAAGCGCGCATTGCTAATGAGGCCGCCATTCGACGAGATACCCGGGTTATTTGGATCACCGTAAGCCGGCGTGTTCAGGAGGTTGAAGATGTCCATGCGGAACTGCAATCCCTGATCGCGGAAAGTTGCAAATGATTTAAACAGTGACGCGTCTAAGCGATTGTAGCCTGGCCCGAAGGTCTGACCGTGTGCATTCCCTAGATACTGAAACGCAGCGGCTCCGGATACTGTGTTGGGAATCCGTTGTCCAGAAGGCGAGTTAGCATATTTGCTGGTAGTATAACCAAGATTGTCTGGCGATGGATCGGCAAAGGCACAAGGATTATACCAGTTCTGCACGGTCCGAACCTTCGTAGGACAGGTAATACCAGGGTTGGTAGAGTTTGCTGTGCCTCCGGGTTTTGAAGGATCTCCGACTCGGATCGCGTTAACACGAGTGCCAGCGGGACTGCTCAGGCTGTTGGTTCCCACGGTGATGGGTTCACCGGTCTGAGCGCGAAATGTTAAGCTGTTCGACCAGCCGCCGATGATGTAGCCCAATGGTCCGCCACCATTGAGAAACTGCCGGCCCCGTCCAAATGGCAGCTCATAGTTGCCATTGAAGGTAACCCGGTGACGAACATCGAATGGCGAGTTGCCGTAATCGAAACCGATCCCAAATAGATTGGTGCTGCGATAGTGGTAGTTGGTACTGTCGAGAGGCGTCGGTGCATCATCAAGTGAATGCGCATAAGTGTACGTAGCAAGAAAGCTAAGACCCCTAGCGGCTCTCTTTTCGAGTCTAGTCTGTAGCGAGTTATAGCTAGCCACACCGTCGTAGCTCGTAAACGTAATATCCCCGAAGTGCGGGTAGGGGCGAAGGGGATTGATCCGGTCCCCCGCATTGTCGGTGTATCCATCGAATCTAAAGGGAGCCAGAGACGTGGCACCATTTGGATTTGGAAACTGCTCCAGATGGCGGTCCACAGCGCCCACGTAGCCGATCGAGCCTACGAAGGTGTTGCTAAGGGCATACTCCACCGTGAGATTATATTGCTCACTGTAGGGAGTGTGCTCCTTGGCGTCAATTCCGCGCAGTGTAGGCTGCTGGATGGAATTGAGAAGACCGGTGGCGATGGCGTTCGAGAATCCCGTCTCCAGCGTAAAGCCGTTATTTTGACAGCTGCCACTGGCAATACAGGAGGACGCGGCAAAGCCCGAATCGAACTCAAAAGGGAAATTCTCGCCGAGGTTGGGATAATAGCCCGCGCTTTCCAGCCCACCGAAGAAGAGGCCATAGCCGCCGTGAAGCACCGCCTTGTCGGTTACCTGGTAAGCGAAGCCCAGGCGTGGACCGAAGTTTCTTTTCTGCGGCTCTGTCAGATATCGGTTGGCGGTGTACTGAATTGCAATGTTATCTGCTGCCAGCAATCGGGTAAAGGCAACGGGAAGGTAGATGCCCTGGTTGCTCTTCGGGATAAGATAGACCCCCGTGCTATGGCCAGCTATGGGGGCGCTAGTGGGAATGAACGCTGCCTGCTTATCGTGGCGCTCAAAGTACGGCGTGTAGTAGTCGTAGCGAAGACCGTAGTTCAAGGTCAGTCTCTGGCTTACCTTCCAGTTATCCTGTATGTATCCAGAGCGATTGAGTCTCACATCATCGGAGAGGGCGACATTCGAAATCGACGCGCTGCTGAAATTGTTGGTGAGGAAGTCGGCGACTCCAAACCCCGTATTGGGGGCGCCCTGTCTGCCGGTAAACTGCCCGTTGAAGGCGTAACTACCTCGAGGCTGGGTAGGCTGCGAGGTCTGGAAGCGTATACGCTCGATGTCTACACCGCCCTTCAAGGTGTGATTGCCGATCACCTTGGTGACATTATCGAGAATCTGATAGACGTTCTGATATTAATTAGTCGCGTAGAAGGTAGGGGAACCAAAACCTGAGATTCCGGTTACGTTGAAGGAAGGTAAACCGCCGTTCCCCCGGTTATACGGAATCCCGCCTAAACCGATGCTGGGGGCGATAGCAGGATTATTCGCGTTTTCCTGCAACCCCTGCGTGTGCGCGTAGTTGAGGCCGAAACGCACCTCATTGGTCAGCGTTGGCGTAAAAACGTGCGTCTCGCTAAAAGCAAAGCCTTCTCCAAGAGTGACCGCCTCGCCAGTATTTCCAAACCCTCCACCATCCAGAATCGGTCCGAAGGGCGCGGGATGGAAGGCCGGTTCGTGGTTATAGCTAAAGCGGGAGAATGCCTGATCTTTCGAGCTGATATTCCAATCCGCGCGCGTATCCCATTGGAAGGTGTTGTCGCGCGTGGTGGTCTGGGTTGTGTAGTTGTTATAGGTCTGCCCAGGAACACCGACATTCGGCTGGGGAAAGAGGCTGAGAATCTTGAGTGCAACTGGGTCGAGGGGAACTCCGGTCTGATCCAGGCGGTTATTGGCGATCGGTGTGGTGCCGTTAGCAGTGTGATTCGGCAAGTAGAGTTGGGCGATATTGCCATTCACCAGGCTCGGATTGAGAAGCTCACTGAAGTTGCCAGACCGCATCAGTTTCGTGGGAACTGTCAGGTTGGAGAGAGTCTGACCAAAGATGATGCGATTGGCTTCAACGTCGCCGAAGAAGAACAGCTTATTTCTGAGAACGGGAAAGCCGAGCGTTGCACCAAACTGATTTTGACGATACTTCGCGATCGGACCCGGACCTTGAAAATACTCACGAACATCGAAAGCGTCGTTGCGGATGTATTCCCAGAGGTCGCCATGAATCTGGTTGGTGCCTGACTTAATGCTGGCGTTCACGACGGCGCCCCCGGAATGGCCAAACTCAGCGCTATAGGAACCGGTCTGCACCTTGAACTCCGCCAGCGCATCCGGTGGCGGGCGCACCACATAGCTGGTGCCATTGAAGAAGTCGAGGATGGCTATATTATTGTCGACGCCGTCCATTATGTAGTTGTTCTGCTCTGCGCGCTGGCCATTGGCAACAAAATCGCCACCTGACGCTGCACGGGCACCATTCGGAGGTGCAACGCCCGCAGTCAGTTGAGCAATAAAGACCCAGTTCCGACCATTGAGCGGGGTGTCATTGATGGTCTTAGTCTCGATCGTCTGTCCGGTCGAACCCTCCTCCGTCTGCAAGAGTGGAGGTGCATCCGTGACCGTGACCGTCGTACTTTCGGCTCCCGTCTTTAGTTGCACATTCACTTCGATCCGGTCCTGCACATGCACCTGGATGTTCTCCTGGGTAGTAGTGGAAAAACCCGCAGCCGTAACACTCAATTTGTAGTGACCGATCTTAACTGGCGAGAATGTATAAACTCCGCTCGAGTCCGTCTGCCCATGCAACATCAAGCCAGTATCTGTATTCGTCAAAGTAACCTGTGCTGCTTGAATAATAGCGCCGGTGGCGTCCAACACCGTTCCATTCACGGCACCCTGATCCATCTGCCCGAACGAAGGCAATGCGACCGCCAACAAACAGAAGTACAGCAACGTCTGCATCCGCGTACGTGCACTGCCCCAAAGGCGTTTTGCCCATGTGTTGCTCATAAGTAATTTCCTTGTCTGGTTTGTGTATCCGTTTTGACGCCTGTATTGCCGGTGTAGATCAGACGAATGCTTCAACCGCTTTCATATTCGTTCCGTCATCGTTTGAAGGATTACACTTTTGTACGACCCCTGAGCAATTACATCCATAATGTTTGCGACCGCATACAATGGATTAGAACCGCAGCCTCACGATGGCGCTCAGATTTCAGCCGCCTGAAGCATAAAACTGCCCTTAACATAATTGATGTCGTCGTATCAATCACGTACCAAAGCTAACTCTTGTACGCCGAAGCCTACGGACACCTCATACTACCTGTCAACGTTTATTTACAATTGAAATAATGAGAGGGAGACGTTGCACGATTTCTCAGCTTATAGTTCACAATTTTCATGCTCACCCAAATTGGTCGTTACGTGTTTCGATGAATATCGATGCTATTGAAAAGCTACTTGCGGCAAGTTGCTTGATTAAATACCTGCCGAGTAGAACGCCTTGAAAACTCTTGTTGGAGGAACGTGGGTGTGATTCCGTTGTAGCAGCGGAGGGCACCGGCATGATGGGACGTCAGAGTGCGCTGGAACAACTTTTCTATTCATTTCGGCTGGAGGATCACGTTCCCGGTGACCACTTGTTGCGGCAACTTGACCTGGTGCTGAACTTCGATCGGGTGAGGTCGGTTCTAGCTGGTCATTACAGTGCGACAGGTCGACCTTCGATCGATCCTGAGCTGATGCTGCGAATTTTGTTGATTGGCTATGTCTATGGCATCCGATCGGAGCGACGGCTATGCAGCGAGATCCATCTGAATCTTGCCTATCGCTGGTTCTGCCGCCTGGGTCTTGAGGGCGCGGTGCCGGATCACTCTACGTTCACGAAGAACCGTTACGGCCGGTTCCGCGCGAGTGACATTTATCGGGGACTGTTCGAGGATGTTGTCGGGCAGTGTTGCAGTGCAGGATTGGTGAGTGGCGAAGGCTTCGCCGTCGATGGCAGTTTGATCGGCAGCGATTGCGGACGTACCCGGCGGGTTGAGAGCGTGGACGCGATCCGGGGAGGAGACGCCAGAACCAGACCCGTGCGCGAGTATCTTGAGGCGCTCGATGCTGGCAATCCGGTTCATCCAAGTGAAGCGCGATATCTTTCGCCGACCGATCCCGCAGCAGCATGAAATGTGAAGGAGGGACGGGGTAAGTTCGGATACTTGCAATAACTACTTGATCGACACCGACCATGCCGTCATCGTGGATGTCGAAGCCACTCCCGCACGGCTGGCGCAGGAGATCATCGCTACCAAAGCGATGCTGGAGCGAGTAGAACAAACACATCATCTCAGACCCGAAAAGCTGGCGGCTGACAAGGCCTACGGCACAGGCCCATTTCTGGGCTGGCTCTCGAAACGCAAGATCATCCCGCATATTCCGGTGCTGGATCGACAGCACCAGAACGACGGCCTGCTTCCGCGCGAGGTCTTCACCTCTGATCCCGACAAGAACCACTACACCTGCCCGCAAGACAAGGTCTCAAGCACTGCACAGCTCGCACGGACTCGCCAATCCACATCTATCGCGCGACGGAAGGTGATTGCAAGGCATGCCCCATTCGTCAACAATGCACAAGAGGCAAGCAACGGAGTCTATCGGTACCGTTCGACGAGAGCACTCGGAAGGAAGTCATGGCC
>JAABUX010002666.1_pt1 | contig 24830 bp, 21 predicted proteins | sample 5561851 | NCBI WGS metagenome assembly JAABUX01 (sample SAMN10711883, study PRJNA513361) | rock metagenome | isolation source: Antarctica rocks | place: Antarctica: Victoria Land, Richard Nunatak red sandstone | collected 2016-01-03 | reverse complement strand
CGTCTCGGAGAGGATGATGGTGGTCGGTTTGGGGCCACGCATGGCGACTCCCGGTGCCGGAGCTTTGGATCGGTCGGATTGCATCTCGTCATTCTACCAACAGACTTGGGCCAAGCTGCACTAGAGGACGACTCACCGGCAAGGTCGAGCGGACAACCAAGCCCGCCCGACCTCGATTCGATCCGATCTTACTTGACGGGGAGTTTGCCGTCCTTCGAGCGTTCGGCCATCGCCCGGCAGGTCTTCTCGCAGGCCAAGCAAGCTTAGACGCATTCCTTCATCTGCTTGTCGTCGTGCTTCATGCACTCGGCCGCGCAAGCCTTGCAAGCCTCGGCGCAGGCCATACAGGCGAAAGCGACCAGCGAGCTTTCGCGGGAAAGCAAAGTCGCCGAGAGCGTGCAAAAGTCCTGGCAGTCGATCGTCAACTCGGCGACCTTGGCATGCTCGGTGTGGCCGTCCTTGAGGTGGCCGAAGCTGTAGTGGAAGGTCTCGTTGCAAACCTCGGAGCCGTGGAGGCAAGCCTTCAAGCAGTCCCCATGCTCGGGGTCATGGTGGTGAGGATGCCGCCCATCTTGGGCTTGAGTGGGTCCCCCGGCCAAAGCGGTCAGGCCGACGGCACCGGCCCCGAGGACACCCAACAATTCGCGACGATTCATGATCTCTCCAGTCAATCAATGTTGATCAAACGGTAAGTCGAATTCGGTCGGGTACCCCACCGACGGGCACGCAAGGCTTGCAAAACGAACATCAAGGCTGGTTCAACAGGGGTGTCCGCATTTCACGGATCGGCTTGATCCAACGGGATCGAGGTTCGAGATCCGGGTTCGTCGAGCAATCCGGAGAGGGGTTCGCGGATCGCCCGCCGCGATCGACTCAACCGAGAGCGGACCGTCCCGATCGGGATGTTCAACGTCTCGGCGATCTTGGCGTAGCCCATCCCCTCGATGGCCCAGAGGAGGAAAACAACGCGGTTTTCGTCGCTCACTCGCCCTAGGCACTTGTGCAAGCTTTGGAGGAGGTCTTGATGATCCAGCGAGCGGGCCGGGTCGTCGCTGAGGGTCCGCTCGGGGCGGCCGAGGCACGCCTGTTTCTCGTGCTTCCGGCGGCGACAAGTCCTCGCCAGGTGAAGACTCCGGAGGGTGACGGCCTGGAGCAACCACGCTTGCGGGTTCTCCGGGGGCTCGGCGCAAGCCCAGAAGGTAATCAACGCTTCCTGGACGGCGTCATCAGCCAAGCCGTCGTCCTGAAGGATACGCCTCGACAACCGCTCCATCCGGCCGAGCAGCAGGCGGACCGTTCCGGCCAGTGGATCAAAGCCGTCATCGGCCTTGGCTTGAGCCATCGGAGTGCGTGAGAAGTCGCCGACTCCGGCTCGGGAAGCGGGCATGGGGCCGCTCGAAGTCAAAGACATACTTCAGACCCCCATCGCGACCCTTGCCGCGATTCGTGCCGGCGGGAAGACGAGCCTGGGCTGTTCGCGGCCCAAACGCATATCGCGGCGACTCGGCTCTCGGATGAATTGTCCCTGGGCGACGGCAAATTGCCGACGGTCCGAGAGTCGATCGCCCCGAACGATCCGCGACCTGTTGCCTTGTGCGACTCGGCAACGAATCGGATGGACTCTTGGCCAACAAACCACTGCGCAAGTTGGCTGGGACGAGACGAGATTCCGGCGACGTCGGTTAGACGATCCGAGCGTCGCCGAGGGGTGGGGCTCGCGGCCGAGCAGAGAGGAGGGGCAGGCGGGAGCTGATGCTGAGAGAATGGTCTGGCTCGAAGGGGCGCACGAGCCGAGAAGACAGCAGGATAACCCGCTGGAACGGCAACTGGGCTTGCGCGAAGTACTCGCAGACAAGACAATGCCCGGCGGGAGTCGCCGTGATCTCCCCCAACTCGCAAAAATCGTCGGTCCGGGAGGGAACTTCCGCCAACACCCCATGTCCCAGCCCTGGAGCCGCATGTAAGCCAGGACCGCAGAGCGAGATCACCGCATGAAGCGTGATCAGCAAGGCAGTCAGGACTTGTCGTGCGGTTCGCAGCGTCGAGTTCACGGAGATCCGAAATGGTATCGAGGAGACCAAGCTGATCGCGGACCAGCTTACCGCGAGCTTTCCGACTTGACCGTAAAGCACATCAATGCCGAAGTTGCCATGAAATCACAAGGACTTCCAATTGTCAACTTGAATTTTGACTTAAGTTTTTGCTACCAAGAGACATGAGTACTCATTCCGTGGAGACGAACGACGACACCCCGGCGACTTTGGGTTGAATCGCCGGGAACTCGATTTAGAAGATCCTGGAAGGCAGAGGCCCCTAAGGGTGCCAAAGGTTTTCAACTTGGCCGAAATTTTAAACATCTTCGAAATCGATGTGCATCACGATTTCGAGACGTCCTACACGAACTGCTCCCCGACGACCAAGGTGAGCCTAGTTGCCGATCCATACCCCAAAGGTGTCGCTCGCCGACGAGAAGTTCCAGGTAGACGCGACCTTTTGACATGCCCTCAACGAAATTTTCCTACAAAGTGGGTTTTCGTCCTCCGACGACTTGAAGAGCAAGCTTGGGAAGACAGTTGACGTCGAGAAATCCGTTCGATTCCTCGAATCCAGCAGTTTATGGAATTTAAGTTCCCGTGCATTATATCACAGCCTTTCCCTCCGAGTGGCGATGGGTCTTCTGAGAATAACCCGCGCGGACGCTCTGAAACCCGAGGCGGCGGACAGGCCGTATGTGAGTAAGGGCCGATCGTTCGTGTAGAGTAGAAGAATTCCTGTCGCCACTAGCGTTTATTGCGATGATTCAGGGGATCGAGCAAAATCCAGCAAAAAAAACAAGATGACCCTCATCCAATCTCGCCGATGATTTCGTTGGCTTTCGCCAGATCCCGAGCGGCGTAGATCTGGGTCGTATCCGCCTTCGAGTGCCCGAGGACCGTTTGCGAGGCTTCGAGGCCGAACCTGGCCCTCACCTCGGTCCCGACCGTGTGGCGGATCTGGTTCGGGTGCCAGCGGTGCGACTTCCGCCAGACGATCAACTCTTCGTGTTGCTCCTCGGTCCGCTTGCTCGGCTTGATGCCCGAGATCGTCGGGTGCGGGAACGCCTTGTCGCAAGCCCGGTTGACCGCGTTCAGGTAGGTGTTGCGTCGGTAGCGTTCGGCGTGCTTCGAGCCGGGCTTGGCGACCCGCTTCGAGCGTTCCGAAGGGGTCGGCTTCGACTTCCGCCCGTCCGCTCGAATGGCGTGATGCTCTGCGACGGCATCCGACGGTCGAAACAGGTAGTCGGTCGAATTGGCGGTCAGGAACTCGGAAAGGAGGGCTTGGGCCTTCGGCCCGATCGGGATGATTCGCTTCTTGCCCCGCCAGGCCGTCTTGTGCCGCTCGGGTTCGAAGGTCCAGTTCGGCGAGCCGCGCTTGAGGTCGCAAGCTCGGACGACGCACGCCTCCCGCGGCCTCATCCCGGTCAAAAGTTGGAGCCGAACCATCGCGGCGACCGGGCGAGACAGGGAGGGCAACGTCCGCTCGATCACTTCGAGCGGTACCGGGCCAATCGGCTCGGTTTCGCGGGCCGAGGTCCGCCCCTGCTGGAGACCGGCGACTGTTTCGAGCGAGTGGACGACCCCGACCGGCACCAACTCGACCGAAGCGGCCCATCGGAAGACGCGGCGGATGCGGTTGATTCGGGCGTTGATCGAGGTCCGGGCCAGGCCCGCGTCGACCATCCGGGATCGGACGGCCCGGAGCGCCAGCGGCCCGAAGTCGAGGGCGAGCGACTTGCCGTATAACTCTCGGAGCCGTCGGAGCGCCGCCTTGAAATTGCCAAGCTCCTCGGAGGGTTGCCCATCGGCGAGGCGGTAGTGGCCCTGGGCATGTTCCCAGAATGCGGCGATCATCTCGACGATCGTGAGCGTCGAGGCGTTGATCTTGCTGGTCTAGGAGACGGCGGTTTTGCCTGACCCCAGCCATTCGGCGATGAGCCGGTGATAATTCTCACGGCTCTCGGCGGAATCGAATTTTCCGAGGTAGTGGTCTTTGCCGTCGATGGTTACGACGGCTTTGCCGGTGGGCTTGTGGAGCCGGTAGGAGGGGGTTCTCATGGGCATGGGAGGCGTCCCTTTCCAAAGGAATCCGGTAAGTTACCGGATTTCCGAGGGGTTCGGGCCGCATCCCTTGCCGCAAGAGAGTTAGCGTAAACGCTATCGGCGTAGATATTTAGAGGAGGAAGCGGGTAGTGAGAATCGAACTCACATGTCTAGCTTGGGAAGCTAGCGCTCTGCCACTGAGCTATACCCGCGTTGGCCGTCTGCACCTCTAACCTTGATGATCTTATGGCAAGTTAGGGGCGTTTGCAAGTCGTCTCTCGGCGGTTCTTCGTGGTCAATCAATTTGACGATCAAGGGGTTTGTTCTCGGAACGTCTTAGACGTTCGTCGAGCCAGTTGCGAAGGAGGGAGATCGAAGTTTCGATCATCCTTAAGGTGGATTGAGTCAGGGGTTGCCGGTGGGTTGGAGAGCTTATTAGACTAGGCAACCTGCGACTGGGTCGTCGTAAACCTTTCTTGAAGCGGGGTGTCGGTCCGATGGCGGAATTTTTCCCGAATGTGCCGAAGGTCGAGTTTGGCGGCCCTCGGTCGCGCAACCCGCTCGAGTTTAAACATTACAATGCCGACGAGACGGTCGGCGGCAAGACGATGAAGGACCACCTTCGCTTCTCGGTGGTTTACTGGCATACCTTCGCCAACGTCCTGTCTGACCCGTTCGGCTCGGGGACGGCGGTCCGGCCGTGGGAGGATGGGTCACACAGCGTGGCCAACGCCCAGAATCGGGTCAAGGTGGCGTTCGAGTTCTTCGAGAAGTTGGGCGTCCCTTTCTTCGCGTTCCATGATCGGGACGTCGCCCCGGAAGGCGCGACGCTTCGCGAGAGCCACTCGAACCTCGACGAGGTGGTCAAGACGCTCAAGGATGAGATGGGCCGGACCGGGGTGCGGTTGCTTTGGGGGACCGCGAACCTGTTCTCGAACCCCCGGTATGCCCAGGGGGCGGCCACCAGCCCGAACCTCGACGTTTTCAGCTATGCGGCGGCCCAGGTCAAGAAGGCGATCGAGGTGACCCATGACCTCGGTGGCCTGGGGTATACGTTCTGGGGGGGTCGCGAAGGGTACTCAACCCTTTGGAACACCGACATGAAGCGCGAGGTCGACCACCTCGGTCGGTTCCTCCAGATGGCGGTCGAGTACAAGAAAGAGGTCGGATTCAGCGGGCCGTTCTACATCGAGCCGAAGCCCAAGGAACCGACCAAGCATCAGTACGACTCGGACGCGGCGGCTTGCCTCAACTTCCTGCGAACGTATGGGTTGCTGCCCCACTTCAAGCTCAACCTCGAGACCAACCACGCCACGCTGGCCGGTCACGAGATGATGCACGAGCTGATGGTGGCGATCGACTCGAACGCCCTCGGCTCGATCGACGCCAACACCGGCGACCCTTTGATCGGCTGGGACACCGACCAGTTTCCCACCGATATTTATCTGACAACCCGCTGCATGCTTTGCCTGCTCGGGATGGGGGGCCTGACGACGGGCGGGGTCAACTTCGACGCCAAGGTCCGCCGGGAAAGCTTCGAGCCGGTCGACCTGTTCCATGCCCACATCGGCGGGATGGACGCTTTCGCCCGAGGCTTGAAGATCGCCCACGCGATCATCACCGACGGGCGGCTCCCGCAGTTTGTCAAGGACCGTTACCAGAGCTGGGACGGCGAACTCGGGCGTCGGATCGAAGCGGGCGAGTCGAGCTTCAAGGACCTGGAAGCCTACATCCTGCCCAAAGGCGAGGTCACGACCAACGTCAGCGGTCGCCAGGAAATGCTCGAAAACCTGATCAACGAATTCATCTGATCCCCGCCCTTGAAGCTCGGATCGATTCAAGACGCGAGGGGTCGCCCGAGATAAGCGGCCCCTCGCGGATTTCACTTCACTAAAGTCATCCGGTTCAGTCCGGGTCGGACCCTTCGACGTCGCCAGGTATCGCCTCGGCTTCTGGTTCGGGGGTCTCCGGTTCTTCGACCCGAAGGTGGAGCCGGAGGGTTTGGATCAGGCGGTCGAAGCTGGCCGGGGTGATGACCTCGGGGGCTCGGACCCGGATCGCTTTGCCTTGGTCGGCATCCCAGAGGCGGAGGTCGATCCGGACGTCGTTGGCTCGACCCGATCCGGCCCCCGAAGCGTTCGGCTGGTTCGTCGGCGACCCGGCGGTCGAGCCTGGGTCGGTTCCCGCCGAGGGGGCCGTCGAGGATGAGTGGAGACCTTGCGGGGCGGTCGAGGCGGCGGGAACTCCGGCGGGCCGGAGGATGTGGTCATCGCCTAGCGCCCCGGCGAACCGGGCCGAGTTCAGGAAGGCTTCGGCGGCCGACTGCTTCGCCGACGAGATGATCTGGAAGTTGTGGTAAAGGACGTTGCCCAGGATGTTCGCCTCGGGGACGCGCTTCTCGGCGAACTGCTCGGCGAGCTCGTGGTAAAGCGGCGGTTCGAGGAGGGCTTGGCGGTAGAATCGAGGGACCTCGGCGGGGTCTACCGGGTGGAGCACCGACTTGGCCAGCGTCGTGAGCGAATAGCCTTCGTCCTTGAGGACCAGAAGACCAAACTGACGGGCCGCGCTGAGCCGGGCAGAAAAGGTGTTGGTCTTGATGTTCTTGTAGCCGAGGGCCATCGCGATATCGCCCGCAGTCAGGCCGTCGAGCCCTCGGCTTTCGATGAATTTGCAGAGTTCGACGCTCTCGGCGAGCGGGACGCCGGGATATCGAGTGCTCCGCTCGCGCTTCGACTTGCTCGGGGCTGGGGTTGCTTCATCGTGGGACATGGTCACTCGATCCAGGACGCGGGAAAAATCGTTCGACTAAGCTGGACGTTCCATACGTTCAGTGTACACGAATTGGAGGTGGACTCCGAAAAGTTTTCGGTGGTCATCCCCGGCTCGCAATGTGCTTCGAGCTAACCTTCGTATCGAGGGATAGCCCGGCGCTTCAAGAGGATGTCCGCCATGATCGTCCGGTCCGGTTCCGAGGGCGGGCATTCCACCGTCGAGGCGATCGTCCAGTGGAATCACGGGCTTGATCCGGCCCTGGTCCGGGAAAAATATCGCCGGATGCGCGGGGACGTCTTCGCCTTCTTCCGGGGGACGAACCACCTGTTCGCCTCGGATTGGGCGACACTTCAGCCAACCGACCCCGGCCCTTCGATCTGGCTTTGCGGCGACCTTCACCTGAAAAACTTCGGTTGTTTTCGGTCCGAAGACGGCTTCACGGTCTTCGACATCAACGACTTTGACGAGGCGATCATCGCCCCTTGCTCGGTCGATTTGGTCCGATGTGCCTCGGGGATCATGCTCGCCGGGGAAATCTGGGGGCACTCCCCCGTCCGGGTCATGCAGATGGTCTTGGCCTACCTCGACGGCTACCGGTCGGCGATCGTCGCCATGACCTTGCCGACCTCGGGCGACGACCAAGCGGACGCCCTCGACCCGGCCGCTGTCCTGGCTCGGAAGTCGGAGGATCAAGGGCCGATCTCGGGGTTGATTGTCGTCAGCGGAGCGAAGACCCAGGCCAGCCTGCTCGACCGGTTGACTCGGGTCGACACCAACGGCGAGCGGACGCTCAAGCAGTCCCGGCGGTTTTACGAGGTGGGCTGGGCCGAATCGAAGGAGTTGGTCCACGCGATCCAGGCTTACGGGCGGACCCGAGGCGAACCCGACAAGTTCCAGGTGGTCGACTTTGCGGGCCGGATCGCCGGGATCGGCAGCCTCGGGGTCCGCCGGTACGTCGCCTTGGTGGCGGGCGACGGCCTGGTTTCGGGGCATCGACTCTTCGACATCAAGGAAGGCGCACCGCCTTCGTTTCGGGAGTTCGCCAAGGGGGAAGGGCTCCTCTCGGGCGGCTCGGTGGCTCAGGCTCATCGGATCGTCAACGCCCAGAGGATGCTCCAGGAGAAGCCGACGGCGGGCCTGGACGTCCTGGAAGTGGGCGAGGTCGGCTACCGCCTCCGCGAGCTGGTCCCCGAAGAAAACCGGGCCAGGATCGACGAGTTCCGCGAGGATACCTCGAAGCTTCGGTTCAGCCTCGATCATGCCGGCTGGGTCACCGCGCATGCCCACCTCCGAGGGAGCGAGGTCGGCGGCGGTGATCGGGCCGGAGAGCTGGCCGATTGGGTCGCTGGGGCCGCCCTCGACGCGGTCCTCGCCTCGGCGGTCCGGTTCGCCGACCGCAATCGGGGCCACTACAAAGCGTTTCGCAAAGCCAGACTTGACCTCTCGACTCCGGTCGAGCCTCGAAGTGAACCCGACAAAATTTGAACAGGTTCCACCAGGATAAAAATCCTTGGACGATTGGGGTGTCGCTTTCAAATCTGGGGATTCGGATTGCAGATCGCAGGATCGCAAATTGCAAAACATCCAGGAACTAAGATTCTTCCGCCTATGCCATCTGCGATCTGCAATCCTCGATCCTGAAGGATCACTGGCTTCGTCGGATGGTCGAGTTCCGGCTCGACGCCCGGCTGAGGGGGCGGGTCTCGACCTCGGACGTTCTCCAGGAAGCTTACATTGATGCCTTGAAGCGGCTCCATCATTTCCAGGCCGACCCGGCGGTCCCGTTCTTCATCTGGCTCAGGACGGTGACGATTCAGCGGTTGATCCAGGTCCACCGCCAACACCTCGGGGCGGGGGTCCGCGACGCGAACCGCGAGGTCTCGATCAAGACGAAAAGCTCGCCCGAAGCCAGCTCGGCGATGATGGCCGAATTCATCGCCGACGTGACCTCGCCGAGCCAGGCGGTGCATCGAGTCGAGGTGATGTCGCAGCTCCGGGCGAGCCTGGATCAGCTCGACCCGATCGACCGCGAAGTCCTGGCGCTCCGACACTTCGAGGACCTGACCAACCAAGAGGTCGCATCGCTCCTGGGAATCCAGCCCGGAGCCGCCAGCAAACGCTACGTCCGGGCGCTTGAACGGCTCAAAGAGGCCCTGGAGCGGTTGCCCGGCTTTGAAGGAGAGTGAACCGATGACCGACGAGACCGAGGGGCTGATCGGCGTCGAACGCGACCCGCTCGACCGGATGGCCGAAGAATTCGCCGACCGTTGCCGACTCGGCGAATCGCCGACGATCGGCGAATACGAGGCGAGGTTCCCCGACCAGGCCGAGAAGGTCCGCAAGCTCCTCGGCGCCGTGGCCATGATGGAGCAGATGCGTCGAGGTCCTCGGCAACCCCGGTTCCTCCCCGATCGGATCGGCGAGTTCCGGGTCCTCAGGGAACTGGGCCGAGGGGGGATGGGCGTCGTCTACGAGGCGGTGCAAGAGTCGCTCTGGAGGCACGTCGCGCTCAAGGCGATGCACCACGCGCAGCTCGACCCGAAGCGGCTCGAACGGTTCCGCCGCGAGGCCCAGGCCGTCGCGCAGTTGCACCATACCAACATCGTCCCGATCTTCGGCGTCGGCGACCACGAAGGCGTCCCCTACTACGCCATGCAATATATCAAGGGGAGGGGGCTTGATGCCCTCCTCGAATCGTGGCGAACCGACGGCTCGCCCCGGGCCGTCGACCGATGGCGACTGGCCGCCGGGTTCGCCTCCGAAGCGGCCGAGGCGCTGGCCTACGCCCACGACCAAGGGGTGCTCCACCGCGACATCAAGCCGGCCAACCTCCTGATCGACGAGCACAACGCCGTCTGGATCACCGACTTCGGCCTGGCCAAGATGGTCGGCCTCGAAGACCTCACCGCTTCGGGCGACGTCCTGGGTACGCTCCGTTACCTTTCGCCCGAAAGCCTCCGAGGGCTCTCCAACGGCCAGAGCGACGTCTATAGCATCGGCCTGACCCTTTACGAGATGCTTACCCTCCGATCCCCTCACGGCAACCTCAGCCCGAGCGAACTGCTCCACCGGGTCAGCGAAGGCAAGCCGGTCCGGCCCAGGCAGGTCGACCCTTCGATCCCCCTCGACCTCGAAACCATCGTCCTCAAGGCGATCGCCGGCGACCTGAAAGACCGATACGGCTCGGCCCGAGACCTGGCGGTCGACCTCAAGCTCCTCCTCGAAGACCGGTCGATCCTGGCCCGTCGGGCCAACTGGTTCGAACGCTCCTGGCGGTGGAGTCGTCGAAACCGGACGGTCGCGTCGCTCTCGGCCCTGGCGACGGCGATCTTGATCCTCGCCACGGTCGTCGGATGGGTCGGCTACGTCAGCACGAACGACGCCCTCAACCGCGAGTCGATCGTCCGCCAGCGAGCCGAGGAAAACGTCACTTTCTTGAACAGCTTGTTTGAAAAGATCGGTTCGCTGAGAAGAACAAGGCCAATGCCAGACTCCAGAGCGAAGCGGCTTGGGTCTACTACAAAATGAGCACGCTCAACACGCGACTCGATCGCGGAGAACAGGCCGACCAGGCGTTCGACCGGACCTAGACGATCTTCGAGGAGCTTTCGAGCCAGGATGCGATCCCGACCGATGATTTCCACAAGTTTTCAAAGTGTGCTCCAGCATCAACCCTTGGGAAGTCGACCCCCGGAAACTCGGCACGACCCGGCGGCGATTGGAGCGGATGGACCTGATCCTCGGTCGGCTCCTGAGGGCTCATCCTCAACATTCGGGTTGTCTTCGGGTCAGGATGCAACTGCTCGCCAAACTCGGGCTGGTGACCTATCACAAAGATCACCAAGAGCCTCGAACTTACTTTGAACAGGCGATCGAGCTCGCCGGCCAACGGATCGGTCGGCATCCGGAGGAAGGCTTGCCGCACTCGGATCGGTCCGACGTCCTCGAAGCCTACGCGGTGGTCCTCGACGATCGAAGGGAGGTCGACAAGGCCCGCGAACTCCTCGAAGCGGCCCTGGAGGACCTGGAATGGGTGGCGGCCGACGGGTTGAAGTCGATCCCGCTCGCCAGCCGGATGGAAAGATTGGCGGACGACTTCGAGCGACTCGGCGACAAGCGGCGAAGCGACCAGGTCCAGGAGCGAGCCGACCAGGTCGACCCCTGCCCCCCCCTGCCCGGTCGAAAAAAACCAGATCGACCGTTCGGACCCCAACGCTCCGACGCGACTCCGACTCACGACGGTCCATAGGGCAAATCAATTCGCCATGATCCTCTCAAGCGAAAGCCCTTGGCCTATCGTCAAGGGCTTTCGCTCGCGCCCGGCTCGCCGAGAACGAGCCTTCGGTCATTCGTGGAGACATCGAAGAAAAAAGTCTCCGCGCGGCTGACCTTCGCGTTACTGATCTCATGGGGATCGATAGTCTTCGATCACCAACCCGCGAGGATCGCGACTAAAATTCTCGGCGACTTCCCACTCGATCGATGAAGACTCCACCATCGGTCATCGGTGGAACGAAGCGAGACAGGTTCAAATTCCGTTGTGGCTGGTCGGTCTTCCTGAAAGAATGATGATTTGACCAGCCCACGTCCCGACGACTCCGCACATTGATCGCTCTTCGCCTTCGCCCGACCGGAGATATTGACCGCATGAGCACTCACCTGGATTTGCCCAGCCGACGCCTGATCCTCGGCGCCTTCGGCCTCTCGCTGTTCACGACCCGAGGTTTGTTCGCCGAACAACTCGACCCGACCCCTTCGAGGACCGAGGGGCCTTTTTACCCCGATAAACTCCCGCTCGACCTCGACAACGACCTGATCATCATCAACGACAGCCTCACGCCCGCCGTCGGCGAGATCACCCACCTCTCGGGTCGAGTCTTGACCAAGGGCGGGAGCCCGGTCGGCAACGCGACGGTCGAGATTTGGCAGTGCGACGCCAACGAGGTCTATCTCAACACCCGCGACAGCTCTCGGAAGCCTCGCCAGCTCGACCGCAATTTCCAAGGGTTCGGCCGGTTCACCACCGGGAGCACCGGGGAATATCGCTTCCGGACGATCAAGCCGGTCCCGTACCCGGGCCGCCCCGCCCCGCACATCCACTTCATCGTCAAGAAGGGGGACCAGCCGCTTTTGACCTCGCAGATCAACATCGCGGGTCACCCCGGCAACCTGGTCGACGGCGTCGTCCAAGGGGGGATCTCGCTCTACGACCGCGAGTTGTTGATGACCAACTTCGTGCCGATCCCCGACTCGAAGACCGGCGAGCACTCCGCCCACTTCGATATCATCCTCGGTCGGACCCCCGACGAACGCGCGTTCCTGCCTCGACCGACCCGGACGCGGTGATCGACCGCTCTGGAACCCCCTGAACCCGATCGATTCGGAGATTTGAGCCGATGTTCAAGAATCGCTTGATGGTCCCGGCCTTAATGCTTGCCGCCTTGTCCGTCTCGCTGACCTTGACGACTGCCCAGCAACGGCCAAATGAGCCCACCGAAGCGACCACGAACCTATCCGACCTGACGGGCCGCATGATGAAGTTCGACAAGGACGGCGACGGGAAATTGGCCAAGGCCGAGATCACCGACGCCCGGTTGGTCCGCCTCTTCAACCGAGCCGACGCGAATAATGACGGCGTCGTGACCAAGGGCGAGCTCGATGCGCTCGAAGCCAAGGAGCAAGCCAACACCCGGCAAGCCTTCGGTAGTCCGGGCGGTCCGGGCGGCGGGATGGGAGGTCCGATGGGCGGCCCGCCCGGGCCCGGCGAGGTCCTCCCCGAGATGTTCCGCAATCGCCTCAACCTGACCGCCGATCAGCAATCCCAACTCGACGAGCTTCAGCGCGACGTCGACGCCCGGATGTCCAAGATCCTCAGCGACGCCCAGAAGTCGCAACTCAAGCAGATGCGCGACCGAGGCCCGGGAGGACCTCCCCCGGGCGGGGGCCGTCCCGGTCGAGGCGGCCCCGGCGGCAACGGTTTCCCGCCGCCCCCACCCCAGTGAACTTGGAAAATCCGTCATTTGCCGATGTAACGAGGGGAATCGGTCAAGCTTCAAGGCTTTGGGTGATTCCCCTCGTCTCGCGTCTCGACCGACGGGATGTCTCCGATCCTCCGAGATGGATCTGAACAGGTCGCGTGACCTCCATGCACCAAACAATTCTGGCATGATTGAAATCCAAGATCGAATGGCGACAATGAAAAGTATGACCAATGAAACCAAGCCTCATCACCGGACGAAATTGAGATCCGATTCTTAGAATAATTACGAGACTCGAACGATTGGCCTCCCGGTCGATCCGGGGCGCCTCGCTATATTGAACGCGATCGCCGGGACCCCTGGATTCTCGTCGACATTACGGCCGTCATCGGGCGAACGAACGCGGTTTGGACCATCGACAAAGTCGGGTTGCATATGATTTTGCGGCAAACGGTTCCGACGGAACCGGGGGTAGTTCCGGTCGAGGTTGAGGATTGCTCCCGGCAAACTCCCGCCCAAACCCATCGAACAACGCCTTCCTGAGACGAGGATGGTCCGCCGGAATCTCCGACTTTCGCGTCAAGAAAATCAGGAAAACCTTCGAGGGTTGGGTTGACTGAGCCTCGAAATCCACGTATTTTGTGGTCCGCCCGAGGAAGACCGCTTCCATCGATCATCGAATGAAATTCTGAACACTCCGTTTCTTTTTCGGGGATCGATCATCCCCGTTGGACCATATTGTCCATGCTCATGAACATAGGTCGGCATTATACTGCTCAAAAAGATGTGGTGACCTAGGGCGGACATGGATGTGCCAACCGGGTTTGTCGCGTCGCGCCGCAGGGACAAGGAGGATGTTGATCCGTCCTCCTTGATCCCGGTGGAAGGTCGCTCGGTCCGTGCCATCGTTTCAGCAGGACGCTGAAGCGGTCACGGACCGCGTTCGACCCATTCCCGAGGACGACTTCCCGCCGTCACAAGCTTCAAATATGGTCCAAATCAGCGCAACCTTGAAAAATATGCCGGCGATTTTCCCTCCAAAGCCTTATCGCCCGCTAAATTAGTCGCATATAAAATGCTTTACGCCAGATCAAAATCAATCATGATAATCTAATAAAATTGAAAATAATTGACTTCAACAAAGAATCTGAATCTTGTGCATTTAACACTCAATCCTCTCTGTAGTTAACTAGTTAACTTAACACACTCGCTTAGATTAGCGGATCGCTTTATTTCGCCCGATTGCTGGTCATTCGCCTTCGAGCGGTTGGCCTCGGTAAAGTTTCAGGTAACTTTCGTAGCGACCGGCGCTGATCTGGCCCCAGTAGATTGCTTCCTTGACTGCGCAATCATATTCATGGATATGTGAGCAATCAGGGAACTTGCATTTCGGGATGTAAGGCCGGAACTCGACGAAGTGGGCCTCGATCTCGGCCTGCTCGATGTTCCAGAGTTCGAACTGGCGGAGCCCCGGGGTGTCGACGACGTAGCCACCCGACCTGAGGCGGATCAACTCGGCGCTGCTGGTGGTGTGCTTCCCCTTGGCGGTCCAGCCAGAAACCTCGCGGACCTTGAGGTTCAAGCCGGGTTGGAGGGCGTTCAAGAGCGAGCTTTTGCCGACCCCGCTCTGCCCCGAGAACGCCGTCGCGCCGTGCGACAAAATCTCGCGGAGCCGGTCGATCCCCCGACCATCCGCCGCCGAGGTGGCGATCGTCTCGTAGCCAAGCTGGGTGTAGAGCCCGATCACCCACTGGTAAGGCGCCAGGTCGACGAGGTCGGCCTTGTTCAGGACGATGACCGGTCGAATCCTCCCCTTGACCGCCGAGATCAGGTATCGGTCGATCAACGGGAGTTTCAAGCCCGGCTCGGCCAAGGCGGAGACGATCAGGAGTTGGTCGACGTTCGAGACGACGACGTGTTCCTTGTGGCGATAGCCGCGCGTCAGGGTCCGCTTGCGGGCTTCGACGACCTCGATCATCCCCTCGTCGCCTACCGGGCGGAACCAAACGAGATCCCCCACGGCGACGACGTTCCGGCCGTCGATCGCCATCGTCTTCAAGATCCGCCGGACGTTGCACCGGACCTCATGGCCGTCCTCGGCCTGGACCACGGTGGTCAAGCCGTGGACCCGGATCACTCGCCCTTTCTGGCAAGTCGACAGGTCGACGGCCAGCCTAGGGGCGTCGTTCGGGTCGGCGCCCGCTTCGGGGATCTCCTGCATCACCGTCCGGTGTCTGGACAGGTCCCCTTTGGCCCGGACCCGCTCGGCGGAGACCGAGGCGTCCGAGTCGGACTCCCCCGCCGAATACCCTCGGGTCAGGTCGTTGATCCGGGTCCGCTTCTGGCGATTCTTGTTGAACGCGACGCGGACCTTCTTCTTCTTCGCCACACTCGCACCTCAAACCGGTTCGCAACCCAGGTCAAGTCAAGCCGACCGACGCCCGGCGACAATCCGACGCGCCCCCGCAAAATAGTATGCTAACCAACCTCCAGGTTCACGATGTTATCATGATCGAAGGTCCCGTCGTTGACCCCAATATTTCTCGGATCAACCACGACTAGGGTCGTCCCGACCGTCGACCCCGAACAAAACGAAAGCGAACGAAGACGCCCATAATAGTTTTGACGCAAACCCTTTAATTATCATGCTTTGTGGTGATAATTCGCCAAATTGGGTTCGTTTCGTAGCAACGCCCCGCCGGGTCGTCGAGTTGATCAAGCCGGTCCTTCCAGTTCTCGTCATGTCGCGGCGAGTCGCCCGAGGGATTGGCCGAGGGGGTGATTGCCGAGGGGCGAGGCTCGATTTACGATGCGACGAATGATCGGCCGACATCGACGACCGCCCCGATCCGGGCATGAACCGCTCCCACTCGAAAGGACCCGACCTTGCGACGTCACCGGCTTCGTTTTTCCTCGAAACCTCTCGGCCTACTCGCCTTGTTGGCTTCGATTGTCCTCGGGTCGAGCGGATTGTCGGAAGCTCAGACTTCCCCGCCCGAGGGCGAATCTCCCGCCCGGTTCATCCCGAACGAGAACCTGACGGCCTACGTCGAGTTCGATGGCCTCGACGCCCATGCCGAGGGGTGGCGAAAAACCAACGCCTATCGTTTGCTCAACGAGACGCCCACCGGATCGATGCTCGAAGATTTGTTTTCTCAGCTCTATGCTCGATACGCCTTGAAGGATCTCCCGGCTTCGGATGCCTTGCAACTCGTCAAGCATTGTGCGAAGTCGGGATTTGTCTTTGGGACCAACGTCTGGAAGCCCGAGGGTTCTCCTCAGAAGGGGTGCACGGTCTTTGTCATCCGCAAGGCGTTCTCCAACCGAGAAGTCCGGCCGATCTTCGCGCGAATGCTCCTGAATCTCCCCGCTCCAAGGACCAAATCCCAGTCGGTCGTCAAAGCGGGCCACAGGTGGATCTCGGGCAAGCGGACCGGCGGCGAATCCTTCCTTTGGTGGGTCGAGGAGACCAAGAAAGAGGACCTGATCGTCGCGACCGGCTCCGAAGGGATGGATGAACTGGTCCTCCAGACCCTCGACGGGAAAAAGCCCTCCGCCCTGGCCAACGCTTATCGGAATGATCTGGCCAAGCCTCACGAAGGGTTCGAACGCACCGGGTTCTTCCTGCTCGACTCGACCGTGTTTCGCCAGCTCGACCCGAACGTCGGGCTTCCTCAGACCTTTGATCGGATGAATGTCAGCAAGTTCGACTTTTCGGGAGGGTTCCAGGGCGATGCGCTGGCGACGGTCAGCCGGGTCCACCCGAAAAGCTCAGAGCCGAACGGCGGAAAGTCGGTCGCTTCGACCTTCGACAAGGCGAGCATCCCCGGCATCCCCCCGGGCGTCCTGGCGTTCACGGTCCTGGCGCTCGACCTCAAGGCGGTTCCCGCCCAGGTCCATAAGATCAAAGCCTTGACCGACCAGTACGACGCGATGGTCGCCGCCCTGAAGCAGAAGGGGAAGGTCCGGTTCGAGGAAGACGTCCTGGGGCAGCTCGGCCCCAAGATCGCGGCCTATGTCGTGCCGAGCAAGGCCGCCTCGGCGTCCGCCCCGACGTTACCCGGCGCGTTGAGCTTGTTGACCAAGGTCGGGGCTTCGGGCGCCGATGCCCTCCCCAAGGTGGCAATCTTGATCGACGTCGCGAACCCCTCGGCGTTCGGCAAAACCCTCGACGAACTCATGAGTTACGTCAACCGCCAGGTCAAGGCGAGCTATGTCCCCTCCGCCCTGGCGAACGAATCGGCCCCGCCACCAAGTCGAGGCCGGGGGGCGAACGGCTCGCCGTCGCCGGAGTTCCGCCTCATGGCCGGAGAAACCAAGTCTTATGTGTTGAACGTCCCGACCGAGCTTGCGAGCACCATCCCCGCCTGGTTCCGGCCGACGATCCGGGTCGGCCCGAAGCACGTCGCTATCGCCCCGTCGGCCGAGGCCGCCCGCCAGGCACTCGAAGCCAAGGCGTCTTACGCTCCCCCATCGGAGATCGCCTCGGCGTTCGGTCGGCTCCCGGGCAAGCTCAACTGGCTCCTGACGGTCGACCCACGCGGCTCGACCCCCGAGATCCTGGCGAGCTTGCCCGCCAAGCTCCAGGCCGGGATCAACACCATGATCTTGCCCACCGAAGCCCCCCCACCCGGCGGGGCTGCGCCTTCGCCCGCCGCTCCGACTTCCAAGTCGGGACCGATCGTGCTCCGGGTTGATCCGAACAAGCTCCCATCGGCCGAAGCGACCCGGCAGCTCCTGTTCCCGTCGCTCTACAGCATCGACCACAAGGGGGACGCGATCCGGTTCAGCACCCGAGAAGCATTCCCTCCCGTCCTGGACCCTTCGATCCTTGGAGTCTTTGTCCGATCTTACCGAGCGAGGCTCAACCCCGCCGCCAACCTTCCCGGCGGTGCCCCCTCGGCCGTCCCGCCCGCCGGTCGAGCCCCGACCACCCCGGGTGAGGCGGCAAACTCCCCGAGTCGGGAAGAACGAGGCCCCGGCGCGAAGCTCCAGAAACTTCGAGGAGGACCCACGCCGGTCACCCCTTGAGGATCACTCCCCGGACAACCTCCGCCCTCCGTTCCAAAGGTCCGACCGATGGCGTCGCGGATTCCCGACCAGGCTCGCATGCATGTGATCCTTTCCGAGCCCGAGATCGCCGGGAACACCGGGGCCATCGGGCGGACCTGCGTCGCCTTGGGGGCGAAGCTCTGGCTGGTCCGTCCCTTGGGATTCCAGATGACCGACCGCCACATCAAGCGGGCCGGGCTGGATTACTGGCCGCACCTGGATTTCGAGGTGGTCGACCATCTCGACGAGGTGGCGACGGTCCTGGGCCGGGACCGGTTGTGGTCGTTCAGCACCAAGGCCGAGGCGGTCTACACCTCGGCTTCGTTCTCGGTCGGCGACGGCCTGGTCTTCGGCCCCGAAAGCCGGGGGCTTTCCGTCGCCTGGCTCTCCGAGCGCCCCGACCGCTCGGTCCGGATTCCGATCCGACCCGAAGCCCGGAGCCTGAACCTCTCGACCTCGGTGGCCATCGGGCTGGCCGAAGCGGTTCGCAGATCGGGCGGTAGAGCCTTCGGCCAGGTTCAAGCTCCTCGGCTCGAAGGGACTGGTCCAATCCCGTCCCATCCCGTTGAGGCCGACGGGTGAGACCCGCTCGTCTTCCAGCCCGGTTGTCGGTTATAACCGTCGAGGTCCCGACATCCTCCGCGCCGGGGTCGTTTCGTCGCCGATCGCGGTCCAACCTGGACCGACACGGGACTGAACCCCGGCCCGACGCGAGAATTGCCCGCATGTGGTCGCCGCGCTCCCTGATCGCCTGGTTCTGGACTCTGGTCGTCTTCGGCCTGTGCTGGACTCCTCGTGCATTGCTCCCGATCAACGAGACCCCACCCGTCCCGCTCTTATACGGCTACTTCGACAAGCTCGTCCATTTCTTCATGTTCGCCGGGTTCGGCTTCTTCTGGATGTTCGCCCGAGCGGGCAAAGCCCGATGGATCATCGCGATCGGCGTTGCGGCGGCAACGATCAGCGAGCTAGGCCAGGCCATCCCAATCATCAACCGCGACGCCGAGTGGTCCGACGGCATGGCCGACGTCCTGGGAGTCCTCGCCGGGGTCGGCGTCTCCCGCTTCGGCTGGGCCATGTTCCCACCCCTCCCAAAACCGACGGACCCAGTCGATTCTTAGCCACGGATGGAACACGGATGGAACACGGATAAATATTTAAAAAAAGTCTCTTTGTCTCTTATCCGTGTTCCATCCGTGTTTCATCGGTGGCTAAGTTTCTTCTTATAATTCCATCCGTTGGAAAGCCTTGATCCCGATCCGGAGTGGGACGATGGTTCCGACCACGCCGACGACCAGACTCCCGAGGATCGCGACGATCAGCCAGAATCGGAACTGCGATTCCGAGAGCGGCGAGCCGACGAACTCGGGGTTGTCTTGCCCGGCGAAGTAGAGGTGGCAGGGGACCGCCAGGGCCATCACGATCGCGCAGATGAACACCAGGCTGACCAGGAGGTTGAGCGTCCCCCCGAACCCGGCGGCGATCTTCGAAGGGTCGTCCTCCTTGAGGTTGGGCATCCGGGCGCCGAGGCCGACGCTGATGCCCGAGAGGCCGAGGCAAAGAATCGCGACCATCCCCATGTGGAGCAAGATCATCGCCGGTCCCATCCTGAGCATCAGGTCGCTGAGCACGACCAGGATTTCGGTCGCCACCAGCGAGATCCCCGCCGAGAAGGCGAACTTGCCCCAGAGGATCGACGCCCGCTTGAGCGGCAATAATCCCAGGACCCAGAAGTTCCGCCCTTCGAGCGACAGGAGCGGGAAGATGAACCGGCTGGTGAACGTCGAGAGGATCAAGGCCGTCACCGACAGGTTCAGGAAGCTGATCATGTTCCGCCAGTAAGGCTTCTGGACGTCGTAGCTCAGGCGGCGGATGTTGATGAAGTAGAAGGCGAGCAGGCCGAAGAAGATGAGGAACTGCGACCACTGCGCGGGGTCTCTCCGGAAGGTCCGCAGGTCTTTGAAGATCAGGAGGCGGATCGGGTTGGGCAGGAAGAAGAAGACCTTGTGGAACACGGCGTCGAGGCCGTAGAAGCCGATCCGCCGCCTGGATGTTCGCCCGCCCTGGACCCGGCTGTAGCCCAGTCGGTACAGGTCGCGGGCCACGACCGCCGCGATCAAGTACGCCAAAGCTCCGTGGGCGATCACGATCCCGAGGTAGAACAGGCCGGTCTCCCACTCGCCTCGGACCGATGCCACCAGGCCCACCGACATCCAACGGCTCGGCCAGAGCGGGTGTCGGCTGAATTCGAGCCGACCCAGCAACCCGTCGAGCCAGTCGGTCGAAAGCACCTCGCCGGGCGTCCGCCAAACTCGCCACCCGAAGAAGACCAAAAGCAAGAGCAGCCCCACCACCGCCACGCCGATCACCGTCTTCTGGCGGCGAGGCAGGAACGTCGCGACGCAGATCGCGCCCACCGCTCCCAGGCCGCCGGGGATCAGGACGAACGCGAGGAAGAAGACGGGGAAGATCGCGTAGAACTTCCAGTCGGCCGCCTCGACGATCCCGAACGCGACCATCAGCGGGCTTCCCAGGAGCAAGAACGCCCAGCTCGAAAACGCGATCGCCTCGACGAACTTGTGCGCGAAGATCCGGTCGGGGGACGCCGGGGTCGTCAGCAGGTAGGTCGCTTCCTTGGATTGAAAAAGGCCGGTGTAGAGGATGATCCCATCGGAAAAGATCAACATGATCAGGAGCGAAAGGAAGAACATCCCGAAGATATATTCCACGAAGTCGCCCGCCAGTTGCGGGACGAACGTTTCGAGGAACTGGAACCCCCCGAAGAACAGGAAGAACAACCCGGCCCAGAAGACCCCCGAGCAGAGGACGATCATCGCCACGCGGAGCCTCGACCCGGCGATCTTGGTCTGCAACCCGTTGGCCACCAACCGCCATCGGAGCGTCCGGAACGCCGAGCGGGTCGACGCCGCCGGGGTCAACTTGGGGGCTTCGGGGGCCGAGGCGTCGACCGGAGGATTGGTCGTCAAAGGGAAACTGGCGGTGGACGGGGTCGTCATCGCGATTCGTCCCGGGGTTCGATCAGCCTCGACCCGTTGGATGTGGGTCGGTCGCCGCCGGTCAGTTTGAGGAACAAGTCTTCGAGCGGGCCATGCATCTGGACCCGGTCGCGGAGTTCGGCCAAGGTCCCATGCGCCAGCATCCGGCCGCGGTCGACGATCCCGATCGTATCGGCAAGCTCCTCGGCGATCGAGAGCAGGTGGGTCGACATCAGGATCGCCACCCCCGACCTCGCCTGCGACACGAACAGGTCCTTGACGATCCGGGCACTCCGGGGGTCGAGCCCGACCAGAGGCTCATCGACGATCAGGACCTTGGGGTCGTGGACCAGGGCCGAGGCGAACACAACCCGCTGCTTCATGCCGTGCGAGTAGTTTTCCGAGAGTTCGTCGACGTAGTCGCCCATCTCGAAGATCTCGATCAGCTCGTTGATCCGACGGGTCGCCGCCTTCGGCTCCAGCCCGTACATCTCGACGACGAACCGGAGGAACTCGCGCCCGGTCAGCTTCTCGTAGAGGTAGGGCTGGTCGGGGACGTAGGCGATCAACTGGCGAGCCTGGGGGCTGTCCGCCGGGAAGCCGCCGACCCGGACCACGCCCGAGGTCGGACGAAGCAGGCCGCAGACCATCTTGATCGTGGTCGTCTTCCCCGCGCCGTTGGGTCCGAGGAAGGCGAACAGCTCCCCCGCCCTGACGTGGAGGTCGAGGTGGTCGACCGCCCGCTTTGATCCGAATAGTTTCGACACGGATTGCAACTCGATCATGGAGTCTTCACTCCCGAACCGCCGCGATCTCCCAGGTGGTTGGGCACCCGCTCCAGGATCAGCCTGACGAACGGGAACGGGATCTCCTGGCGAAGCACCAGCCCATCGCGGCTGACCCAGCACCTTGCCGAGATCGGCGAAAGGTGCTGGACCACTTCGAGCGTCGGGACCAGGCCGTTGTTTCCCCACTGGATCGAGTGTTTGCCGGTCACTTCGGTCAGGACCTTTTCGACCCGCCCGGTCATCGGGCTGACGACGTCGGTTTCCCAGCGCTGGCCGATCTGCAACCCGGGCAAGCGGTCGGTCGGCCCGATCCCGTTCTGGATCAGCCCTCGGGGTTCGTAGGGGATCGACCTCGTCCAGTTGAGCAGGGGGATCGGACCCTTCGCGCTGACCTCGATCGAATGCCCGATCACGTGGGCTTCGATGGTCATCAAGGGGCTTTTCTCCCCGGCGGCCTGAACCAGGACCTTGAACTGGCGAAGGTTCCCCGACGGGTCGATCTCGCAGTTGTTGGCCACTTCGAGGTGCCCTTCGCCTCGACTCCCGCCGAGCTTCGAGCCGAACGGAGTCCCTCGGAGCAAGCCGTCGGAGTCGAACGAGACCTTGCTCCTGAGGTTCGTCGCGCCGTCGGGCTGCCGCTCGGTCCAGGTCGACGCCCGGCCCACCGTCCTGAGCGACCGGAAGCCGCCATCTTCGGCCACGGACAGGTCCCAGTTGGTCTGCGAAGCCTTGTCGCCCGCGTCCGCGATCGATCGGAGGTCGGGGGGCGGAGTGATCCAGAAATCGGGCAAGATGTCGCGGCGAAACAGCCCGGTCGCCGCGAGCACCCAGCCCAGGAGGATCAGCGCGATGATTGGTCGTGTGGGCACGCGAGGTGGTCCTGATCGAGCCGGAGTGGTCGAAATCCGTCGTTCCACTATACGAGAGGAGGGCGGTCCGACACGAGGGGCGAACCTCCCCAAGTCGCTCACTTTGTCGGTTGGATAAGGCTTAAAGCCCGCCGACTGGAGTTTCAATCGCCCTTTGCTACAAAAGCGTCGAGGCGACAATTTAACCGCTATGGATCGGTGTTGGCGACGGATGGGTGATACGAAAAAATCAGTATTTTCGAATGGCGATGGGTTTTGTTTGACTTCGCGATAACCATCCGGTTGAATGATTCGTGCATGCAATCGCAATCGATCGAGACGACAATTTTGGGTCAATCTCCGACGGCGAACGACCTGAATCCTTTCAAGGCAAGAGTTGCGAACGACATCAACGAGCCGAGGCATCACCCTATGAGACAACCCCGCAAACGCCGGGCGCTTCGTCCCACCATGCTCCCGCTGGAGGCGTTGTGTCCCGTCTCCTCTCTTGCCGGATCGGTTGCCCCGTCGCCGGACTTGCCCGGATCTTTCGCCAACCTGGCATCAGACGTAGACACCCTCGCCGTCAGCACCGTGCATCCCTCGGTTTAGACTTCGTCAGATCGGCGGGAGTTGCTTCCGCCCACGGCCACACCCATCGACACGTTGCGGCCCTTGGTCGGACGTACGGTCGCACCGGCGGTAACTCCCGTCGCCGCGTCTTATCCGAGCGAAGCAACCAATTCGAGCAGCCGAATCGCCGCCATCTCCGCTCCTTCGACGATCACCGTCAACGCGGCCCCCGCCGTTACCCAGCGGTCTTCGGGCGCCGACCAGCCGTCGCCCACCTACGGGGGCGGCTCGATCCGCCCGATGACGCTCACGATTCAACAGCCCACGCCGCAGGCCCAGAGTGTCAACGCTAGCGGTGCGGTTGCGGCCCCTCAGGCTATTCAACCGGCCCCGGTAGATCCTTCTGGCGGCACTCCGAGCGGTGGAGATCCGACTCCGACTCCGACTCCGACTCCGACTCCACCACCGGTTTACCTCACCCTTTCGGGTGGGAGTGTTAGCGGTAAGAACTCCAATGACACCTCGGATTCGCCGATTCCGGACGTCGTACAGGGGTCTCCTTGGGGAGGGATGCCGATGCTGGCGGGGCCGGCCGCCGGCTCGTACAACATCTTGGAATACACTTGGTCTTTCCCAAGCGGGGCGGTGAAAGGTTATGGGACATTTCAAACGAAGAATGATGACCCCACCGGTAGTTACACGATCTTTACCAGTGATCCGACTAGCGCCTCGAACACCAAGGTCGAAGTCCAAGGTTTCAGCTCGGATGACCTAAAAAGTTTGGAAGGGTCCGGCATCCCTGATCACCACACAGACTCGTTCTATTGGGGACCCGAAGCAACGGGAAATCAGACCGTCTCGATCTCAGCCATCGTGGAGGATACCACGACGCATGCCAGGATGACACTGAATGATTCAGCGACAAACAACGTCGTCCAACCGCAAGGGAAAATTGAGGCAGCGCTCGGGAGGGCGGGCCTGTCGACCGGAACCGCCAACTACAACAAGTCCCCATACATCGGGATCGACAACCGGGGATCGCATTCGATGAATATGTTTGGCACCGATACCTTCACTGGTAACACCCTCGGGATCGATGGTAGTGCCACATTTTTTAAATCCAGCCTCCCTGCCGGCGTCTCCGGGCAATTCGCGGTCGTGCAGACCATGACCACGAGGGACAGCGAGACCTACGACGGAGCATTCACCGTTGATACGCAATCTCGACAGTACACTCTTAAAGACGGCACGCTGCCTAACGGGCCTTCGCTCGACGGCGTGTTCCCCTACTCGGAAATTGGCACCGCTCCAAACACCCTTAAGCTCGATCCCGTAGTCTTCTTCAATGACAACCCGGCCTCGCCGCTAAGTGATTTCCCCAATTTCTCCACACCCCTCAGTCGCTCGCGGAGCGATTCCTTCACGGACACGCTCATGTTCAATCCCGGCGGTATCTGGGTCCCGGTCGGCTCGATCACCTGGCAGTGGTCGGCCTCGGCCAACTACGTTTACAATACAACGACGTTGACCTGGGTCCAGGCCGGTGCCAGTCAAAGCCCCACGCCGACGTATGTGCAGGCGAGCGGGAATGGCGACTTCCCGGTCTGGAGTCACAACATTATACTTCACGCGGTTAGCATTTGAGGGTTTCCGAAGGTTTGGAATTTGAGTGTCATCAGCGACTTGATCGCGGCTTTGTGCTTCCCCTCGACACCATCCAGGCAATCGATGATCGCCGCTTCAA
>JAABUX010002665.1_pt1 | contig 24853 bp, 31 predicted proteins | sample 5561851 | NCBI WGS metagenome assembly JAABUX01 (sample SAMN10711883, study PRJNA513361) | rock metagenome | isolation source: Antarctica rocks | place: Antarctica: Victoria Land, Richard Nunatak red sandstone | collected 2016-01-03 | reverse complement strand
CCGACGCCTGCGTGGCCCGCACCACCGGCGCGTCGCCCCCGTCCCTCTTACCCCAGGCCCAACAGCCGCCTCTTATCCTGCCACTGCCGGTCGCCGCGTAGCGTCTCGTACCCTCTGAGCGGGTACCCGCCCTCTTTCGTGAAACGTGCTAACCACGTTGCGTATCCGTCCATCCATGTAGGCGGTCCGGGACACGGCACTCCCTGTCAGCATAGCACGACCCGCTAATCCTGTCACCAGTGTTACTACTTGACCGGTAACGATCCCTTCGCCTATAGTGGTGTTACCGGCATTGTTGTATGGCGGTACCAACGGCGCGCCAGACCGCCGATCAAAGGGGTGAGGAGAGGCGATATCTCCACGCGCCGCATGCGATCATCAGCGGCTATCTGCGTTTCGGCGTAGGCCATTTGAATCCGTAGCCAAAACGTCAGCCAATTGGTTGACGTGAGGGATGTGGCCGTCACGATGATCGGACCGGCTGGGGCTAAAACGGAGGTGTAAGGGAAGTGGTATTTGCACTGCTATGGCTCCCGGTTTTGTTTATCGTGTCGTAGAAATGGCCACATGGGGCCGTCGGGAAAGGAGTGTGAGCGATGCTGTTCCTTGTTGGCGGCCGATGCCCAGAATCGGCGTGGGGACGCATTGGGGCTTGGGATGATGAGGCGCGTCGCGTGTCGATGCTTGCGGACGAACTGGGGGTACCCGTGGATATGCAGAGGCTGCTCTATTGTGATGTGCACGACCTGATGGCGCTTCAGTCTAGACTGGAGGCGCTGCGCGACGGGCGGCCCATCCTCCGGCACAGCGGTCCCTCTGGCGTGCTCGCGACGCGAACCTCCAGCGGGTTCGCCGACGCGCTATTCGCCCTCGTCCATGTGAGACGTCGGCATGCACGATAACACGGCGTCGGCGCGACGGCCTCCTGATGGTGTGAGGCGTCAGCACGACTTCCTGACGTTGTGGTTTAGGCCGACGGGTTCCATATCCTGACGCTTCCCATGGGACCTGGGTGAATCTGCCGTCCCATGTGCTGATGATGTACTATGGAACCTACGTATGACTGGGAGGCGGCGCTGGGCAGGCAGCTACCAGGGCAGCGCCAGCGAGAGGATACCGTACGCGGGTCATCCATCGCCAGGCCGTACCCAAGACGTTATCTCGTGAGGAAAGAGAGACATGACCACGATTCGTGTGCGGGCGCAGGAGCCGCGGGATGTCGAGGCGTTGGCTGATATTATGACGTCCCCGACTGTGCTGGTCGATACAACACAGAGCCCCTATCGCTCAGTTGAGTGGTGGAGAGAGCGCCTGGCTTCCGAGCCCGAGACCCACCGCCTCGTCGCGGACTATGACGGCCAGGTCGTCGGGGGCTTAACGCTTCGCGTGGAAACATCTCCGCGCCAACGTCACGTCGGCAGCTTTGGCATCATGGTGCGCGAGGGCTTCCAGGGGCAGGGGGTGGGAACCGCGCTGATGGCAGCGATGATCGACCTGGCGGATAACTGACTTGGTGTGCGCCGGATCGAATTGCAGGTGTATACGGGCAACGTCGGCGCCATACATCTCTACGAGAAATTCGGTTTCGTGATCGAAGGGACGGCGCTCCAGGTCTTCCTGCGCGACGGTATCTATGCCGACACCTATATGATGGCCCGATTGCGCCTATGAGATGAGATGGAGCGTGATGGCGAGCGTCTCGTCGTTGTATGGCGGCGTGGCGCCGAATTGGCGCGCACATTGAGCGTTCATCATGTGCAAGGGCTATCCCGGCAGTGGGAGAAAATCGCGCGCCGGGGCGGGCGCGCCCTCACCCTGTTTACCTTCGAGCATACGATCATGCTAGTATGTCCGCAAGCGCGTAGTTTCGATGAGGAACGCGTGCAGCGCGGATGACAGTTCCTCGGGGGCATCCTCGGCCATGTGATGACCACAATCGAGCGCGTGGCCGCGGAGGTCATCGGCCCACGGACGCCAGACGTCGAGGACATCGCCGTAGAGATCCTCCATGTCGTCTTGGGACGCCCACAGGACGAGTGTCGGGCACGCCAGGCGCCGGCCAGTGCGTCGGTCATCGTCGTCGTGTGCGCGGTCGATGCCTAGCCCCGCGCGGTAGTCTTCACACATGGCATGGACCGTCGCCGGGTCGTGAATCGCCCGTTGGTAGTCCTGCCACGCCTCCTCGCCCATCCGGGCGCGATTGCCCTGATACCATGCCTCGGGGTCGGCGCAGATCACCCGCTCGGCTGGCTTGTCTGTCTGTCCCAGGAAAAACCAGTGCCACCAGCGCCGCGCGAACGTGGCAGTGCAGCGGGCCAGCGCGTCCCCGATTGGCACATCATCGAGGACGGCCAGGTGGCTAATTGCGCCGGGGTGGTCCAGGGCCAACCGGAAGGCGACGTAGCCGCCACGATCGTGCCCCACCACGGCAAAGCGTTCGTGGCCCAGGGCGCGCATCAGCGCCAAGCAATCGCGGGCCATGGCGCGCTTGGAGTATGGTTCATGGTCGGAGGTCGTCGGCGGCTTGGAAGAGGTCCCGTAGCCGCGTAGGTCGGGGCAGACCACGGTATAGTGGCGCGCTAGCAGGGGCGCGACGCGATGCCAGGTGGCATGAGTGCGCGGGTGGCCGTGTAACAGCAATACTGGAGGACCAGAGCCGCCATGGCGTACGGTGAGGATAGCCCCACCAGTGTCGACGCGGTCCAGTGTGAAATCCTCAAACATCGTCGTACCTCCCACTAATCGCTCTGTCGAATGCGCATCAGTCGCGGCGCGTCACCCACGCATCAATGACGCTGGCATATACGTAGTTCCCTGCCCTTGCACGCCACGAATCGCTCCCCTGTAGTCGGTATGACGCTTGCCGTGGTCTTCCACCTGATCAACGGTGCGGGCCGTCGTGGCGCGAGGAGCGCGGGCCTACCGGCATAGCTCATCTAGCTGAGGGCGAGCGTGTCGAGGCTGGACTAAGCGGAAGCCAGCGCACGTCGGGGATAAGGGTCCAGCCGGCGGGGAGCGGCAGCGTGTAGCTGTATGGCGCGCTGCTGTAGCGCGCCATCGTTGGGAGTGTGGCCGTGGCCGCCGTCGCACCGGCATTGGCCATGGGAACTGGGCCGGTCGTCGTGCCGATCGCGACCAGAACAAGCACGAGATACACTACCGGATGTTTGAGCGTAGATCGCATTGGTTAAGCCCTCTCCTTTGTCTTGATATACGCACGCTATCATGTGATAAGCCAGATTCATAGGAGCGAACGGCCCAGTGGGCGTCTAACGGGCCAACGACCTTTGCACGGCGTCGTCGTTCCACTCTAGGCCGCTGCCGGGACGGTCAGGCGTCACCGCTTGCCCGTCCACGATGCGCACCGGCTCCGTCAGAATGGGGCCGACGTGGTCCAGGTACTCTAGCCAGTGGGCCGTTGGCGTCACACCCAGGAGGTGCACGCTGACCTCAAGGAAGGCGTGGCTCGACGCCGGCAGGCCGGCCGCCGCGACCAGGGCGGCGGCGCGCAGCCAACCACTCACGCCGCCGAGCTTCATCACGTCGAGCATGGCGTGGTCGGACGCCCCCGCCGCGATGCTCCTGGCCGCGTCGTGCGGCCCCCACCAGTTCTCTCCGAGTTGGATCGCCGTCTTGGCCGCGTGTGCGATGCGGGCGTGCCCTGTAAAGTCGTCGGCGCGGGTCGGCTCCTCGATCCAGTAGAGGCCCTCCTCATCCAGGACGCGCGCCCGATCGATCGCCTCGGGAACCGCAAGGGCCTGGTTGTAGTCCACCATCAGCCTGACCCCGTCGCCGACGGCGCGCCGCACCGCGCGGATCGTGGCGAGGTCCGCCGCGAGGTCGCCGCGCCCAACCTTGACCTTGAGCGCCGTGAAGCCCAGGGTGAGCATCTGCTCGGCCTCCGCGGCGGCGCCCTCCGGGCCCATCGTGCGCAGGCTGGCGTAAGCCGGGATCAGCCCTGGCGCGCCGCCGAGCAGCGTGACGAGCGGGACGCCGCAGGCCTTGGCCCGCGCGTCCCACAGCGCCATGTCGATCCCCGCCAGGGCGATCCCCGTCAAGCCCTGCGGCCCGAGCAGGCGAAAGTGCCGCTGGAGTGTCTGCGCGACCGCGCATGGCGCGGCCGTGGCGCCGATGAGTAGGGGCGCGAGGTGGGCGACGAGGAGGGCGAGCGGCCCGAGCGCCACGGGCGCGTAACAGCGCACGTAGCTCACGCCGGTGACGCCCTCCTCGGTCAGGAGGTCGATCAGCACGAGCGGGGTGCTGGTCAGCGCGCCGGCCGCCGTCTCCATGGGGTGCTGAGGCGCCAGGTCGACCGCGCGGACGCGGATGTCGCGAATAGTCAGGCGGGGCTGTATATCCATGCTCATCTGCTCCTCATCGCGTCCGCGCGTCCGCGCGTCCGCGCGTCCTTGTGATTCACCTCGACCGCTGCCGCCACCCGAGGGGATGAGGACGCGCAGTGAGCGAGGGCGGCGTGGTCTGGACAGGGTGGACGCGCGGTGATCAACGATCCTCGTCCACCGCCACTATAAAGGATGGGAACGTTACTAGTCAAAAGATGATGCCGGTGATCACATACTATCTCGTAACAGGTTTACCCGTCATCGGTGACAGCGTACAGCCCGGCGCCCGTATAGACGCTCTATCGTCAAGGCACGATCGATGTGCGTCACTACAGCAGTTGCATTATACTTGATTTATGTTGATGTAAATCAATCGTTAACCCAGCGCTAAGGAGCATGAGAGACATGGACACTGGTACCGCCGCCGTGGCGCTTCCCAACGATCCCTGCTGGGATCACAACGTCGTCCTTGGGTTCGGTGGCGTGCGCATCCACTACGTGCGCCAGGGGCGCGGCGCTCCGATCCTGCTGCTGCACGGCTGGCCCGGCTTCTGGTATGACTGGCGCCGCGTCATCCCGGCGCTGGCGGCGGACGCCGACGTCATCGCGCCCGATTTCCGTGGCTTCGGCGCCTCCGACAAGCCCGATCCGCCTCCCGCCGAGGCCTATACGCCCGACGTGCTCGCCGCTGATATGCGCGCGCTGCTCGACCAGCTCGGCATCGAGAATGTCGTGGTCGCGGGGTATGACATCGGGGCCACCATCGCCCAAACCCTCGCGCGCACGGCCCCGACGCGGGTGCGCGCCCTGGCCCTCTTCAATCCGCCCTACCCCGGCATCGGACCGCGGCGCTTCGAGCCGGCCGTCCAGGCGGAAGCCTGGTACCAGCATCTTCATGCGCTGCCGTGGGCGGACCGCTTGATCGGCCACGACCGCGACACCGTGCGCCTGTATCTCGCCCACTTCTACGACCACTGGATGGGGCGTACAGAAGCGTTGCGTCCGGAGGAATTCACGGCGATCGTGGACACCTACGCCCAGCCGGGCGCGGTGCGTGGGAGTATCGCCTACTACCGCGCACGGGCGGGGGCGCGGCAACGCGAGGCGAACGCCGACCCAGACGCCCTGCGCATCGCCCAGCCGACCATCGTGCTGTGGGGGGAAGCCGATCCCGTGGCCCGCTCTGCCTGGGCCGACCGCCTGCCGGAATTCTTCTCTCATCTCACGCTGCGCTTCCTGCCGGGTGTGGGGCATTTCGTCCCGTTTGAGGCCCCCGCCGATGCTATCGGTGCGATACGCGCCGCCCTCGCGGCCGCCACGCCATAATGGGGAGGTGGTGTGCCGCGCATCGCTTGACAACCGCGCCCTCATGCCGTATTGTGTACTTAATAGTACACAAGGGAGGGGTGAGGGTGGGACAAGCGGAGCGGCCGGGACGCGCGGGGCCAGGGCGGCCGAGCGACGCCAGAGAACGCCTGGTGCGTGCGGCCACCTCCTGGATCTTCGCGCACAGCTATGCGGCGGCAAGCGTGGATGAGTTGTGCGCGCAGGCGGGGGTGGGCAAGAGCAGCTTCTACCACTTCTTCCCGAGCAAGCACGACCTGGCGCTCGCGGCCCTCGACCACTACTGGGCATGGTACCAGCGGCGTCACCTCGCCCCCACGTTCGCGGAGGACGTACCGCCCGAGGAACGGGTCGGCCGGCTCTTTGAGTTGGCCTATGCGTCGCAGCGCGCCGTACGGGACGCGGCGGGACATCTCTCGGGCTGCATGGTGGGGAATATGGCTTTGGAGATGGGCGCACAGGACGAGGCCATCCGCGCCAAGGTCGACGGCATCCTCGCGGAGTGGACCGGCTATTTCGAGCGCGCGTTGCGTGAGGCCGTGGACACAGAGGCGTCGCCATGGGTCGACGTCCCGCTGGCGGCGCGGGCGCTGCTCGCCTACCTGGAAGGGGTGATGCTACTGGCGAAAGCGCACAACGACCCCGAACTCATCAAGCGCCTCTCCATCGGCGTACGCCCCCTATCGCTGCTTGGGAGTGACACGTCGCCGCCGTGACCGCCTTTTTTTGTCGCCTTTGTGTACTAAATGGTCCATAATAGATGGGTTGCCTGGGGGCAAAAACGGGGGGGATGGGAATCAGGGCGACGGCTGAGGCGCTGGCACGGCGACGGACAGACGCGTCCCAGCGGTGACAAGAGGAGCTACTCAATGTTTGAAACGAATGATACATCGGCCCGAGCGCAGGCGGCATCCATGGGGTGCCTCGTGTTCGTGCCCCGCCGCGAGATCGGCGCTGTGCGGTCCATAACGCTTCCCGACGGTCTCGACCTTGTGACACGCCCGATCGCGCCGGCGGATAGTTGTGCGCTGCAGCGCCTGTACGGCCGCCTCAGCGCGCGAACGATTTACTTCCGCTTCCTGGCCGTGGTCCCCGTCTTGACCGACGAACGGGCGCGCTATTTCGCGCACGCCGACGGCGTCGACCGTGTCGCTCTTGCGGTGCAAGACCCTGACCAGCCCGCGGACGTGATCGCCGTCGCCCGGTACCACCGTGACATGACCAGCGTCTCATGCGCGGAACTGGCCGTGGTGGTCGAGGACCGCTGGCAGAATCGGCGCATCGGATCACTCCTGATCCGGCGCCTGATCGATCAGGCGCGCGACGGCGGCGTCAACCGTCTGTACGGATCGGCTGCCGCCGAGAACAGGCGCATCCTCCATGTACTCCAGCGCCTCGACCTCCCGCTGCGTGTCACGCGGGATGGCTATCTCACGCATGTCGACGTCCAGCTCTCCGCAGCGACGTGACCGGGTACATAGGGCCAAACGCGACAATACAGGCCAGTTTGGGCGTCATGTTTCACGAAAGAGGGCGGCTGTGACCGAGCGCTTCGACCGAATATTAGGCATCCTGCTCTTCCTGCGCAGCGGGCAGGTGGTCCCGGCGGCGGAGCTGGCCCGCCGCTTCGAGGTCTCGACGCGCACGATCCACCGCGACCTCAAGACGCTGGAGGCCGTGGGGGTGCCCGTCTACGCCGAGCGCGGACGTGAGGGCGGGTTCCGGCTGGTGGACGGCTACTTCCTACCGCCGCTGATGTTCGCACGGGACGAAGCGATCGCACTGCTACTCGGGCTGGCGCTCTTGCGACGTCTGCGGGTCCGGCCCTTCCCTGCCGAGATCGACACCGCCGAGCGCAAACTCCTGGCCGCCGTCCCCGCGCCGACGCGCGCCGCGCTGGAGCGCACGGAGGCGTTGATCGGCTTCGAGACCCTGCCCGACGACATCTTCCATCCAGAGTGCAGCCCCCATCCTCCGGTAACGTACCCGGATAGTGGTCCCATCATCGGGCAGGAGAGCGCGACGATCAGCGCCGTCCTGCACGCGACCCGCGACAGCGTACCGGTGCGCCTGCGCTACAACTCGCCCTACCGAGAGGGAGCGGAGGAGTCTGTCGTCACCCCCCTCGGGATGCTGTGGGACCGTGATCGGTGGTATGTGGCTGGACAGCCGGACGGCGCGCCGCGCACACGGCGCGTGTGGCGCGCGGATCGCGTGACAGAAATCAGCCTCTTGCGGCCGCGCCTCGCCGGTCGGGCCGGCTTGGATGCTCAGGACGCCTTCGACGTGCGCGAGCTTTTGGGACGTCGCTGGCTGCGGGACGCCATGGACCGTTGGCGGGGGCAAGCGCCGGTCGTGATCCGCCTGTCGCGAGCGCAGGCCGACCGGCTGCGGCGCGACTGGTACTATCATCACGCCCGCTTCGCGCAGGTCGACGAGGACGCGGTCATGAGGACGCGGTCATCATGACCCTCGGCGAGGACAACCGCACGGCCGTGCTGGAGTTGCTGCGCTGGTTGGGTCCGGGAGCGGAGTTGGTGGAGCCAGCGGAGTGGCGGCGAGCGATGCGCGAGGACTTGTGGCGGATGCTCACGAGCTACAGCCGCGAACCCGGCCAACCGTAGTCGTGCTGTTGACAGGGGGAGAGATGCAACAGGACATATCTCTGGATGGTCGCCGTTTCCGGCCCGTGGGCGACACCATCGGCGGCGAGGTTAGCCCAGACACTGTGTTCGCATTCAGTCAGGAGGGTGACCTCATCCATGCCCGCTATGTCGGTGGCCGCATACGGCTCGGGTACCTGGTCGGCACGCGCGCCGGGACAACGATCCACTTTCGCTACGCACAGGTCAACACTGCGGGCGAAACGGCGACGGGGCAGTCTCATGATCGCATCGAGATCCTGCCCGACGGACGGCTGCGATTGCACGAGCGGTGGTCCTGGGATTCCCAGGAGGGCAGCGGGATGAGCATCCTCGAGGAGATTGGCTAAGCGGAGACTGGGTCCATGGCGCAGTCATCGCGGCCACCGTGCGGTGACCACCGCTCGTGGGTATGCTGCGGCAGACCATCGAGCTCACGGCGACACATGCGCCCGACGACGAGAGTTCGCCACGCAGCGGTTGCCGCTCTGTGTCGTCGTCAGCATCACTCAGGCAACGTCTTTCCGTGCGTGAGCAACGTCACAGCGTCGGCGACGCGACTGGCACGCGTCGCCGACTTCTTCGCAGCCACGATCCAACGCACGAATTGGTTGTGCTGGAAGGACGTGAGCGCTGCGAAAGCCCCGCGTGCCGTTTCCGTCGTCGCCAGGGCCGCAGCCAGATCGGCGGGTACCGCGTCGGACTCGGCAAGTGCGGGCTGTAGGGTAACCTCCACCACACTCCCGATGGAGATAGCGGCCGCTGCCTGAAGGGCCTTATTTAGCGGGAAGAACGCAGCGCCGGCCCGGCTCCCTAGAGAGCCAGAAAAGGCCGTGCCATTGATCGTTCCATGTACGTAGTGGCGGGGGCGTTTACCCCAGATGGAGTTGGGGTCGAAGGGCACGGTGATGAACACGCGGCCACGCTCACCCGTTTCGACGCGCGCCGTGAAGGTCTTGACGGCAGTCATGCGCTCATGCGCTCCTTTCATATCGTAACGGTAACCACACGACGCGGTATGCTATGGCTCCACGCTGGAGTTTGCGCGACACGATGCGATAGCGTACCGCATGATGGGTCGCGTGTCCGACCGTCGGAGTACCTCCACAAAGCCCGCCCGCTGGAAGGCGGAAACCGTCCCCGTCCAGGCGAACGCGTCAGGCAGACGGGGTGTCCGCGGGTCGACGGGATAGCCTTCCACGATCAGCGCCCCCCGCTCGGCGGCATATACGATCGCGGCGTCGAGTAAACGTCCACTCACGCCACGGTGTCTGAAGGGCCGAGCCACGAAGAAGCAGGTCACCGACCACACCGGCCGGTCGTCCATGCGTTTGAGGATTCGCGATCGCTCCAGCACCGGATAGGTGGCGCGCGGCGCGACGGCGCACCAGGCGATAGGCGCGCCATCGGTGTAGGCGAGCAGGCCCGGCGGGTCGCCGGCCGCGACGAGGGCGTGCAAGGCGTCCTTATTCGGCGGCCCTTTCTGCCGCTCGTACACCGATCGGGGGAGCCGCCACCACATGCACCAGCACCCGCCGCAGGCCCCACGCGGCCCGAACAGCGCCTCGAGATCGAGCCAGCGGTCAGCCGTCGCGGGGTGAAACGAGAGATCCATCTATCCTCCTAGCCGATGTTCTCGTCGCTGGCGCCCTGTCATTTTCCCTCGCCCACGGGCGCTGACTCGACGGGTACGCCCTGGGCGCCGGGCTCCATCGCGCCGTCGTCTCCGGTGGCCGGCCGTCGGAGGTCCCTGACCTGGTAGCCCAGCGGTCCCGGCAGGCCGATCAGGAGGGCCGAGAGCCCGATCATGGCGGGGATGCCCACGATCGGCAGCAGCAGGCCCGCGGCGACGCCAGCGAGGGGCACGGTCCCCTGCATCATCGTTCGCAGGAGGGCGAAGGTACGCCCGCGCAGGTCGGGGGGGATTATCCGCATGCGGAGCGACTGCGCCCAGATCGTCAGGGGCGCGCTGCACACCCCGAGCAGGGCAAGACTGACCACGGCCAAGGGGAGGGTGCGCCCGAGCAGGAGGGGCAGCAGGGCAAGCCCCGACAACCCCTGTGCGAGGCAGATGAGCGCGCCCGTCGAGAGACGGCGGGGCGCCATAAGGCCGCCCGCCATGAGCGAACCCGCCGTCTCGCCGACGGCGAGGACGCCCAACAACGCGCCGTAGACCGCCGCGCCTCCCCGTGCGACGTGGGCCGAGAAGATGGGCAGCCAGACGGACAGCGCGCCCTCACCGAGGTTGAAGGTCATGAACATGAGGGTCGTCGTGAAGAGGACCGGGCTGCGGCGCAGGAGGGCGATGCCATCCCCCATCCGGTACGCCCGCGTCGTCATCGCCGGCGCGTCGTGCGCGACGCCGAGATGGACGCGCGTCAGGGCGAGGGCGAAGGCGCCATAGGAGAGGGCGTCGACGAGCACCACGTTCGGCGCCCCGATTCGGGCGATCAAGACGCCGGCCAGGGGCGGGCCGATCACGCCGCCCACCGTATAACCCAGCGTTTCCAGGGCATTGGCCGTGTCCAGGCGCGCGGCGGGGACGAGCGCGGGGACAAGCGCCGGGCCGCCAGCCAGCGTAATCATCTTGAGGCAGCCGTACACGGCCGCCACGGCATACACCGGCCACAGCGGCAGGTGGCCGAGGGCATAGAGGAGCGGGATCGTCGCCACCGCGAGCCCTCGCACGATGCTATCCGCGATCATGACGGCGCGCCGGTCGAAGCGATCCAGCAGCGGCCCCACGAGCAGGCCGCCGACGAGGACGGGTCCCGTGGACGCCAGCAGGAGCAGGCCGACGGCGCGCGCCGAGTGGGTGGATTGGTACACCAGCCACGTCAAGGCCACCCCGGTCATGGCATCGCCCAGGACCGAGAACGTGAAGCCGAGCCAGAAGACCCGGAAGGACTGATAGCGAAAGATGTCCCGATACGGGTCGAGGAACGCCACAGGCACACTAACCTCCCGCCGGGCATCGTCCATGCGCGCACGCGCGCATCCCGCCCGTCATGGCCCATCGTAGCAGGGGTTAGTTGCCAGCAGCGTGTCATATTTCAGCGCGATATGGGTGGCGTGGCGACGCGTCCTTCATCTCGACACGCCGCACCTCAGTCCGGGAGAGCGAGCAGATCCGGTTCAACCCATGCTGCCCTGGCGGCGGCGCTCCATAGCGTGTCGTGGCGCCAGTGCCGGTGCGGCAACCCCGTGTCGAGCGCCTGCGGGAACGACGCGATGAACACGTCGAACTCGTCGATGCCCGGCCGTTCGCGCGCCATGTGGGCGACGATGCGCACCCAGAACCGCGTCAGCGTCTCGTGGTACATCGCCACATGACCATGGGTGGCGCCAAAGCGCCGGACGCCGGACGACATCGTGCGCGTGGCCGACGCGACGTCCATCCGCCGCACCAGCAGCCAGGCTACGCGGAGGTGGTCGCGGTGGTGGAAGTGCTGTGGGGACAGCGAGCCGTCCAGGAAGGCGTGCAGGAATTCATCGTCGCTCATCGGATCTTCTCCTCGCTCATCTAACCTCCTCCTCGATCGCATCGATCACGCGCAGGAACGCCTCGATGTCCCCATGCCCTGTCCGCGTGGCGACACCGTCTTCAACGCCACGGAGGATCATAGCGACTCGTTCGCCGACCAGCCGCCCCTCGTCGGTCAGGTGGACCATCACCGAGCGGCGCGAAGTCGGATGCGGCCCCCGCCGGACCCATCCCCGCCGCTCCAGGCGATCCAGTACGCTCGTGAGGGTTGACCGTTTATGGCCAAAGTTCGTGTGCAGCGCATTGACGGAACAGGGCTGTACGTGTGCGAGATGAGCGAGCACATGACCCTCCGCCTGGCCGATCCCCACGTCCCCGAAAGACCGTTCGAGGAGGAGGGCCACGGCGTGCGTCGCGCGCTCCAAGGCGGGAACGATAGACAACCCCGGCATTTCATCCATACGTAAACGTATTATACGAAATCGTACATTCATGCGCAAGTGAAGCGGCATTGCGGATAGACACGCCAGGGGTGGGCCCAGGCGATGGCTGGGGCCATATCCGTGCGGGGCGAGGTGACCACCTGCGCGGATCGTCTCCTTGCCGCAATCAACCCTGTTGCCGAACTATACATGAGCGACGATACGCGCCAGCTTGGGTGTCATATTTTATGGGAGTACGGAGACTACGGTCACATCACGTCGACCGGATACGGGCACGTATCCCCAGCGTGGGATGCGACCAACCGTCCTGGGCCGTCCTCTTCCATGAAATATGACACCCAAGCTGGCATATATGATCCGCTACCTTGATAATGGCGCGTCGACTCGCCTATCGATCAGACATGGATCGAACGGGAACAACTAGGTGTTCCGCCTAAGAGATATAGCGCTAGACAGCGAGGATGTATGGCTCTACAAGACCTGATCGCGCGGGCGCGCGAGGACATCGCGGTTGTGTTTGAGAAGGACCCTGCGGCGACGAGCGTGTGGGAAGTCCTGCTTTACCCGCACCTACACGCTCTGTGGCTGCACCGCCTCGCCCACCGCTCTTACCTGAAAGGGCGCCGTTTCGCGCCGCGCCTCATCGCGTTGTTCGCGCGCTTCGTCACTGGCGGGATCGAGATCCACCCCGGCGCCACCATCGGCCGGCGCTTCTTCATCGACCACGGCTCCGGCGTTGTGATCGGCGAGACGGCCGTCGTCGGCGACGACGTGATGCTCTACCATCAGGTCACGCTCGGCGCGACGGGCTGGTGGAAGGACATGAAGCGCGGGCACAGCGCCAAGCGCCATCCCACCATCGAGGGCCATGTGGTCCTGGGCTCCGGCGCAACCGTCCTGGGCGACGTAACCGTCGGGGCGTGGAGTAAGATTGGCGCGCAGGCGCTCGTCATCGAGTCGCTCCCGCCCCACTCCATCGTGCTCGGCCACGCCGGTAGCATCATCCACCGCAACGCCGACGACCGCATCATAGCCGAGGAACAGCCGGTGGACGATTGGGTCGTCTAAAATGCGCCCTGTTTCTCACGCCTTTAGGTTGTGGGCGGCAAGGAGCGCGAGTCGCGCGCGAGTCACGGACGAACGACGGCTGGAGTTGGAGCGCATGAGCCGACGACCGGCGGGACGTGCGACCCTGGGAGATCAGATGCCACCGCGTCGAGCGGGGCTTGAGCACGCGATAAAAGGGGACAAACGATGGTGACAGATGCGGATACGGTGGCGGTATTCCTGGGCGATGTGGTGGAGCGCGGCATGCGCAACCGGCTGGATGAGACCGCGTACCCGCACGTAGACGGGGCTCATGCGGCCCTTGAAACGTTCTATCACACCTTCAACACGCGCACGCTCGACCTCTTCCGCCAGATATGGGTCGACGATCCCCTCATCCAACTCAATAATCCGGTGGGCGGGATTGTACGCGGGGCGGGGGAAATCGCAGCCCTCTACGCCCGCATCTTCGAGGGTCCAGTACGCGTGCATGTCGAACTGTGGGATATCGTGCGGTACGCGGCGCCGGGAGTCGTCGTGTTCGCCGGACGTGAATGCGGGACGTACGAGCGCGACGGCCACGCCGAGCCCCTCGACATCCGGACGACACGCATCGTCCGCTACATCGACGGCCAGGGCTGGCGCCAACTACACCATCATGGGTCCATCGATGACGCGGATCGCTTGGCCCAGTACCAACGGGCGGTGCGGGACGCGTAGGCGGATCCAGTCTGGGTCTATGTGTATCCAATTAGTCTCGCAGGTGGGCGCGCAGAGTTGACAGCAGCGTGCCCACGACGCGACCCGCTCCCGCCTCGTCGGCCGGGTAGACCAGCCCGATGCACTGGCTCAGGTCGAGGCCGCGCACCTCGCGGCGAACCGTTCCTGAGGGGACTGGTGTGGCAACCGCGAGCGGGACAATGGCAAGTCCCACACCGGCCTGTACGCACCGCTTCAACATGTCCATGCTCCCAATCTCGATACCCGCGTACGGATTCGTGCCGTGTTGCAAGAAGGCCTTCTCGATACCCTGCCGATACGCGCAGGCCCGGTCACCGAGCATGAGTCCCTGATCGGCCAAACTCGCCGCGTCGATCTCGTCAGCCACCGCGAGGGGATGCCCCTCGGGTACGAGCAGCACGAGGGGGTCCGTGAATAATGGCTCGAAGGCCAGGCCCAGGTGCGCGGGCGGCGGAGCGCACACGCCCACGTCCAGGTCGCCGGCCGCCACTTGGCCGCTGATGTGCCCCGTGCCCCCGATCTCGACCGTCAGGCGCACCTTGGGCCGCGCGTCGGAACGCAGCCAGTGCGGGGGGCAGGCGCAGGTACGCGACGGTCTCGATGGCACCCAGACGCGCATGCCCGGCATCCCCGGTCGTCATATCCGTCATCGTCTGCTGCAGGAGGGACGTGCGGGTGAGGACCTGCGTCGCGTGCTCCTGCAAGACGCGCCCCGCCTCGGTGAGTTGCATCCGCTTGCCCTGCCGCGTGAAGAGCTGCACGCCCAACGCGGCCTCAAGTTGCTGGATGTGCAAGGTGATCGTCGGCTGGGCATAGCCCAGCACGTCGGCGGCGCGGAGGAAGCTACCCTCTCGTACCACAGCCTGGAACGTCGTCAGATGTCGCAACTCCATCGTCCTTGCTCCTTACATCAGTAATGCTGAATCAAAGTGCCTGTTGTGTCTTCTTGAATGATACAATAGCGGCTCGTAGAGTGGAGGATAGACAGTGTGCATAGTAAAGATGAGGACCGACGATATGCAGGCATCCGACCGCCACACACCCATCACCAGCCTCCCCTCCACATCCGTGGGGGGCGCCAGCACTCCCACCTATCGGCGCGCCTATAGCGGCCTCACCTCCTGGGCGGCGTGTGCTTTCGCTGTCGTGCTCGGCTTCTCGCGCCTCTCCTATGGCCTGCTGCTGCCGGCTCTCAGGGCCAATCTGCACGGGTCGTACGGTCTGTTCGGACTTGTGGGCGCCCTCAACCTCGGGGGGTATCTCCTCGGGACGCTGGCTATCCCCCTCGTGGTCGCCCGCTGCCATGACCGCGTCCGGCTCAACGCGCTCTCCCTCCTGGCGATGAGCGCGGCGATGATCGGCTCGGCCGCGAGCCGCGACCTGGCCCAACTCGGCGCGTGGCGACTGCTGATCGGTGTCTTCTCGGCTCCCGCCACCGTGCTCACGATCGCCCTGACCCTCGAACGGGTCGCGCCCGCCGAGCGTGGGCGCGCATCCGGCATGATCTGGATGGGCGGCGCCGCCGGTGTAGTCGTTTCCGGTCTCGTCGCGCCGCTCGTGGTTGGGGCTGGCGCATCACCGACGTGGCGGCCCGTCTGGGTGGCCATGGGCGTCATTGGCCTCATCGCAACCTGGGGCTTGCGCCGCGCGCTGCGCGCGACCGCCACGCCGATCGCCCCACGAACGGACGAGGAGGCCACGCCACGCGCCGATGCAAGCGTTCAGAGGGAGAGCGGGGGCCTTGGCGGGGCGCCGCGGCGCGGGGTCGGAGAGCCCATTGTCGCGCAGCGGCACGTCTTCCCCGCGCTGACGATGCTCTTCCGCCCGCGGGGGTTGCTCACGCTCACGCTCGCCTACGCCGCGTTCGGCTGTGGCTACATCATCTACTTCACCTTCTTCATCGCCCTGGTGGCGCATCAGGGCGTGCCCGCCCTGCTCGTAGGCCTGGTATGGTCGGCCATCGGGGCCGTCGGCGCCGCCGGCGGTCTCCTGTGGGGACGGGCCATCGACCGTTGGCCCAGCGGCTTCACCCTTGCCGTGGCGCTCATGCTCGGAGCGCTTGGGGCGCTTGGAGTCGGCGGGTTGGCGCTGGACAGCGTCGGCGCTGTCCTCATGGGCCTCTGCTTCATCGGGACGCCGACCATGTTCACCGCCCTGCTACAGCGCGCCGTCCCCGCCGCGCATTACACGGTGAGTCTGAGCGCCTTGACGACGGTGTTCGCGCTCGGTCAGATGGTCGGTCCGTCCATCGGCGGCGTCGTTGTCGACGCCCACGGGCTGGCGCTGGGTACCGCCACCGCCGCCGTTATCCTCGCCATTGCCGCGCTCCTTGCCGCCGCGTATGGCGTGGTCCAACGCCAGCGTGCATGAGGATGTCGTGTGGCGTGGCAGGTCGCCCCTAACATGGCGCCGTCCGCCTGAGAGCATCGCACCGGCGCCGCGTGTGAGGAATGCCGGCGCCGGTCGGCTTCTCCTATCGACCTACTGTCGCTCGATCACCGTTTGTTCTGGTCATACATGACATGTAAGCTGGCATATAACATCGGATATAGTGATGGCGCCACATCGCTTCCGTCCCTCCATAGATATGGTGGATACGGACTGCTTGAGGTCAACCGGGCGGCTCCGCGGCAAATGGGGAGGCAAGCAAGGCTGGAGCCTCGCGTTGCGCGGTGGCAGGTCGTGAGGGAGAGAGTTAACGATGAACGAATGAGATCCATCGGCCGAGACCGACCGGCCACGCGACACGCCGCCATGGCTGCGCCTCGCCTACACACGATCCGCACGCAAGAAGATCACGAGGTGGAACAGCGGAGACACGTATCTCCTGCACGCCGCGGCGGGCATGGCCTCGCTGCACGCTGTGGTCGCCAGGGAGCGGCGTGCGCAACAGGCGTGGCGCGGGAGGGAGCGGCGCGCACGACAGCATCCGCGCACGCGTCTCGGGCTGCTGCTCATCAGGGCCGGCGTCGCGCTGGGCGGCCAACCCGCGTCGCGCTGTGTATGCTATCGGTGGTAGCGGTGTCGAGAAAGGGCCTGGGTAACGCGGGCTTGACCCGAGCCAGGGCGGTGATCACGCCGGTGGTCTCACAGGAGGGGTAGGTATGGGGGCGCATCGATCGGTCACCGCCGGCGACCTCGAGGAGGCCATCGGGGCTGTGATAGGGATCCTGCGATCGGTGACAGGGCCGGATTGATTGGCTCTCCGGGTAGGCGGACGGGTGAACGATGGATCGGGGGGATGGCGGGCTGGACGTTGTTTGCGCCCCGGTAATTGTGGGCTGGACGTTGTTTGCGCCCCGGTGATGGTGGGCAAGGAGATGCCATGCACGCGATTATGTGGGAGTTCCACATCGAGCGCGGTCAAGAACAGGAATTCGAGGAGATGTATGGGCCGCGTGGAGCGTGGGCACGGCTATTCGGACAGGGTGAGGGGTATGTGGGCGCCGAGTTGCTGCACGCCATCGACAACCCACTGCGCTATATCACCATCGATCGCTGGATCTCGCGGGCGGCATTCGAGACGTTTCATCACCAGCGGAGCGACGACTACGACGCGCTCGATCGACGGTGTGACGTGATCACGGAGCGGGAACAGCTCCTGGGCACGTTTTCTTATGGCGCGCCTTGAGACACCTCGCCACAATCGACTGGCTCTATGCCAGGCTTGATGACTCAAAACGGCCAGTCGTCGTGCGTCCGCCCTTGGCAGCCGAGCGGACACACGACGCCAACTCTGGTATACGTGGGCGGGATATCGAGCACCGTCAGAGGCGTGACCAGGCGGAACGGGATTGCCGGCGTGCCGGGTTAGTAGCGGACGGAGATGACGGAATGGCGCCGGCTGATCGGTGTAGGGGACGTGCGCCGTGAGCGACAAGGGTGCGGCCACGTCGTCGTGGACCAGCGAGCAGCGGGCGGTCGCCACGATGTTCGTGGCGGCGCGCTTCATGGCTGCGGTGGACGAGACGATCGTGCTCACGGCGCTGCCGGCCATGGCGCGTCAGTTCCAGCGGCGGGCCGCGGAATTGGACGCCGTCGTGGTCGCTTATCTGGTCGCGCAGGCGGTCGCCATCCCCGCCTCCGGCTGGCTGGGCGACCGCGTGGGCACGAAGCGGACCTTCGTCGTCGCCCTCGCCGCCTTCGCCGCGGCCTCGGCCCTGTGCGGGTTCGCGGCGAGCGTGTCGGAGGTGGTAATCGTCCGGATCGCGCAGGGGGTGGCGGCGGCCCTACTTGTCCCGGTGTCGACCACGATGCACGACCGCGCGTTCCCACCGGAACAGCGCGGACGGGCCGCCCAGGCGACCATCGTGCCGGCGATCATCGCCCCCGCCCTGGGCCCGATCCTCGGCGGCGTGCTCGTCGATCGCTTATCATGGCGGTGGGTGTTCTGGGTCAACGTGCCCATCGGCGCAGCGGCGCTCGCCTTCGCGCTGGTGACGATCCGGGAGCGACGCTCCGCAGCCGCTGGCCGCGTCGACTGGGCCGGGTTGGCCCTCTCCGGTGGCGGGCTCGGGCTACTGTTCTACGGCGTGAGCGACGGACTCTCCGCTGGCTGGTCCTCGCCCATCGTGAGCACCAGCCTCGGCGTCGGCGTTTCGTCGCTGGCCGCCCTCGTGCGGCTCGAGCTCCGGCGCGCGTCGCCGCTCCTGGACGTACGGCTGCTCGGCGAGCGGCTGTTCCGCGCGACCAACACCGCCTCGCTGTTCGCGAACGCCTCCTTCATCGGGGTCCTGTTCGTGATGCCGCTGTACCTGCAGAGCGGACGGGGGTTCAGCGCATTGGATGCCGGCCTCACCACCTTCCCGGAAGCGCTCGGCGGGGCCCTATGCAGCCAGGCCGTCGGCCGTCTCTATGGCATGATCGGCCCGCGTCGCCTCATCGCGGCCGCTGCGGCCTGGCTCGCCCTGGCCGCACTGGCTATGACCGTCCTCGACGACGGCAGCAGCATCTGGCTCATCCGCGGGCTGATGTTCGCTGCCGGCGTGGGCATCGTTGCGGTGCTCGTGCCGGTCCAGACGGCGGCGTTCACCAAGATCGGCGACACGGACACCGCGCAGGCCTCCACCCTGTTAACGTCCAGTTGCAAGCCGCCGGCGCCCTCGGTATGGCCGTCCTCGACACCGTCGTGCTCAGTCGGCTCGCGCCGGGCGACGCCACCCTCGCCCGCGGGGTGGTCGCGGCCATGCCACCCGCGTTCATCGCCGCAGCAGTTCTGGGCGTCTTCGCCTGCATCGCCGGTCTCACCATCCGCGACGCCGACGCCACCGCCACCAGAAGCGCGGCCCCGGCCGCCTAACATGCAAGAATAGCCCACGGTCTGTGGAGGATGTGAGTGGCCGTAGCAACCATCGAAGCGTTAACAACAATCAATTGTAGCGAGGCGTCGAGCCCTGATATCTTCGGATGTGCGGAGCTCAGCACCATACGCCCTTGACCTAAACCGACCTTCATCTCGTACGCTGGTGTGTGCGGGGCTGTCGGGGCGGCACGACGCGCCGCAAGACGGGCCTGCCGTGCTGTCAGCGCGAATAGAGCGAAAGGGAAGACAACTATGCACATCCTGACCATATCCGGGAGCTTGCGAGCCAATTCGACCAACACGACCCTCGTACGCGCCATCGCAGCGCTGGCCCCTGCGGGCATGGATGTCAGCATCTACAACGGGCTGGGCGATCTCCCGCATTTCAGCCCCGACCGCGACGGCGACGATCCGCCGGAAGCGGTCGACCACCTGCGGGGGCTGCTTCGGGCGGCCGACGGCGTGCTCATCTGCACGCCGGAGTACGCCTTCGGGGTGCCCGGGACACTGAAGAACGCGCTCGACTGGACCGTATCCTCGGGTGAGTTCGACGGCAAACCGGTCGCCGCGCTCAGCGCCTCCCCGTTGTACACGGGCGGCGCGAAGGCGCACGCCTCGCTCCTGCTGACACTGACCGCGTTGGGGGCGACCGTCCCGGAGGCAGGCAAACTGATCATACCAGGCGTCAAGAACAAGCTTGGTCCCGGCGGCGATATCACAGACCCCGCGACCACACAGGAGCTCCTGGCGGTCCTCGATACGTTGGCGCGGGCTGTCGATCAGCATCTGTAACGGGCGCCTCGCGGCGCGGCGACAATGGAGCGACAGGGGTAGTGAGAGGGGGAAACGGGCGTGGACGGACGGTTGGGTAGCCCCATTCAAGTGGGGTGGGTGGTCGAGGATCTGGATCGGGCCATGCGCGATGTCACGGGGCTCTTCGGCGTGCGGGAGTGGCGTGTCGTAGACTGGCCCGATCCCGCGCTGCCCGACATCGTGTCGTTCCATCGCGGGCAGCCCGCAGTGGAGTGGCGGGCGCGCATGGCGTTCGGCCACCTCGGATCCATGGAGATCGAGCTGGTCGAGAACCGCGCGGGGGTGTCGACGTATGGCGAATGGCTGGCGACGCATGGACCGGGCATCCACCATTTGATGTACGCGGTGGAGGATGTGGGGGCGGTGATCGAGAGCTTCGCCGGCCAGGGCGTCGCCGTGCTCACGAGTTGCGGAGTGTCGCTGGCGGACGGCTTCCACCCGCGCTGGGCGGTGCTCGACACCGGAGGACTCATTGGCGTCAACACCGAAGTAGTCGCGCGCGAAGGTTTGCGCGGTTGAGTGCGTCATTGAGTGCGTAAGGGATGACCGGCGCGGGGGCGTAAGGGCGTGGTAGTCGCCCTATGTTCGGGTGATGGCGTCATGGCTGGATCGCGCGACGCGGGGCATCGCGGTCTCCGACACGAGGGCATCCAAGGGCATCTAAAGACGACCACGCGCGACTAGCGCGGGATAGAGCGAGAAGGGGGAAGGAGAGGATGCTATGGCGGATATGATGACGGCTGGACGGTTTACGGTGACGCCGGAGCGGCTGCGGCAGGGGGCGCGCAACGCCGCGGCTTGCCTGGACATACGCGCGGGCGACCGCGTGTTCATCATCACCGACGCGGCGCGGGTCGACCTGGCGGCGCTGGTGGCGCACGCCTGCGAGGAGCGCGGCGGCGTCACGACGACGCGCGAACTAGAGCAGTACGGGCCGCGCCCCCTGACCACGTTCCCCGAGGCGTTGCGCGCGGACATCGTAGCGGCTGACCCGACCGTGACCTACTACATCGCCACCGCGCAGCCGGGCGAGTTGGGGTTGCGCCAGCCGCTGCTGCCGTTCCTGGCGCAAGAGCTCAAGGTGCGCCACGGCCATATGATCGGGATCACGCCCGACGTGATGGCCGACGCGATGTGCGCCGACTACGATCGGGTCTACGCGCGCACGATGCAGGTGTACGACATCGTCAAGGACGCCAGGACGATCCATGTCACCTCGACGAAGGGCAGCGACGTGACGGCGATGTTCCGCCCCGATTGGCGCTGGATACCGTGCCACGGGCGCTACGACCAACAGGGGATGTGGGGCAACCTGCCCGAGGGCGAAACGTTCACCGCGCCGGCCACGCTGGACGGGATCATCAAAGCCGATGTGCTGGGCGACTACTTCAGCGCCACGTACGGCGTGCTGCGCGAGCCCGTCACGTTCGTGGTCGAAGACGGCGTGATCCAGTCGATCGAGGCGTCCGACGCGGCGTTGGCCGAGGAACTGCGCCGCCATTTCTGGGACGCCCACAACGGACGGCGCGCCGGCGAGTACGCCATCGGCACGCTGGAAGAGTTGAGCGGCCTGTCGGGCAACTTGTTGCAGGATGAGAAAATGCCGGGCCTGCACGTCGCGTTCGGCAACCCCTATCCGCAATTCACGGGGGCCGACTGGGACTCGCCGGTCCACGTCGACGTGGTCGTCTCAGGCTGCACGATCGAGGTAGACGGGCGGACGATCATGCGGGATGGGCGGTTCACGACGTGAGGGGCGTTGGTGAAAATCGGCGCGCTTGGTCAGCGGCAGGATGCTCCTGGCGCCTGAAGGTGGCGCCGTGAAACCAGTAGGCAGTGAGAAGAAGGAGAGACCGGGTGGGTAAAATCTACGATTCGATCGATGACGACCAACGGGCGTTTATCGCTGCTCAGGAAATGTTCTTTGTCGCCAGCGCGCCGCTGAACCCTGCCGGGCACGTCAACCTGTCGCCCAAGGGACTCGACTGCTTCCGGGTCCTCGCGCCCACCCGCGTGGCCTATCTCGATCTGACCGGCAGCGGCAACGAGACCTCTGCCCACCTGCGCGAGAACGGCCGGATTACGCTGATGTTCTGCGCCTTCACCGGCCCGCCCAAGATCCTGCGGCTCTATGGGCGCGGCGAGACCGTGCTGCCGGGCGGTAACCGCTGGGCCGAGTTGAGCCCGCTCTTTAACGAGTATCTCGGGGCACGCCAGATTATCGTCGCCGAGATCGACCGGGTGCAGACATCATGCGGCTTCGCCGTGCCGCACTTCGAGTACGTCGATCAACGCGACACATTGCTCAGATGGGCGAGCGCCAAGGGTGACGACGGGCTCAGGACCTATCGTTACGGACATAACGCGCGCAGCATCGACGGACTTGTGACGCCGCTTGGCGAGACCGAGAATCGCGAGCCGGATGATGGTATGGGGATGTAGCGAGCAGTAAGCACCGGGATCACCACGGCCTCTAACATCACTGACCAATGAGCCGACCATCGCATCGCATCAACAGCGTATGGTTGCTGGTCGGTGCGTACGGTGATTTGTTTGCTGGCACCCCGTATCAGGGCCGCCGCACCGATCCACACATTCTGCGTCGGCAAACAACCATTCGCGTGAGCATTGTTGACCACTTGGCGCAAAGTATCACCGAATGACTACAAGATATACCCTCGCGCCTCTCCACGCTATTTCACACATCGGGCTTTGGGACAACCTGTGGACAGGCTGTGGACGATTGTGGATAAGTTGTGCGTCTATCCTATCCGTCTCCGGCCTCGCTCCGCCTCCAGCCTCACGATAATTCCCGTTTATCGCGCCAACCTATGCCCGTCAGCTCGTTTTGGGGCAGCCTGTCCTCGGTCCCCGTACCAGCGGCCAGCCCTCTCTGGAGACATACCTCTTGGTCATGTGCGCGACGGTGTTCGCTCCTTGACCACGTCAATGCCTGACAAGGTGGGCGAGGCCACAAGGATCTTGCGCCATTCTGACCGACGAGGAGACCAGCGTCGCCACAGGGTCAACAACGAATGTGTCACCGAGGTAGGGCGCGGGAACCGCAGGGTGAGTGTGTTCGGAGTCGCCCCGGTCCGCATCGCCCCACAGCGCTTCGTCGTCCGGAAGCAGGTTGGGGTGTGCTGGTCATTTAGGACATCCGGCCTGTCAAAGTACAGCGTCTGAGCGTCATCGGGCCATTAAGGATGGGGTATGCTACCGTTGTCACGCGTCGGTCGCCCGTCAACGGCGACGGCGGAGGCATAGTAGGGGTAACGGGAGGGCAAGAGGCGATGATCGGTCGTTTGTTCACGCGCGTCACACGAGGCATTGGCATCCATCTCGACGCGCTCAACCAGCGTTTCATTCGTTGGACCACGCTCTCGACGGGCCGACTCGCCGTCGCGGCCTCGGCCGATCTGACGCGGAGTAAGCCAGCCCTCGTCGCTGAGAATGCATTCCTGCGGCAGCAACTCATCGTCCTCAACCGCCACGTTGCCCGCCCACGGCTGACACCGCTTGACCACTTCCTCCTCGTCGTCCTCGCCAGCAGGGCGCGCTTCTAGCGCTCGGCCCTGCTGATCGTCCAGCCCGACACCGTGTTGCGCTGGCATCGTCAGGGGTTCCGCCTCTTCTGGGCAGCGCGGTCGCGCACCGCGTCGCGGAAGCCACGCGTGCCGGCGGAGACGGTTGCCCTGATCGTGGAGATGGCCAGGGACAACCGCCTGTGGGGTGCCGAGCGCATCCGGGGTGAGCTGCTGAAGCTTGGCATCCGCGTGAGCAAGGGCGCCATCCAGAAACACATGCGCCGGGGGCGACCACCCTGGCGAAGCGGCCAGACCCGGGCCACTTTCTTGCGCAACCACGCCGCCGACGTATGGGCGTGCGACTTCCTGCAGGTCACCGACGTGTGCTTCCGCGCGCTCTTCGCGTTCGTCATCGTCGAGCACGCCTCGCGTCGCGTCGTCCACGTCGGTGTCACGCGGCACCCGACCGATGCCTGGGTCTCCCAGCAGTTACGCGAGGCGACATCCTTTGGCACGGGGCCGCGCTTCCTGATCCGCGACAATGACCACAAGTACGGGGCGCAGTTCGCCCGCGTCGTGGCAGGGAGTCGCATCGAGGTGCTGCAGACGCCTGTGCGGGCACCGCGCGCGAATGCTCTGTGCGAACGGTTCATCGGGAGCGTGCGCCACGAGTGCCTCGACCACCTGCTCATCCTCCACGAACGGCACCTGGGACGGGTCCTACGAGAATATGCCGCCTACTTCAATACGGACCGGCCGCACCAAGGGATTGGGCAGGAGGTACCGGAGCGAGTCGCACATGGTCAGGAGGTACCCTACGCTCTCGGCAATGTGGCGGCGACCGCTATCCTGGGTGGCCTGCATCACTCCTATCGCCACGCTGCCTAATCCCCATCGCGTATTGCCTGGAGCGGATGAGTGAAATGACCAGGACAGGTGGCGACCACGCGGCTGGCGTAGATGGCGTCAGGGCGCAGGAAGGGCGGCTGGACCCGAAAGTAATGGTGACAGGGGGTGCAGTGATGCACACCGACCGTCACTAAGTACAACCCCACATTAGACAGGTAAGGAAATCAGGCGGCGAGGCCCACGTCGTAAGGGGCGTCCTCGCACACTGCCATCACCTTGGCGACGGACTTGCTCGACCAGTTGAAAGGATGCGCATGC
>JAABUX010002662.1_pt1 | contig 24865 bp, 15 predicted proteins | sample 5561851 | NCBI WGS metagenome assembly JAABUX01 (sample SAMN10711883, study PRJNA513361) | rock metagenome | isolation source: Antarctica rocks | place: Antarctica: Victoria Land, Richard Nunatak red sandstone | collected 2016-01-03 | reverse complement strand
GTACGAAAGTGTACCCTATATGTCAATTTAATTTCCAAATTTTTAATAATACATTTACAAAATTAAGTAAAGTTACAATGAGCTAACCCTAATTATATACATAGCTGAAAAGGTTTTGCTACAAATTATGTTATCATTAGAGTTAATTATCCCTAACATCCACCTTTCACAAGATGGTTCAGACTATTTCATCATTTTTATTTACTTTCTAATATTAGGGCTACGCGATATATTTAAATTTTGGAATGGTGGTTGTAATATTAATACAACTAAATTGTTGCACAATTTAACTAAAAGATGATGCGGATTATGCTGTATCTTGCTTTTTGGTACCAAGCGAGACAAAAAGAGAGAATTTATGACAGCGAAACGCAAACTATTATAAATAATATTAGCAGAATATATAGTTTTTAGCTTTTAAAATAACTATATCTAAGTAAGATATAGTGATTAGACATTTAACTACCACTAACTCATGCTTTTAAACTAAAGGATCCAATACGTAGCTCAGATTTTACTCTGCTGTACTGTGAGTTAGACTTGGCATGACCTCTCATTAGTACTGCAGATAACCCTTTAAAGGAAGAATCTGCATTTCTGATGTTACCTTTGTATCTAAGTTTAAACACAGATCTTTCAGCTGTGTAACGTCTAGTCAATCTACCTGCTGCCTCTAATCTTATACCACTAACCCTTTTGTACTTAATTGAATTGAATACGCTATCTACGATATGCATACTTGGAGAAGGAGAGCCATCTAAGTCTGGTTCACCCTTTTCGGTATCTCGTGATAAAACAATTGTATCTAAGATACTTAAATTTTGTGGTTTTCTTTTTCTATTATATATTTCATCATATAGAGCTGACCTGTTTATATCTGGTAATTTAAACATCAAAAGAGAAGTTTTTAGTACTCTCAATAGTCTGTTTTTTCTGTTTCTTATTTTTCTAACTAAAGTGTCTGAGAAAATAGAACTATTAAGATATAAGTATTTTAAGTTTACAAAGTTAAATTCAATCTTTTTATTATACACCTTATTAACCAGTTCAGTCAAGGGTTTAAGATAACGTTCATCAAATTTGGATTTGTTAAAATACATTAATTGTCTAAAATAAAGAGAAAAGATTTCTTTACGTAAAGACTTACTAACATAATATTTTAAGTACTTTATTTCATGGTTATACATTTTATCTATATATGTTTCATTATCTTTTTGTTTTTTTTGAAGATAAAGTAGATTTTTTTTTAATAGTAAAAACCTTTTTTTTTGGTTTTTTACAATTGAGATAACTTTTGAAGCTTCTTTTAATATTACCCGCATTATAACAGTAGAAGGCCAAGGTATTTTACCTATAGATCCTTCTATAGATTCGGCTAGCTCTACCGGTATAAGATTATTTATTTGGTCTATAGTAGTCACCCTATTAGTTTTATTAATATAATATTTGTTTATTCTGTTGTATACATATACTGTAACAATAACTTTATCACCAGTATGTTTCAATTCAGGTCTGCTTACTAACATCCTATTTGTAGAGGACCTACGAGCTCTCACACGTAACCGGGATCGACGAGTAGTTACTTTTTTTTCTAACTTACCGCTATATATATTAAAATAACTTTTCATCAGTTTAAATATAGCCTTGTCAGCTGAAGGTAACATTTTAGCTGTATTACTGTTGTAACTATATATACTGTTAAATCATTCTTTATTCGCAGGTGGGTAGTGCTTTATTTTCCCTGCATAATTCTTGTTATCATTTTTCTCTTTTACACGTTTATTTTCATCTATAATATATTTTTTATATCTTAAATCAAATAGATTTAACATTTTACTAGCACTATTATGAGATTGATGCTTAACTATCTTTAGTATTTCACTTTTTATTGTAAGCTTAACAAACCGATGTGGTTTGGGTATATTATTTATATGTAATATTAGGTTACATATCATATTTAAATATGTTTTATTTTTACAGTTATATCTATATAATAAAAAATACATTTCTTTTAATAACAAGTGTAAGTGTGCAACAAAAACATTTAATAATAATAGTTCAGTAACTATAGTTAAAGGTAAAATTAACACTAAAGTTAGAATTATAATTGTAAAAACAATTACAGACGATAAGGCTAAAGGTTGATATAAAGAGTAAAAATTGTACATTATAGATTGTTTAATATTAAACAGGACTTAATTAATAAATTTATGTAGTATATTGTCCTAAACTTGTAAGTTATTTTTAACTTTAGTGTTTATTGTTAATATAAATAATAACAAATTAGTTTTTTTGTTCTAAAAAATAGAAAACTAAGTTATTAGTCTTATTTATATATAAGAGTAACTGTTAAACAGACATATTTAAGTGTTATAATACATGATATCTTAATATAATTACAGAAGATATGCCCAATAAAATATAGAAAGTTTTTTTTTATAAAAAAAAAAATGCTGGGCATAATTATGTTTAACATAATTGGAAGTTTATTGCTGGCAATGCTCACCTCCTAGTCGTTGAACGTTTTCACTTAATATGAGCAATAGAATTTAACTAATCATTATCATGCGGATGCAACGCGTGCTCCGCATGCGAAGCATGAGCAAGATCTAACTGCCATAATGCCTAAGTGAGTTCCGCTTCAAGTATTCTTTGTTTGTTTTAATATTTATATTATTTTTTTTTTAATAAAAATATTTTGTTAATTTTTATTTGATGCAAAGCAATAAATTAATAAAACAATTAATAAGAAATATCTTGCTTTGCACGATAAATAAATAATAAAGAATTTAAAGATTTTCATGAAATTTGCCCCAGTTTTTACCAGTGGTATATGAATACACTGGAGGACTAACGTTAATCCTGGTTATGGACCTTTCGCAAGGTAGTATAATAAAGCTTTATAGCTTTATTTAATATCTCGTGCAAAGCAAGATATTTTTTTTATTATTTGTATACCAAGTATTATCTTACTCTAAAAAATGGTATACAAATAATATATATATATATAAGTTTTATATATCTAAATGTTGTTGTGATAATACTATTTTATATTTATAAATGTATAATGTAATACATTTCTATTGTGTATTAGACTTGATATTAAATTTATATAATATATATACACATATAGATATACATTATAATAAATACAAGATTAAAAGTAAATAGCTAGTTTATACATTACACTACTACACTACACTACACTACACTACACTACACTACACTACACTACACTACACTACACTACACTACACTACACTACACTACACTACACTACACTACACTACACTACACTATTGCACTACAATACTCGACATACAATAAAAAAAACCTAAAGGCAAAGTAACGCACTACCATTTTTTTTTAATTTTATTAAAAATCAACATATAGTTAATACAAGTAATATAATGTAAACACCAATAGAAACGACATAATTTTTATAATAAAAATATATTCATTAGTGCTAATAGACGGTTAAGTATATGTCATAGTAGTCAACATAGACGTGTATAGGACTTGAACCCATAATCTTTGTGTCCGTAGCACAACGCTTAACCAATTAAACTAACACGCCTTTTTTTTATACTTAGATTTAATAATAATTATTAAAATGAAAAAAATGCTTATAACATCTAGAGCTATAAACGAAACTATACTCGTCTAGAGGCAGCTATACCACCAATAGGTCAAGCAGTATCTTTACATGTAATCGCCTTTTCTTAGATACTTTTTAAGTATTTATCTTTTTCCTGGTTATTAAAGCGGACTGGAGGTTGGCCAGGAAAATTATACAGAGTGCTTATTAAATCTCGAAGATTTCCAATTATCACTGAAGGCCTAGTATAAGATTTCCTGTCTCTTCCAAAAAGTTTAAAGCCATTAGTGTAGAGTATCGAGTGTCGAGTGTCGAGTGTCGAGTGTCGTCGATATTATTTCTGTTTTTATTTATCATAGATATTACTTGATTTAATATACCGTTATTATCATCTTCAAAGATAACTATTTCATTAGATGAAATAACAGATTTCCTAATCCTCATAAACTTAGCTTTATGTTCCAGATGTCCAGCAAAACCAAAAAAAATAAAAAAAAACCTTTTCACTTAATTGGGGTTGGTAAGATCAAATGAAGATAGGTGAAAATGTCACTCTTGGGGTGTACGATATGTAGTAACTTCGGTAAGATCCGTTGAACCACCACCACCACGAGTACCTCGGGTATCATCACCATTATGCTTAAGCATAGTATTCAATTGCTTCAGTCGAAAAGACGTAGCATTGATATCACCGCCACCTAATACTTGTCATGCGTTATATTTGCAATTGTTTTGTTTTAATCAATCTTCTACTAATGTTGCTATTGCACGCACGATTTACGCTCTAGAAGCTAACTTAAAACAAATACCAAAATCTGTAGGTAAAGACAGAAGCAGACCGTTAGTAAAAAAAAAACAATCATCTTTCTAGTCTTTCTAGTCTTTCTAGTCTTTCTAGTCTTTCTAGTCTTTCTAGTCTTTCTAGTCTTTCTAGTCTTTCTAGTCTTTCTAGTCTTTCTAGAGAGAGCTGAAAAAAAAAACTACAAATACTATTATTACTTTGAAAAAAGTAAGCTTTTCTAATATCAGTTTAACATAATGTTTAAGATTGCTAAAAAAAGAGCTTTGCACCGGTAAGCTAACAAAAGGATACGGCTTAGGTGGGTTGTTTTAGAAAAAATCTAAATTCACATAAGTAGTTGCATATATTAGAGTTGTGGTTGAGTAATGTATACCATCTAATATAGGTGAAGGGTAGATACCTAGTACCACAGTGAATAACACTAATGTTAACAGGATAAAAAACTCACGTTTATTAAGGTCTGGTATATTAACAATAAAAAATTTAGAATATGAGCCAGCAAAAGCTATTCTGTTAAACGTGTAAATGTTATAAGCAGCAGAAAATACGATTGAAGAACTAGCTATAACACCTAATAAAAGTAATCTTTCAAATGCACCATATAGTGATAAAAACTCACCAACAAAATTTAAAGTAAGTGGTACACCACAATTTCCTAGACACAACACAAAAAAGATTACAGAGAAAATTGGCATCAGTTGAGCTATTCCTCTATAATAAGTTATTAATCTTGTACTAGACCTATCATATAGTACACCTCCTACACATATAAACAATCCAGGGGAAACAAGTCCATGGGCTAACCCTAGAATTATTGCACCTTCTATACCTTGAATTGTATTGCTGAATACACCCATAAGGTAAACAGCAGCATGTGATACTGATGAATAAGCAATAAGCTCTTTAACATCTATAGTTCTTAATGTACTAATACTAGCATATAAAATTGTAATAACACCAACCATATATACAAAATAAGTGTAATTTATATAAGCTTTAGGCAACAAAGGTAAAATTAATCGAAGGATACCATATAAACTTAATTTTAAAACTATACCAGCCAAGATTATACTACCACTTAAAGGAGACTCAACATGAGCCTTTAACAATCAAGTGTTTAAAAAGATAGTAGGTGTTTTTACTGCAAAAGCTATAAATATTCCACAAAATAAAAAAAACTGAGTATAATAATTAAAGTTGGTTTTATATAAGGCATCGAAATCTGTAGTTCCCATTATTGAATACATTGTAACAATAGATAATAGTAGAAATAAAGAACCCAGAAGTGTATATAAAAACAAGTAAAAACTTGCTCTTACTCTATTACTTGAACCAAATAATCCAATTAAAATAAACAAAGGAGGCAAAATACTTTCAAAAAAGATGTAAAATAAAAATATATCTAACACTAAAAATACTAACAGTAAAAGTGTTTCTAATAGTAGAATTGTTATAAGAAATGATTTTATATTTTGTGATATTGATGTTCAATTTGATAATAACGAAACAGGCATTATTATAGTTGTTAATAATACAAAATAAATGGATAAACCATCTACCCCCATATAAAGATTAAAAGAACTTATTTCATGATACTCTTGTACAAATTGAAATTGATTGTTGCTAAAGTCAAAAAATGCAAATATTACCAAAGAAACAAATAAAGTTCATACAGATGTTGCTAACGCAATGTATTTAAGACGTTTGCTTGTTCAATCCATGAAGGATACATAATTTTTTTTTATATAATCATTGTGTAGACTCCTTTGATATTGATTTATAATTAAAGCCATTACCTCTGTATGGTTACCAACATATCCATTTTGAGAAACGTAAATGCTGTAACGTTCTTTAATTATATTAGGGTCAAGACTAATACTATCAAGTTCACCATAGTTCTCTTTTATATAACTATTAAATTCATAGTTACTGATACCATCCGTTTGATGCAATAAAACATCCAAAAAGTCTTTTAAGTCCGTGGAGTCCCCTGCGTGATAGTTCTTACCAATTGTAGTTGTTAGGTACTGCATTTTTGAAGATATAACAAGTAATCCTATTAAGGGTATTGATAACAAAAGCAATATAAGCATTTAAAGTCTAAAAAATAAAACATATACCACAGGATTATTTATTAATATTTCTCCATGCTATATTAACTGATGCGAAGCATGAGCATGAGCATGAGCATGAGCATGAGCATGAGCATGAGCATGAGCATGAGCATGAGCATGAGCATGAGCATGAGCAGTAAGAAAAATTAAAAAACAATCTTAATTTAACTAGGGTAAAATGTAGTTTATCCATTAAGGGAGCGACGGTAGAGCGACGGTAGAGCGACGGTAGAGCGACGGTAGAGCGACGGTAGAGCGACGGTAGAGCGACGGTAGAGCGACGGTAGAGCGACGGTAGAGCGACGGCATGTAATGTCGTACATGTTCTACCTCTCTAACACCATCGTCGCAATCTATCCATACTCTATACACTTAGTACGCTTACCTATACCTAATCTATAAAGTAAATATTGATCATTTATTCCAATATCGTGGTTAAATAAAGCGACTATTACTCTAAATCCAGTAACCACTACTATATTTTTTTTGCACATGTAATGGTAATGGTCATCAGGCCTACATATATATATGCCAGGTGACCCTTCTATTTGCATAAAAAAACGAGTAGGAGTAAAATCAGATGCCACTATATATTGACGTTTTTCATGCCCAGACGTATCTAGTAGCGAAGCATGAACTACACGTAATTTGTGTTTTAACAATATTTTATTCAGCACCTTAACATGTGTATCATAAGCATTATATAAAAGTATAGAATCCTCCTCGCGATGAGGTAGACGTGTAATTACTGCTATCACACTAATAAATCTGGGTTAATTTTCTGATCCACCCCGGTTAAAAAAACTTTTATATCTAAATTTACTTCGGTATTTAAGGTATAAATAAGGAACGGTAAAACGATTAAAAATTTAATACCATTAGTGCTAAAGCAATTAAACCAAATAAATTGGTAGTATTGCTAGTAGCAATACCACAGGTATAGTCTATAAGAACATATGTAATATTATTTATACTATATATAATATTATATAAGTGACTACTTAATGCTGCTATGTAAGATGGCAGTACTTTTGCAACAATATCACATAAATTTAAGTTACTTTGTGAAGGTAAAGATACATCTGCATTAAACGAATCGTATATAAATGTAGGATTTATTATAAAAAAAGGTACAAATTGCGGCGCCTTATGATATAAATTTATTTTTTTTTGTGCAACCATTAACAATTGCACAAGTGACTTCTGTACCATAATCTAATCCAAGATAAAAGTTTTAAGCGGATATTTAAACTATAAAGTATAAATATCTAAAGTTTTTTTGTTGCTTATAAATCTAACCTACTTTATCTGATATAGGCTGAACACCTGGCCCAGATAGCTCTAGTCTGATTAACACAGAAAAGGCCATTCCAACTAGACCTGCCAGCAAAGCAAAGATAAGATATAATGTACCTATATCTTTAGTATTTGATGATAAAAACGATCTTTTTCATCACATAGATATCTTATTTAGATTTAAGTTTATCACTAGGCAGGGATTGATTTGCGTAAATCTGATCTGTCTTTTCAGAATTCGCGGCAAGCTTTTCACTATAATCACACATACAAATAGTAATAAGTGTGAGTATAACAAGGTTACGTTTTTCAATGTAAATTAGACATTACGACCATTACTATCTGTTAAATTTATATGTATAATCTTTTTGGCTTTAACCAGTGCAATACATGTTACATACACATGTACCTACACGTAGGTATACGCATATATAACGCATATACATTGTTCTTATCCAATCCCCACTATAATGTACATTGATTACAGCAATATTTCCATGTAATAAAATAAATATAGGTAAGGACTTTGTGTGTATTTCCTGTGCTTATCCAGTAACAGTGTACAGGGATCGGTAACCATAATGTTTGGCCACCAGTTATCTATATTGTTTTCTTTTTTCCCAATATTTTTTATTCTAGAAATAATAAGAAAATAACAAGAAACACAAAACTAAAAACGCTTTATAAGTAAATTATAAAGCTTTACATAGTTAAATCAGAGATTATGTAAAGTATAATTGCAACAGGACGTGGTATTGGAGCGAGACAGCACTATGTGTAAGGCAAGAAAGCAATTACTATTTATGCGTTATATTACTAAGCTCGTTCGTAATCTCGAGTACATGTTCACGCATTTTTTTTCTATTGTCTCGTACATATTGTTTACTTTTGCGGGACGAATAAGTCTCACCATCTATGCTTTCAAGAAACTGTTTGTATTCTAATTGTTTTTTATTAAGTTCTCAAAATTTATTTCACATCTCGCCTCGCGGAATAGTATCAATAACATCCGAACTTTTCTCGTAGAATGTATTATTTTGCTTAGCCTCACTGTCTCTAAAATCCATAAGACTTTTTACACCCGTAAAAGGCTTTTCTGAGGGAGTTTTTATCAGCTCATCTCTAGACCCAGTATACACATCCTGAGCATCCTCAGCGATTTGCTTAAGATCAGCTCCGCTTACAAGAGGTGGTACGTTATCGCCCTCACCTACACTTACGCCTTTACCCTTATAACCAGATGATCTAACTGGGTCATCAAGTCACACTATTAGTAACCCCGAACCAAGAGCGTCAATACCAAGAGCTGCTAAAAGCAGCTTAAAAGTATCTGGGTAATTATTAGAGATAAAAACTAGTGTAAGAACATACGCAATAAAACCCCCGGCTGCAGTAATAATACCAGTCTTAATCAGTCTAGTAGTCAGGGGTACCTCACCATTAAACCCTAATCTTACTGTGAACACCACACCCCCTAAAAGACCTGTAAACGCAAAATATGCCCACATTGTACCAAAAATTCCCGCAATAAGTCTTACAAATGCTTTAATTGGTATTAATATTAAGATAAAAGCAATAAATATAATATTTATTTTTTTTAATAATTTTAATGGGTTAAAGCCGCTTTGTATAGGTAAGCTTACAAATGCGTGAGGTTTTGGGGGGCTGTTTAATCCTCACTCTAGAGAGTTAAATACTCTAGATATTTGACTTTGTAATAGGTCATAATAAAATTGTGGTATTGATCAAGGATATCTAGTTGTAGCCTTACCTGCAACCAATTGTACATATAATATGTACAAAAATAAACAGGTAGCTATAACACTTATCAATGAACCAACACTTGAAACCATATTTCAACCTGCGAACGCGTCAGCATAATCACTAATTCTTCTAGGCATCCCCTGCAGTCCTAAAAAGTGCTGAGGGAAGAATGTTACATTTACTCCAAGAAATAGTATTCAGAAGTGTATTACTGCTAATGTACCATTATATTCAATACCAAGTATTTTTGGTATTCAAAAGTATCAAGCACTAAATAAAGCAAACACTGCACCCATACTTAAAACGTAATGGAAATGGGCTACAACGTAATATGTCTGCAGCATACTATATATATCTAAAATATATATATATATGTCTGCAATTAAATTAATGAAAACATACAAAATTCGAAAAATTTACCGCTTTTTATATGTTTAATCTAAACTAAAACTAGTTAAAAACCTAAGCTCCTTTTTTTTGATAGGCTTTTTAAATTAAACAATTTATAAGGGATTGGACTAGATCTTTATTAATCTTAACAATTTCTTTTAAAATTAAATACATTGCGTATAGTCTCTACAGATCCTTATATACATATATATAAAAACCCACGGTATAGCTTACAATAATGTCGTATTATATTTGCATTAAAATATTTATTATAAATTCCACCGTTCGCTATATATTATTTAAATATATATATAACGGATTAAACATTTATTTAATAAAAGGACATACTAAACGAATATTTAATCAAGCAATGTGACAACACGACACATATATTAAAAAGTAAAAAAGGTTTTTACTTTTTTTACCTAGCATAAGCATAGTATAGGGTAGCAATAGAATTAAAAAAAAATACTAAACATTATGATAATTATAAAACTTTAGGTAAGATATTTGTTTATAACCCAATAGGGGATATTTTTTAAAATGCTCAAATAAGAGTAATCTAGACTCAGCATTATAAAGATTTAAACGATAATATTTAAAATTACCGTTAATTTTAGGTTTATCTTTACAAATAGTATTATTACTATTTAAATACAATTTTATTCAATTTAAAATGTGTAATTCATCACTTTGCCCTATGGAGAATTTAGATCCTCTTAAGTTACCTCTTTCATTGAACACTAAGTTAAAATTACCCTCTGCTTCTATAAACCCAGATAACCAGGGAGCAAAATATGAAGGTAATACACTTATATTTTCAAGATTTTGCAAATAAACTTTTTTATTATTATATTTATTATTTCTATTTACTAAAAAATTTTCAATATCTTTTACTAATAAGCAATGTTTAACAAAATCTAATTGACACTGTTTTCTAGCAGTTAATAAAGGATATTTGGCTAGAATAACAAAAACTTTAGCTAAATCACTTTTATTATTAGCTATTCATGTGACATATCTGGAATTTCTTTCAATTACTACTCTACCTCCTATAACTTCTTTTATTTTATTTAACATAACAACATTTTCAGTCATATTGTTTAAAGATATTACTATACGTATAATTATACTATTTGATTTATTAGAATTTAAATTACTTGTAATAGTACCACCTCCTTCTAGCAACCCAACAAAAAATTGCTCTATGTATGTTTTATCTTGTTGCGAAGCATCAGTTAAATGTTCAGAGTTATTTGGAAAAAATAAAATTTTGCTTTGCTTTGGTTGCTTTACTATTTTACTATTAATAAGTTTATCGTGGAATGCTATATCAAGTGAGGCGTTGGCTAAAACAACTCCACTTACGAATAAAAATTAATTAATCTTTTAGTCTTTCATAACTAAATATATGTCCACTAAATGTACCACCAATAAGGGCATATTTTTTTATAGTACTATGATTTATTTTAAATGCTCTTTCAGCATCTTTTACCCCTTCATATTTACCAATAAAAATCTTATTTGTATTGTATACAAATACTGCTTTTATAACATGACTCTGGTTGTTAATCTTTAATATTAATTCGTCACATTGTTTTAAAGATCAATCAAAAATTGAAGGTGTGTCAGTTAAATTATAGGGTATATTACTTAAATATCATTCACCTCTAAATATTGTTTGTTGTTTGATAATATTAACTAATGTGGCATGATTTGATTTAATTAGTTTAGCTAAAGTTAAAACTGAAGGAAAAATAACTAACAATTCTTTAAATGAATTATAAACATAGACAGGGTGAGCTGAATTAGCTTCAATCATTCTTACTTTACTTTCAATAGAATGATTTTTATTATAAAAAGGATTATTTTCACCTGTCAAAGCCTTAGCTATTAAAGCTTTAGTTTTATCAGAATGTATTCTATTGTTACCTAATTCAGATAGTAACTTTTTAGTATTTTCTGTATGTTTATAACCTAGAGAAGAATAACCTTGTTTCAAGACATTATAATAAGGTATTATAAGTGTTATATAAAAAGTTTCTCTAATATTTAAAGATTCAGGTTCAACGTATTCTAAAATTAAAAGAGTAAAGTTTGATTGCTCATATTTAAGTAAAGCCTTTGTAATTGGCATGTTAATATTTTGTTTACTTTTTAAAAAAGTATTATTAAGATAATTTCTCATTCTAGATGTTAAATTTATAGAACTTCCTACGTAAGCATGACCATTTATATTGTTTATTAAACAGTAAACACCAGATTTATATCTTTGATCTTTTAGTATTTGAACTCTATCTTGTTTTAAACTATTATAAACTTTTTCAGGTTTTAAATTTTTTGTATTATGCCATGAACCAGAATTATTAGTCAAGCTAGAATAAGACCGAATTATAGTATAATTTAAGTTGTGTTGCGTAGCAAACACATATAAAGAAATTAATGAATATTTTATTACACGGACTAAATCTTCTCATAATAAAATATGAGTACTACGTATAGTCTCTGAGGTTCCAACTAATATACTTTTACTAAAAAAAATAATCCATTGGTTACCTGCTGATTGTTCAAAATTATGCATTGTTACTGAAATTAATAAATAAAAATCGAGTAGCATAATTGTCAGAAGTTTCCAGCATATAGTAGTATTTAAAGGGAGGGCTAAGTGGATTGATAACCCTCCAACAGTGAACATAAATACAAAACCTAATGCAAATAGCATAAAGGCTTTCAATAAAAATGATCCACCGTAACATGTAGCTAACCAACTAAATATTTTAATACCCGTAGGTACTGCTATTATTAGTGTAGCAGCTGTGAAATAAGCTCTTGTCTAAAAGCTAAATTGTGGACAGTATCTTAATTCAATATTACTAATAATATTAAACTTCTTGCGTGCTTGTCTCTGAGGATCCTTTAGTTGCAATACTTATAATTTTACTTACACCTTTAGTTTCTAAATGCTTTCCTTGTGTCGCCATCATATACACTTTCCTAAATTTAAGGTAACTTACATGTTTTCCTCCAAAAAGATTAAATCTGTCAAAATAATTAATTAAATATCCTGCTGTTTTAAAACCTGAGCTCTTATAACATAAAATGCCTGTGCTATACTCAGAAATATTTCCCATTTTTACAGTGTCGTATAAAAGTTTTAGAGGTATGTTATCGTTTTGTTTTAAGGAATATTCTAATCTTATACTAAAACCCGTTTTGTGTGTTTTGCTCTTAACAACACTAATGTAAAAGCAACCATCAGCTTGAGTGAAACCAGCTAACCAATAATTTTCCAGATTTAAAGCTTTTGAGGGAGGTATGATAGAAACGTTAAATATATCAGCATATTTGTGATTCATCAATTGATCATATTTATAATAACTTACTAATTTACCGTTAATTAAAGACAAAATAACAAACAAACCCTTTATATTTCTACAAATGTATCTAACTGCTAGTTTTTCTTTAATTTTATGGACATTGCCATGCCCAATTCGTTTTTTAATATAATAAGCTAATGAAGCATCAGCTTCTGAAAATGAAATGTGTAGTTCTTTTTTACCAAATCAACCATCTCCCTCTATTAATCCAGCTAAAAAGTAACCAAATTCATAATCGGTAAGGTTACTTTTGTGCTCAGGTACATGTTCAGATATCAAAGGTAAATCTGTATATTTATTATATGTATTTATAGTAACAGCCGTAGCTTTTGTACTAAAACCAAAGTTTCCTGCTGATTGTCTTGACAGAATAGAAAAGTTGTTTCTTCTTGTGTCCGTAAAATAGTAGATTATACCTAACGCTAATAAAGCGAGTGGACTACTTATACAAGAGTTTCCAGCATATAGCAAGATTTTTTCCGTGAACACAAATTTATCCACGTCTAACCCTACACTGTACATATGGTGACTTCAGACAACAAAACCAAGTACTCCTATTGACATCATGGCATATACCATACCAAGATACATTTCTAAATTATGGGTTATTTTATTATTTTTAATATTTATTATTAAATTGTAATAATGTATTTTTAATTATAATCTTTTAATGATGATGCTTCGCATCTAATTATATAGATACATTTATTTAATAATGTCTACCATAATTTAAAGTGGACCATCTCTTTTTCAACTTATATATAATTTTCTCAATTTTTTAAGAATTTCTTTCAATTCTTATTTAATATACTATTTGGACCTGATAAGTGTGCTTTTTGAGCTCTGAGGTCATAATATACACTTAAAAGTTTTAGTCTTTTTTGTTTTGCTGACTTACATGTATTTAGCTTAAAATATTGAACGAGTTCCAGGATTTCGTCTTTTCTGAAAAGTGTTCACTTAAAGGCTCCTACCTTTACTAAAGGATATATAGCACCTCCATATAAAACTACTAGATCGTCTAATATGAATCTATTTTTCTGTGAAGCAGTTATAAATATCTCACTTGAAGGTATATTTATATATATACTCCCACCTGAGTCAAAAAACCCGGATAATCATGCACTACTATATGTTAATTTTTCACTGTTTTTCAAAGAAATTTTATACACTTCACATATTTTTCCTAATTGTAATATACGATTAGGGTTTCTAATAAGTCCATTTACTTTATCAATTAAATGAAGTAAACCTTCTTTATGGTGAAGTCTATATCTCAATCAATTTATGTCAGACTTTGTTTTAATAGACCCCCCGAATTTTTTTTTAATTAAATATAAACAATGCTTATCACGAGTTTCCATTGTTATTTCAAGACTGGAAGAACCTTTTTTTGATAACTGAAAACAGCCATCTCCATCTATTAAGCCAGCTAACCACTGAGAAAATTTTAGCTCGGATGATATAATATCCTTTTTAGTTGAAAACAAACGTATGGCCTCTGAGATTCCTACTCACATGCTTAATCTTTTAGACACTGAAGTCTTAGATTTCAAGTTTAGCTGTAATCGTAAACTTGGTGCTTTGGTTATCGGCGGGTTCCCAATAGGGAAAATTATTCCTTTTACAAACATTGTTACATTTCAAAGGTTTATTTTTATATTAGATAAAATACTAAAAAAAGTAGTTTGCAATTTAATAACTATTGAATTCCTGCGTATAGTTTGTTGCGTTAAATTAATTAGTTTTAAAGTAAAATTTAAAGGGCCATCTCAATGTCGACCGAAAACGATTTTATTTGAGCTAGCTGAGATAGTAGTACTAATTACACCAAATCCCGGTATTATTAATATATAGACCTCTGGGTGACCAAAGAATCAGAAAAGATGTTGGTATAAAATAGGATCACCACCACCAGCCGTCTCAAAAAATGATGTGTTGAAATTTCTGTCAGTTAATATCATTGTTATAGCTCCTGCAAGAACAGGTAATGATAGTAAAAGTAAAACAGCTGTAATAACAACAGCTCAACCAAATAATGCGAGTTTGTGCAGTCTTATACCTGGACTTCTCATGTTTAGTATTGTTGTTATGAAGTTCATAGCACCCAATAAACTACTTATACCTGATAGATGTAAAGCAAATATAGCTAAATCTACACTAGGTCCACTGTGACTTTGTATTCCAGATAAAGGTGGGTAGCACATGTGTTGGTAACTTCATTTTCCTTTTTTTTCGTTTTTTACAAAAAATAAAGGCGAAAACTATTGTTACGCTCAAGAAATTTCTTCATTGTTCGGACTATACCTTTATCTTAATGTTTTTAATTTGAATTGAACTAAACGATTTCCAAAAGTGTTTTTCTGATTCTTCTTACAGTACACCTTATTTTAAGCAATTTATCATAATCACCTTTGTTTTTATTGTAGGACCTAGCTCATATTTTGTACTCCAGGGATTTTACTCCCTTCATCTCATCCTTAAAGTAAACAATTATATTTTCGATGGATCTAGAATTGGTTGTGTCTAAAATGTAATGATTGTACATTTCTTTGTATCTAACAGGATTCGGAATATGAAGTGTCGAACCTATTGCCTGTAGAACTATTTCATCTAACTTTTGAGTTAAACCAAAACCGTGTACTATTCTGTCTGAGTCTTTATTAGTGAGATAGAAGCTACCTTCTGCCTCAATGAATCCAACTAACCAAGGCTTAGTCATTAGAGAACTTATTGTATTTACACTACCCAAGGGTGTGTTAATGCCATCCCAAGCGGGCGACTTGTAACCACTTGGTGCTTTCATGTTTTTCAAGTTTAAAAGTTTGAGGTCTTTTTCCTCCCTAGTTAGTTTAACATCATTCAATACAGCCAAAGCTTTTTTAAATCTCAAGTAATCAAAATGTTTAGACGTTAAAAGAGGATATTTATTAAAAATAGGGAGTAAAACGCTCTCTATAATTTTTCTGTCCCTTATAAAGTATTGACCCTTCGTATTATCTTTGGTAACAGAACCAACACCCATCTGTTTTTTAACATAATACAATACTCTTAAATTATATCTGGACTGAGCCAATTTAAAAGATAATCCTCACTTACCACTCTGGTGTGTTATAGAAAAATTGCCGTCTCCGTCTGTGAAACCTATTAATCATTGTTCAAATCAAATTTTATTTTCATTAAGATACTCTTCGTTTAGTCTCTGATGGGTAGAAAAGAATACTTTATTTTCCACCCAGGCGCATTGTCTTTTTCATATACACGTTTTTACATACGTATTAATTAGTATAATGTATACTAAAGGTAAACGTGAGTATTGTATAATACGTAATCCTACTTTTACATAGAATACTTTAAGATGTTCACGCATCGAGAAGAGTTTTATATTTTCTATGTTACCATAGAAATACTCCCTTTTCTTTTTAAGAGTTCAACCTGTACCCGCTCCATTTTCAATACCACTAGCAAATAAAAACAATACCGCACTAGGAGGTAATAATCAAAAACTAATGTTATTTAACCTTGGAAATGCCATATCTGGACCACCCACTAGTAATGGTAATAAAAAATTACCAAAACCACCTATCATGGCTGGCATGCGATTTTTCTTAACTTTCATTAAGGGCTGGACTATATCTTTACCTTTAAATATATTATTCAATAAGGTATTACACGTGTAGTCTCTGAGGAACCTACTCAATATAAGTGTTTAAAGCTAAAAAGCCCAAATACCTTTGGTTTCCTGCTGATTGCCTAATCTCTTAAAATGTAACTGTATCATACCGCTTTTCAAAAAAAAGAAAGCTTGTATTACTAGTTCTAAGAGCTCTAAAGGTATTCCAGCAAACAGTGAAAAGAGAGTAAAATATTTCTACTTTACTTGGCCATGCCTTTTATAGAATATTACTATAATTATATGTTATTTTTTTTTTGATAAGTAAATTTTCACTTACCACGGTAATAACCTGATTTAGTTCCCTTTAGATAATCTCTAATTACTTTACGATCACCTTTAAGATGTTTAGCCAAGCTATTTAAAGAATCAAATTCTAGATTGTTACTAGTGTTGTCTTTAAACTCAGCAAGTATAGCTTTAGCCGCAGGATGTCTAACTTTATGCAACTCTCGCTTGACAGTAACTAAAGCTTTTATTTTATCTAAAGTTAAAGGGTTTGCACTATCAGTTTCAAGTAAATCTAAAGATAAAAAAAAGGAGTCTAGATATAATACACCTAAATCTAAACAATCCTGTAGGGTTTTGTAGTGAATATTTATTGTATCATACATATATTGTTTTGAATCAAATACGTACAACAAATTAAGAGTTTCAGCCTCATAAATATATATAGGAGTACCTCTTTGTTTACGAAGTCTTTGTCGTATATCCTGAGACATTGGTCCGTGATAACCCGAACTACTAGCTATTAAATCTACATTAAGGCTTGGTTTAAGCGTGTCAATAAAATGTTGCTCTAAACTAACTACTTCATCTAAGCTTGATTCTAGACTCATCAAATAGATAGTTAGTTTTATACTGCTGAATCCATGTTTGTTTAAATGTCTAAGAACTCTACGTGCTTTGGTATTAAGTATTGAAGGCATAAAATAAGAACTTATACGATTATATAGGTTAATAGAATGACCAACATACATGCTTTTACCATCTAAAGTCTCTCAAATATAAACACCTTTTTGTTTTTTTGTTACTTTAAGTATTATATCCCTATTATTATAGGGATCTTCTACTACAATTTTAACATATTTATCTTTATTACTTTTTTCATTACTATCATGCCCATCATTACCAATTATCACGTCACTATTACTAAAGTATGTTGTTACGGTTTTAACTAAACCCGGTCATAAATTTGACTTTATTTTTAACATATATGCATTTACTTTGACCATAAAAAATATCATAACTATAGCGTGAGCTGTAATTATACTATTATACAGTTGATTGTCTGATATAAACTGAACACCTGGCCCAGATAGCTCTAGTCTGATTAATACAGAAAAGGCCATTCCAACTAGACCTGCCAACAAAGCAAAGATAAGATATAATGTACCTATATCTTTAGCATTTGATGATAAAAATCATCTTTCTAATCACACAGATATCTTATTTAAATTTAAGTTAATACTATCAATAGACAGGGATTGACTTGTATTAGTCTGATCAGAATTTGCAGCAGGCTTTTCACTATTACCACACTGACAAGGAGAAATAAGTGTGATTTCAGTAAGGTTATAGACAAAAGGACTTTTTTTTTAATAACCCACAAGATATAAAAATAAAATATGCACTTGTACATAGCTACAATGTCTTATTAATATTAGTGGGACTATGACAGTTATCAAATACGATTTATTTGTGTAAAACTATTAAAGGAGGGGTGTTAGGACATTAACTAGCTCAGTTACAAGATTATGTAAAGTATCAATCTTCTCTTCGACGCCATTTATGACGTCTTTTTGTTCTATACAAGCGGCTAGTTCTGTATCCTCTGCTAGTTGCCTAGCCTCCTCGGCTACTTGACTAGCCCCATCCATTGATGCATCACTATCACTATCTTTATCATCCTGAAGGTTAGCATGCTCTCTATTGTGTTGATCGTACACTGCTACAAGATGGTCTCTGCCTTCAGTTAATTCCTTAATTTCCTCATTAGTCTTATTTACCTCATCTATCATTTGTTCTACAGTACTTTTTGGAGTATCCACTTCGTCCGGAACTGAAGCCGGAGATGAATCTTCGTTTTCCCTTTGTAAGCTAATAGAATAAGGAAGTGCACTTTTAAAAAAGGTTAAAGAAATTAATTCAAAAGAGAAATTTTTACTAACTAAAAATAATGGTGATGATCTAACAATGTGTACAAGACGTGCCAATAGATTACTTGTAAAAAAACGTGTCATTTTGTCACTTACTGTAGCAAGGTTACAAACAAAAGGCCTTTCTTTTTAATAACCCAAAAGATATAAAAATAAAATATGCGTGAAATACATCCACACATAACTTATATATATTATTGTTATAGTATAACATCTACTTTGTTATATTATAATATAGGTATGCACAACATACCTATATTATTCTATAGTTAGTAGTTTATTGTAGCCTCGTGGATTGTTTGATATAAACTGAACACCTGGTCCAGATAAGCTTGAAAACTACCTCTAACAAAACTTGTCATTTGACAAAGTCGCTGTAGTAGGGTTACCTACTAAGATATTAAAAATCTTGATAACCCAATAAGTTTAAAAATAAAGTGTGTGTACTTGTACCGTACACACACACATTACTATTTTAGCGTTATAATTTTTGCTATTTATTTTGCCTTACATGCGATGCTTCGCATGCTTCGCATGCTTCGCATGCGAAGCATGCGAAGCATGCGAAGCATGTACCACTAAGGTATAAACAAGTAATTTATAGACAAGGGTAACAAATATCCGAGAAACTAAAACAATAAGCACGTTTAATAGAGCTAACGTGATGTATATTATTATATCTATATACTGCTGTATAATACATATATATATAAGTATAATCAGAGGGTATTAATTAATGCGAAATATAAAGGCAAAGTTAAAGATAGGTATCTATATTTATATATGTGCGCCATTACTATTGTAAGTTCCATCCGAATGTGTGTGTAGAACACTTATTTTACCAACTAGATATAAAAGATATGTTATCTAAAAGCCAGCATAAAAAAAATGCAAAATGATGAGCCACCACATTATTACGTTACTTGTATTTTGAATATTTGTTTAACGGTTTTTACTTAAATTTTTGTGAAGCCTACTGTTTCTAAATGTATACCGAGATCGTACAGATATTTTACTTGTATAAATAGCTCACTGGACTTAGGACGAAATTCGTTAACACGAATGTGTAAACTAGGTATTGACACATATTTACCTAAATAATTTCAACGATATACTTGATTACTCTTTTTTTTAGTACAACCGCTAAATATGGAGCTGGGGCTATCTCCCGTCCCGAAATGTTGCTTCATAAATAGGTCCGTAATCAGCGGCGCATACAAAATTTGTACTAATAGTCGTGAACAATGTGGATTTAATAATTGTAGAGTATTATATAAGTCAGGTATTAATGTTGGTAATTTCTAAATCATTTCCTAATTATTTATTACAAAAACACCACATATAACAAAACAAGCAGATATAACAAAAACATTGCTTGGTACATATATATATATGATATACACTTGAATTAAACCCATTACGAAACCACCTATACTTAGTATTTGAATTATTCAAATTTATAATGTAATTATATACATGATATACACCACTAATAAGGGGCTGATCAAATGACTGATTTTGTTATTTGAATTAGAAAAAAATACAAGAGTGTTTTACAAATATAATACACTCCAGTTAAAGGCCTTGTCGAATGACCGACCTTTATATGAGTAATTAAACTCTATGATACGGTATAAGGCATAGTAATAATTGTTTTTTAAGGAATTAAACAAGAGGTTCAAACAATATAAACTATTTATAACCTGGCTTACAGGCTAAACAAAAATTAATTCACAACCTAAGTGGGGGTGGGAGTGAGAAAATTACAAAAATCGTATATTCATATACATAAAGAAAGTAAAAAAACTCACCCCCTCCTTCATTGATGCAAAAATAATCCATCCAACAACGGCTCTATATATCCACTGGAATAACGCCTCTATTTATTCAATGGAATCGTGGGAAAATCCTTCAGAAACCTGTTGTTTCTAAATATATATCAAAACTAAAGTAAGCTCATGTGAAATCAGAGATACTTCTAACTATAAAACTTAGAAATCTAAATTCAGGTTCACCATTTCCAAATGCATTTTCACAAAAAACTTTATAATCTACAATCATAACGCCGATATCAAATAAATAAGTATAAATCATATTTCTTTCATTCATAACCGAAAGCGAACAGTCTGGGGCTAGTTGTCAAACTCTTAGTTGTTGCATATGGTTTAGTTCTCAAACTCCTAGCTCTCCCGTAGGGTTTTCCACAAGCGGGGCATTTATAAAATCGAATAATTGCTGTGAAAAATGTAAACCTCATTGATGTAAAGCAGGATATATCTGAGGTATAACCTCATGTAATGTCTCCTGATAAATTGTTTCGAAGCCAAGAGATATAATACAGAAAACTGCTAAAAAAGTAGTATTGCTTATTATAAACCTAGATAAATAAGATACACCAGATATAAAACTATCCATGAGTTGACCGTTGTTACCCAAGTTATTAAAATTTACTATACTTTTTATAGCATAGTAAAAAGGTTGATCAAAGCAAGCACCCTTATTATCTGAATAGTGAAATTCTTTTGTATAGCCTCAATATTTATAAAAAGGTTGATCAAAGCAAGCACCCTTATTATCCGAATAGTGAAATTCTTTCATATAGCCTCAATATTCGTAACAACTTTGATTAAACATTTCTGCACAAGAGAAAACATCTATTGTAGTAATTAAACCGAGGCAAGAGCAAGAGTTAGAGATAACTAAAGTTTCTATAGTAGTATAGTTATATGACTTAAAATAATAAGTTTTAATAATATTTGCAACAAGTAGAGCAAATATCATTAACAATAGTAAGCTAATGTCATATAAATATAAGTAAGGCATTAACATATATAATATTAAGCCTATTAATATATATAAGGCATATGATGTTATCACCCCTGTATCTAAGCTGCCCAACCTATTACTCAAATAAATTAATCCTCTTTCTAGCCCATAAGGGCCCACTAATTCTACTGAACCTTTATCTAAAACCTTAGTAGTTTGCCCACCTAATTTAAGTACAAGATGAGTGATATATCTGTTATATAAAAGTTCAACCAAGAACCGTAAGTTAAAAAAACTAAATATATTGTAACCTAAATTTGAAAATTTAAAGTATACAAGTAATCTAGGTAAGAATTCAGATGAAATTAAAGAAACAATACATAATGATATTGTTAAAAACAGAGGCAATAGTTTAAATAAAGTAGGTACAGCAAATTCAGTGTTCAACATAATCTCATGTGTGGGATGTATAAATAAACTATTATCTGTAAAAAATCCAGAAGCTAACCCTATAAACATATCTTTTGTTATATAACCAAAAAAGATAGAAAATAAAGCCAGAATTATTAGGGGTAAACTCATAAAAATGTCACCTTCATGAGCTTTTTTGTAATTATTTACAGCTCCGTTGGCACTAGTTAAAAAAGTAAGAAATAATACTTTAACTGAATACAATGTGGTAAACATAGCACCAATGGTTGCCGTTAAATACACAACAATGCTGGAGTACCGGTACAGCCCAAAGGCAGACTCAAGTATTAAGTCTTTAGAATAAAATCCGGTCATGAAAGGAAAAGCTACTAGACTAAGTGAAGCTATTAGCATAACTGTGTATGTCAAAGGTAAAAAAGCTATCAGGCCACCATATTTTCTGAAATCTTGGTTATCAGACACAGCATGTATAACGGCACCTGCCCCTAGGAAAAGTAGTCCTTTATAGAAAGCGTGATTAACAAGATGAAATAAAGCTATGCTATATGATGATAACCCTATTGCTATAACCATCATACCTAATTGACTCATGGTAGAATAAGCTATAACCTTTTTGATGTCTTGTTGAAAAAGACCAATAAGTGAACTAAAAACTGTAGTAATACTTCCTATTCACAAACATATAATTAACACAGTTGAACTATATTCAATTAAAGGTGATGATCGCATTAATAAATATACACCTGCTGTTACCATTGTAGCAGCATGTATTAGTGCAGAAACAGGTGTAGGGCCTTCCATAGCAAGAGGTAGTCACACATGAAGCCCGATTTGAGAACTTTTAGCCATAGCTCCAATCAGTAAACATATACCTATTATAGTAACAGCATTATCATTTACATAAGCGGCTAATGAAAATATAGTTGAGTAATCCAAATTACCAAACGTTAATAACATAGCAAACATACCTAGTGTTAAGAGACAATCACCTACTCTGTTTGTTAAAAAAGCAGAGATTGAACTTTGGTTGGCTGCTATTCTGGTAAACCAGAAACTAACTAATAGGTATGAACAAACTCCTACACCCTCCCATCCTACAAACATTGATAAATAATTATTTGCTGTAACTAATACTATCATCATATAAGTAAATAAACTTAAATAACTAAAAAATCTTTGATTATGCCTTAAAGTCAAATTTATCCTGCAATTGATTTATTGGGTGTTAGATATTAACAATGGTTACTTATCTTAAATACTTCTACCTGTATTCATACCAGATTTTATCTCTCTAATTGAATTTATACCCTCAGCCGTAAGATGAAAACGATTAATCATTAAACTATGAATTTTAGATCAATCAAGATAATCATAGAGTTTTATACCTATTATAGGGTTTTTATTAAAAAATGGAACGATTATATTGGTAATATCAGTAAAGTCAAATATTGTTAAACTAACAGCAGACTTACCTGCATATTTGTATATCGTTCCTGACCCAAAATATTCAACTATTTTCTCCATTAATCTAAGATCTCTACTATGTTGAGATATTCTAAATCTCAATTGTACTCGATAACCTAATTTATTATTGGTTGATGGCATACGAACATCAAAGTTCCCCTCAGCGCTGACAAATCCTGAAATTCAATGTGGGTCTAAAATTACATTATCATAACTTATTACAGGTCTTTCAACTGGAGTATATCCAGCAAACTCTGATTTTAACATGTCAGATAAACCTAAATTCATGGATGCTTTGATATTTACTATTTGATTTAAACCTTTAACAGTAAGATGAGCTTTATTATTTACTAGTTTTATAGCTTGTTTAAATAATAAAAAATCCGCAGCTTTTTGAGTTAATAACGGATATTTTTCTAAATGAGTAATAAGTTTATTTAAATCTTCAATTGAATCTATTGAATAATTAACTATCTCTCGGTTTCGAGCTAAATGAATAGAACCAATACCACCCAAGTATTGTTGTAATAGATATAATAAGTTAAGATCTTTTGTATGTAGACCTATTTGAAATTTCAATTGAGCACGTCAACCTAATTTACGCGTTTTATTTCTGTCTACTGTTATACCAAATGAACCCTCACCATCTATTAAACCAGATCAGACTCCAGGTTTTACAATAGTAGAATTATAGGTAGAAAATTTTTTTAAATCGAATTGTTTAGATGGGATTTTGACATAGGAGTTTCAACCTTGTTGCATGTTGAAACCGAGTTTTATACATCTGTTCCTTTCGAAACCCCTTAGAGTACACCTTAAATCCATTAAATGTGGCTTAATGGATCAATTGCCGTCTACTCTTTGCTCTTTTACAACCATACTAATTAGTATGGTTGACTTAGATCCGCGATTGTCCATTTCGTTTTCACTCATCTTAAGGCTTGTTACCGTACCTGAGTAATTACTTCAGCCACTAATAGTTTTTCAACTAGAGCTTGGTACCTTAAGCTTTAGGATATCCCCGGAATTT